>JACCDR011122096.1_pt1 | contig 15003 bp, 47 predicted proteins | sample 7446431 | NCBI WGS metagenome assembly JACCDR01 (sample SAMN15323443, study PRJNA562643) | freshwater metagenome | isolation source: river surface water | place: USA:Blue River Watershed | collected 2017-08-17 | reverse complement strand
TAAGGAGAAAACACAATATGTTTAATTTCGCTAGAGTGGCAGCAGCCAAGTTCGTAATCAAGACCCTTTTAGGTGGTCTATGGAAGAAAGCAGAGGGTTCAGTTACCTATTCAGCTAAAACCAGCAAAGTATCAGTATCTTTCATCCTCCCACCAGAGCAATATGAGTTCGTTAAGAATTTCGTTGCCGAAACAGTAGGGCTTAAGTAATTATAATATTAGTCATTTGACCTAGGTGAAATCTCAGTATATACTACAAGCAGGACAATGCAACTAGACATAAACATACTGAGAGACTACGAGGCCAAAGGGTTAATTAGGTCACAAACCCACCCTAATGGCGAATTAGTTATCTGGTGCTACACTCAAGAAGTTCAATACGATCCTACTAAATGGGACGCTATTACTAAACAGTGTAGAGGACTAATAACAGATTTAGAGGGTAATGTCGTAGCTAAGCCTTTTCAGAAGTTCTTTAACTTTGATGATGGCTATTTAGCTGATATAGGCGAGAAGTTCGAACTAGACTTTGACGATGCTGTAATACAAGTTAAGGTAGACGGTTCTTTAGGTATTCTCTATAAGGACAATGAAGGTTATAAGATAGCCACTAAAGGGTCTTTCCAGTCCGAACAGGCTATTAAAGCTACTGAGTTCTTGAAAGAGGCCATGTACCTTTACCCAGATATCAACTTTGATGACGATTACACTTATCTGTTTGAAGTAATATACCCACAAAATAGGATAGTAGTCGATTACGGAGACTTAACTGACCTAGTTTATCTATGTTCTATCCATAAAGAAACAGGCGAGACTAAATTCCACACAGATCACCCATTCTCTACTACCAAGGTATACACTAAAGACGAGTTTACACAAGCTTGGTTGGAGCAGCCTAAAGGTACTGTTATAGAAGGGTTTGTAGTCCTGTTTAAAAACGGGAAAAGACTTAAGTTTAAGTTAGACGACTATCGCAGATTGCATTATGTAATGACAGGTCTAACCGATAGAGGTATCTGGGAAATTCTAAAGAAGGGCAGAGACTTAGCTACTGAGCTGAAGGATGTCCCTGATGAGATGTACTCTAGTATAAAAGAATACGCTTCTACTTTATTAGGGAAGTACCATACTATAAAAGGTATGTGTGAATTTATCATGGCAGAAGCTTTATCTCACTCTAAAGAGCGTAAAGAACAAGCTGCTTTCATATTTCAACATCTAAAAGAGAAGGGTATAGAATCTAAATATTCTGGAATAGTATTCAGTATGATGGATAATAAGAAGTATTCAGAGGGGATTTGGGATTTTATCTACCCTGATCCTGGGAGATCGTTTTTAGGACATCAAGAGGCGTTATGATGGTAATAGGACAGCTAATGACCTGGGTTTCCGTGGCGCTGTTCTTGATGGCTTTTCTAGGCTACATATATGAGGAATTCTTAGAGGATTATTTTTAATTATGGACATTCACATTCACACATCAGAAGCTGAGGACGGTTCTTACGCCAACTATAGATTGATAGAAAATGGTAGGATTGTCATAGATGCGGTTTTTAATCCTAAAGATTCTAACGGCTACTATATGTGCTTTTCTGAGTTATATATTCTGGAGCAATTACTTCAGCGCGTTTATGAAGCAGGACTTAACGGAGAAATCTTAGACCTTAGGGAGATAACTGAGTGAAGTACGGCTGGGTTGATGTTTTCCTCTACTCAAGCGCATTATGCTTCTGGTGGGTTTTAATTAAGTTCATTTCCGAACACTACATGTAGACAATTTCACCTGGGTGATATATAGTAGAAACATGAGCAAGAAAGTTTATATTCTAAAAGGACTACCAGCCAGTGGAAAAGGGGTTCTCGCCGAACAAATGATTAAGGACGCTCAACCTAACTCTATTAAGCGTATAAATAAAGACTTACTAAGGGAGATGTTTGACTTTGGAGTTCACACGGGAAAGAGCGAAGGGTTTATTATTCACGTTAGAAATATCTTAATAGGAGCTGCCCTCTCAGAAGGGAAAAGCGTTATAGTGGATGACACTAATCTAAACCCTATACACGAAGACAGTATAAGACGTATAGTCACTGAAAGGAATAAAGCCCATAAAGAACAAACAAGTGTAGAGGTTATATTTTTAGACACTCCTATAGAAGAATGTATCTCTAGGGATTTAAAAAGAGCTAAATCTGTAGGAGAGAGGGTAATAAGACAAATGCACAACCAATGGATCGCCCCTAAATGGGCCCCAGCCCCTATTCAAGAAGATTTACCAGACGCAATCATAGTAGACATAGACGGTACTGTAGCTGAGATGGTTAATCGAACTCCTTATGAATGGGATAAAGTACAGGACGATGCCCCTAAGAAAGACATCTTAGAATTAGTCCAAGCTTATAGCTATTCAACAGGAGCTAAGGTTATTTTCCTTTCAGGTAGAGACGGTGATTGTTACGAGCAGACTAATTCGTGGCTGAAAGCTAACCTTAACGAAGGGGCAGAGTATCTTTTATATATGCGCCCTGCTAAGGACACTAGACAAGACTCCATAGTTAAAGAAGAGATTTATAACGCTCATATTAAAGGTAAGTACAATGTAAAACTCGTATTTGACGATCGTTTACAAGTTTGTCGTCTATGGTGGAGACTAGGCCTTCAGTTACTAAGAGTGGGAGATCCAGAGGCATATTTCTAATGATTAGCAATAAGTTTAAATTTAGCACTATCCCAGATAATATTAAAGAGGCCATATTCAAGGATGCAAGAGAGAGCTATGAGGATGTAGTCGAAGACTGGGAGGCTTTTTGCAATAAGCTTTACGGGTCAATTAATATTGCAGGAACAGAGTACTTAGCCTCAGAGATTCTACATCAATTAAATGAAGACGAGTACAGCAGGCAGATGATAGGATGGGCTACTTACTTTACTGATGATTGGGTTTACCACGAAGGTAAGGAGGGCTTTTACTACCTACCAGAAATAATAAGGCGATGGGCTGCTAGAGAGTACGTGCTCACGGAGGATGATAATGGTTCAATTTGATATAACGTCAGACATACATATAGACATGTACCCTAGGTTCCTAGCAGCGTACGGGCATGATTCTAGTATATTCAACGATGACGCTACTCTTAAATATAAAGAACTCTGGAGTTGGTTCTCCCCTAAATCCGAGCACTTAATCATTGCAGGTGACATAGGGCACGTAAACAAAGAAAATATCCAACTACTAAAAGACCTTAGAGAACACTACTATAAGACTATTTGCTTCGTTACGGGGAACCATGATTACTATACTTGCAACGAATATAAAGGAGATAGCTTCCTTCGTGTGAAAGACATGGTTAAAGAGGCTGTTAAAATCCCTGGGGTTTATTACTTGAACGGTACAGTTGCTGACATAGAGGGAGTTAAAGTAGGTGGTTCTATGGGCTGGTATGACGGTACTTACACCCCTGAAGAATATCCAATAATGTTCCCTACTAATAGAGGGGATAAAATAGCGTATACCACTGACTCTTTATGGAAGATGAGCATGAACGACTCTAACTATATAAACATCTCTAGGTTTGACTCTCTCTTTAAGTCTGAGTACGATAAATTAGTTCACACAGTAGAGAAAGCAGATATTATGGTGACGCATATTAACCCTTCTAATCTAGCTAAACATCAAAGCCAGGTATATGTAAAAGAGCCTTCTAGTACGTTCTATTGTTTTGACGGATCAGAGCTTTTGAAAAAGACTACTGCTAAGTATTGGATTTACGGGCATACCCATGATAAAAAAGAATATACCAAGAATAGGGTTAAGCATATTTGCAATCCAGCAGGCTACCCTTGGCAAAGTTCAGGCTATGAATTAAGACAGTTAAAGATAAACAAATGAATTCAGACATAGATGAACAATTAAAGATAGAGATGGCAAAACTAATCAAGAACCTAACCGATAACGCAGTAACCACCCCGCCAGAGTTTGAGCAGGTTTTCTTAGACAATATAGAAGAGATAATAATTGACATTAAATAGAGGTGAACAAATGATAAAAGACGGCCCAATATATGATGATATGAAGATGGTAGTTCAGAGGTTGAAAGATTCCTTTGAGAATATAGCTACACTTCCAATAGCGGATAAAGTCAATGCTTTAATCCAACAAAACTTTATGCTAATTAATTTAGTAGAAGAGCTATTCACTAGAACCGAGTTGTCGGAGTATGAAATGGAATCCCTTGAATTGGATAAAATAGAAGCCGATGTTTGGGCTCAAGATGAATAAAAGTTAATTTGACCCAGGTGAAATCCTTAGTGTATATTACTGTATATGGCTACCCCAGAACTAGAAGAAATAGAATTAACCATATCAGCAATAGAAGCTCTCAAACAAGCTAATGCAATACACAAGAAAGATCGTTTAAGAAAAGGCGGTACTTATATCAACTACAGGAAATCCATGAGATGGGCAGCAACTAAATGCCATAAACTACCTAACAAAGTAGTAGATCAGATTTGCCAATATATAGACAAGCACTTTATAATAACTTCAGATGACCTATTAAAGTTTATGAGAGATCCAAAAACCCTTCCAACTAGACCTAGAAGGAGATATGCTAACTATGCCAATTAATGATATATTTGCACTCTTAAAAGACCACTGCAAGGCTAACCCAGAGGAGAAAGAGATTGTAGAGAGTACAGAGAAAGAGATTAAAGAAGCAGCAGGAGTGTTAGCAGCAGTGTCACTGTACATCCTAGCAACCCCTAACTACTCTATGCTTATAGACGTACCGACTGCAGAAGCCGCTGTAAGAAGATTTAGGATTTCAGTAGAGGAGGTTAAAGCATGATTGCTATATTTATAATATCCCTGTGCGTAATATTTCTTCTTATATACTGCTTTACGCCTACCAATAGGACAAAAGCGCCACCTCACGTAGACCATATGTGCAGCAAGTGCAGGAAGTTCTATGACGGCCCTATGCAGTGCTATGACATTACATGCAAGTGTTACACGTTTGGTAAGACCAGTAAAAAGATTAGTTATTGTTAAGGAGATTTATGTCAAATAGTATATTCTACCAAATGCTACTTATACTTTTCATCTTGCTTAAAGTCACAAACTCTATAGATTGGTCTTGGTGGTGGGTTTTTGCCCCTTTATGGCTGCCTTTCTGTGTGGGGGTGTTTTTAGTAGTCTTAACAGCAGTAATAGTGACTGTATTGGAGAAGAAATGGTAAGTAAAACACTATTCTCTAAAGCAACAGACGAGTGGGCTACCCCTCAAGCACTGTTTGACGAGCTAAACAAAGAGTTTAACTTTACCTTTGATGCTGCCGCTAGTGCTGATAATCATAAATGTAGGGCTTGGTCTAGTGATAGCTTAGATCAGGAATGGATCGGAGAAACTGTTTGGCTTAACCCTCCTTACTCGAAGATAAAAGAGTTTGCTAAGAAAGCTTATGAAGAAAGCCGTAATGAAGAAACTACAGTAGTAATGCTTATCCCCGCTAGAACAGATACTAGATACTTTCACGATTGGATTTATCACAAAGCAGAACTTAGATTTATAAAAGGTAGATTGAAGTTCGGAGAAGCCAAGAATTCCGCCCCCTTCCCAAGTATGCTTTGTATCTATAAAGGAGAAAATAATGATAGAAACTGTAAGTGATGAGATATTTGAAGACCTTAAAGCTTGTGCTATTCAAGTGTGGTCTAAGTATGACGATACCCACGGATATAGAAGTGAGAAGACTAATTACCTAACAAGGTTGGAGAATATATCCGACAACTATAGGGCTATTATTCAGATGATGGATCTAAGTAACCAAAAAGAACTTTTCACCCTGGTGAAGTTTGATACTCAGGTGTTCTTAAGGGCTTTTTATATGGATTATTATTCGGAGGCTGCTAAATATGCCGAACTACATGGATGAAATGAACAAGCTCGAACGCTTAGGAAAAAGATGCCCTTACTGTAAAAGCAAAACTCATTACGCTAAATCGAGCGCTGAGGTCTACCATGGCAAAGATTTCGGCCCCATATTTATCTGCAGACCTTGTAAGGCGTGGGTAGGCGCTCATAAAGATAGAGAAGAACCTATGGGCATGGTATGTAAGTCAGACGATAAGCTCTCCAGAGTGATAACCCATGCTTACTTTGACCCTCTCTGGCAAGCGTCCTCTAAGTACCAAATATTTAGATCAAGAGCCCAGGCTTACGAGATGTTTGCTAGAGAAATGAAACTGCCCCCTGCGTTAGCGCATATAGGATGTCTCACTATCGCAGAGTGTATTAAGCTACAAGGTATCTGCAAGAGACTACTAAAAGAAAAGATGCCTAAAAAGTATGAAGACTACCTACTTTATGTGGATTTTAAAATAGACAAACGCCATGATGCCAGGGAAATAGGCTCAGTAATTAGAGCAATAAATAGGCCTAAGAAATACAACTAGCGCTCTTGACAGCTCAGAAATCCCTAGTATTATAGGTATATGAAGAAGCCTGGAACAAACAAATCTATCGGAGAACTAGCTGCCAGCTTTATCTCAGAAACTGTAGCCAAAAGCAAAGAATCAGCAGAAGCGTCATTAAAACGATATATAAAAGGTGTCACTAGGCTCCAGTTAGAAGAGTACGTTATTAAGATGATGCTACCTACTGCTTTCTACATAGCAACAATGCAAAAGAAGGATAAAGTCAAATGAACGTAGGGGCGCGTATTACAAAGTTACTAACAGCAGAGGTTGAATCTATGAAACAAACAGAGGAAAGAATAGAGGCTAGGCCAAACAGATACCATGAAGAAGGTCTTATTGTATGTGATATCCAAGAGAGGGTTTACTTCAATATAATAAATGGCAAACTCTTTAGTGCCGCTAAACACCTATACAAAGTGGCTTTGTGGGTCACGTATGCGCTTAAACATCTACTCCGTCTAGGTAATAAAGACGATATTTACGTAGAACTATTCAAGGCGGAGAACTACCTTAGAAAAGCTCGCACTGGAAGCTGGATAGATCCTAATGAACCGCACGTTAAAATAAAAGCACCTAAAAATGAGAATGACTAGAGAAAATGAAGATCTTTCCCCTTACGAGGCTAGAAAGAAGCATATAGAAAGCATCCAGAGAGATATCCATGAAGAGATGTTGAATCTGAACATAGATGTTGCCGATGCCCTTAAAGAAGCTGGCTTAATAGATATAGGCATGAAGCTAATGAGGATAATGGAGCTTTCAGGGCAAGATGCTGATCTCATACATGAATTTTACTACAATGAACTTCAAGATATTAGAGCTAAGATTATCGAAGGAGGGGGGCCTGATGTCAACCTTACCTAAAAGAGCACACCTTAAAGAGGCTGATACACTCCTCAGGGCTCTAATATCAGAATACTCAGAGAGATTATGGTGTGCAGGTTGGCTAATCGACATTGATAAGAAGGTGTTTAAGCTTATCCAACAGAACCACGAAGACCTAGCCTTGTACGAGGACGCAGATTTGCTCTGTGCGATAAAATCCCTGGCTGAATTGTATGGTATCTTCCCTAGTTACACTAAAACTTATAGCTTAGATGAGTATGTCAAGTATTTAAACGAGAAAACCCCTATAGAGCAGCGCCCTAATCCTTTACTAGCAGCATAAGTATTAGCATATAATTGCCTAATGAGTATTTCAGCGTTAGGTTTGGATAGTTTTGATTGGTTTTCGCCCGTAGAGGCAGACGATATAGACTCTTTCGTAGGTGATGCTGAACAAGTAACCCAACCCTCATCAGAAGATAAACGATTATTACACGTTCCGCCAGTAAATGAGCGTCAAGCAGGCGAAAGAAAGAAAAATAAGCCTGAGTTCAAAAAGATTAAGCTGAAACGTAAGGATTTACCAGCATATATAACTAATTTAATAGAGTATGTGAAAGATCTTAATAAAATACTTGCTGAATCAGTAGTCAACCGCTAATATAGCTAGTGGTTCATTCGGTTTCTGTCTAACCACTGAAGATGAATAAAATATAATCTAATTTCCACATAATTGACTTTACCTGGGTGAAATCTTGGTGTATATTACTGTATATGACGGAAAGCACGCATTACAAAGAGATATCCATCAATAGAAAGCTCAAAGACGGCTCTATTCAACAGCTCACCTTGACTAAAGCTAGGTTTGACGAGCAAGAAGAAGGTATTTGCCTCTGTATTCACAGCACTAACATGGATAATATAGACTTGCACGGGGACACTGCCATAGCTGTAGCTGACTTGGACTCTTTGCCTGGCTTCAGTTGCTGGCACTACTTATCTAAGAAAGAGTCTCTAATGTTAGCTAAATCACTACTGGAGGTTTTACAAAATGACGAATAAACTACACACAGACTACGAGGCTAGGATAACAGGCGATATTGCCATACTACTAATAGCTATACATACTTATTGTTGGGTCTTAGCGGCCTTCTATTCAGTCTGTTTAGGTATGGATATCTACAAAGGTATCAAAGCTATAAACGCAGTTAAAGAATGTAAAGGATGTGGTAAATGCCAGAAATAGATTATCAGCTAGATGAGCAAAAGGCTTTCATAATAACGGCCCCCTACGACAGAGACTTAACTCAGTTCGAGGAGACTCTCCGTTTATTCTGCACGCAACAACAGGTTTGCTTAACTATACCTAAAGGCAAATTCGTTCTAAGACTAGACGCAGACTCGGCAGCAATACAAGGAGCTATCACGTAATATGACTAACATAATGGAAAAGATTTCCCCTACAGCTTGGAACATAGCCGAGATGGCTTTAAGTGTCTCACTCTCATTAGTTATTCTATCCCTAGCATTGAACGTAGTCGCCTACGCAGTCTCTAGGATAGTAATTTCTCTCAGCGTAATAATAGGACATCTTAAGTGGTGGAAGAGGTAAAAATATGGTAACACTGAAATTAGTACAGAAAATGAAGATAAGTGACTACGTGCTAGAACATAACGAAGCATTAGAGTCCCTTAAGTTCCATCTAGAGAACTGCCAGGCTAGGTATGAATGGTTCAAAGAGTATGCTGATAAAGTCCTAGCACTGTGTGAAAAGGCATTTAATAACGGCCTTATAGCAGAGGCTCAGATGAAGTTCGAGAAGAATGGCATTACTAAATTATTAATAAGAGCTGAAAAGTCTCCTGAAAAAGCTGCGGCTGATATTCTAAAAGACAGGGTGAGGGGGTAACACCTGTGGAAGAATATGCCGAAATATAAATCTAGAGAAGTTAAATTTGTTACTTACAAATGTACGTGGTGTGGCGGCACTATAGTCAGGAAGGCATCAACAACAATAGAACCTAATCGTCCGTTCTGTAATAACAACAGAGTTTGCCAACGAGCTTTCTTTGCTGATAGGGCTTTAGCGAAAATGAGAGAAAATTCATTTGACCCAGGTGAAATAACTAGTGTATATTAGTGTATATGCCGAAATATAAAATATAGGCGAAAGGAGAAACAAATGAAGAAGATGTACGTGTTTTTTATATTAGCTATAGGAGTAACTGGATATATATTCTTTGACTCTATTAAGCAAACTAGAGCAGTAGATACGTTAAGAAACGATGCTATAGAAACTAGATTCTCTGAGTGTATCCAGATGGGCAAGAATAGTGAGATATGCTCCACAGAAGAATTAGTTCTAAAGGCACTTAAAAGTGGGTGTAACTAATGCTAAAACGATACCACCAAACACTGGCTGTAATACACGCAATGGTAATAGGGGCCGCTTTAAGTAACCTATTCTTTGGAGTTATCTGCTTAAAGATATATGCGGGGGCACCTTGGGCTATTCTTTCCCTTACTATTAGTTCAGGGTATTTAGTCTGGTTCTATACGAGGAAGCCATAATGAATATAGATGATTCTAAAGAAACACAAGCTATTATAGATAGGTTAATAAAAAATCATAAAGCAAAGGTAGATGAAGGGTATAGGAAAAAGTCTAAATGGGGCGAGGCTGGATGCACTAATTATCTAGATTACTGCCTTTATTTGCAAAGGAACAAGGGTAAAGCTAAATGAATATAAACAAATTACCTTTAGAAAAAGCACTAGAACACGCAGCTAATATTAAAGCTCTTTGTAATTGGCATATCAGCACTAGCATAGATAGGTTCAAAGATATAGAGAAAGAAATAGACTTACTAGAGAAAGCATTACAGGAGATAAATAATGGATGAAATTCAAAAATGTAAAGCCTGGGAACTATGGGAAGAGGCTAATCGAGTAGTAGCTAACAATGAAGGGGATATCGTAGCAGCTTCTATTATTGTAGCGGCAGTATACCTCGGGGACATAGCTAATAGAATAGGTAGCGTATTGGAGAATAAATGAGTAGTACATGTGAAGATTGCGGCTCTAAGGTTTATAGAGGGCACTGTACTTGGTGTCACGAGGAGACTTACATAGCTGAACAGAGCTGGGGCAATGACGAACCTACTAGCTTCAGTGCGGAATTTCGACACAAGCTTGCCGAGCAGGAAATGGAAGCCAAAGAGATATTAGAGAGGCAGAAAGTTTATGAATAAATCAAAAACCCCTATAATAATTGACGTACTTAAGAAGCTATGTAAAGATATAGAAGGCTGCGTAAGAGGCAAGTTCGAAGAAATAATGGGATCAATTCCCCCAGAAGAAAGGATTTCACCCAGGTAAAACAATATGTCAACAACAAATAAAAAACCTAAATCGGCCCCCAATAAAGCTCCGGCAGCTATAAGAGCAATTAAAAAAGCAAAACTATCCTTTAGCCAGAAGGAAGATATATCTACCCTATTAGACCTGTCTAGGAATATGGCTTCACTCTTAAGAGCATATGAAAACATACAATGGATAGACGAGCCTATAGGTAAACTTATACTCGATAAGCACACTGAATTAAAGAATCAGAGAGATGTAGTTATTAAAAGGATGGGGCTGTTGTAATGGATAAAAATAGAATCTTATATGGTTGGATAGAGGCTTATGGAATGTATTGCTGCATGAATAATACAAGTAAACCTATGCCTTTTATAGAATACCTAAAACAATGGATAGAGGATAATAGAAATCCAGATACTAGTGATTTACAAGAGGTATGTTGGCTATTAGGGTCGTTAGGAGAGAGTTTATAAATGAATTTTGACGCAGGCGATGTTACTAGTGTTATGAACCACCGCGAGGTGTCTAAAGCTATTTATAAATTAATGGATAAACTAGATCGCATAGAAAAAGCTATCACTAAAGTAGACGACAAGCTTACGAGGGCAGCAATGAATAGTCTTAAAGAGGTAGAGTCATGACAAAGATTTTGATTGGGGTATTTTTAGGGTGTGTTTTGATGGCTGTAGCCAATGGTTTAGCTGCCGAGTACGAGGCTGATGCTGCATGTGACGAAATGGTAGACCTTATTAAAACACGTACAGATGGGAAAATCGCTTACGGTGCAACTAAACAACCAATAACAGAACATGGGTATGCTTACCTTTCCCCGCTGCCAAAATATATAAAGAGATATGAAAATGATGAAGTAATTTGTTACAACTTTCATGCTCCTTCTGCTGGAGGATTATCGTGTCATTGGAAAGATTCTACCGAGGTGAAAAGATGAATATGATTGAACTATATATCTTTATAAGACGAGTTTCATTAAGAGCATTAAGAATACTTATTTTCATGTTAGGACTCATGGGTCTTTGTTATGGATCATTTAGAACTATTTCTTACGTGGCCGAGCACACTAACCCTGCTATGACTGCAGTATCACTAATCTTCCTTATGGTTCTGTTCTGGTCAATATTAATGGAAGTATTAGGAGTAGACAAATGAACGCAGACACAGCTAAATTAATAGAACGACTTATAGCTAGGTTAGAGACTCTTGAAGGGGCAGTTAGAGGATTAGAAGGCAGGTTGAACCAGTATGGAACACCTTATCCTCAACCATGGCCTCAACCAAACTACACAGGCCCTTATCCTACAGTGCAACCAGGATGGCCGCCCCAACCTTACTGTACTTACTCTAAAGATATAGCGCCGATTGCTATTAATTCCGATACAAGACCAATAGGTAGCCCTGGAGATAAAGGGGAAGGAGGAGTAGCAGGTCACGGACTTTACCCAGGCACTGTTTATAAAGGCGGACATAACGATGCCCCTACCAGTGGGCCAACTACAAGACCGTCACATCTCAAAAGACCAAAACCTCACCTGGGTGAAATAACATGAAACCATGTAAGCACGAAGATAAATATCTAGTATTCACTTTTGCCATAAAAGGGGCTGAGAAACTATGCACCAACTGCGGGACAGTGTTTGATTTCTATGACGAGCCTGTAGGAAAACTCAGCTCTGAGCAATTAATTGAATTTAAAGAACGGTTTAATATAAAGGACATAGATAATGGATAGCTTATCAAAACAAGTATATTGGGACGGATGGGTAGAGCCCTTTAACTTTATGACCAATGTGATGATTCAAATAATAGGGTTATCGGCCCCTATAATAATCGTCCTATTAGCCCTCTTCGGTATTTTATACACTCTTTTAAAGATAGGGAGTAATAAATAATGAGTAGCCGTACGCCCAATACCAGGAACAAAGAGCTAGGCAGCGCAGCCTATTACCAATTAAGGGGGTTCACTGAAGGGTATTGCCAAGCAAGCGGGTCTTCGGAGGCCTTTGACAGGAGAGGAGTTATAGACGAACATATGTTCCGTTTAATACCACTGTTCCTATACTACAAGGGGTGTCTAGAAAATGAACACTTTTGATACTAGAACTAAGGAAGGAGAAGGAAGATGAGTAAGAAAGAATCAAGAGAGCCACTTAAATACTATAGGGCAGCCTATAAAACTATAATCAAAACATTTATGCCCTATATAGGTTTGTCCATTACTGAAAAAGACGCCCAGCATAAAGCAATGGAATTGGCATCTAAAGAAACTAGAAGTATGTACCCTGACTTTGATGTATTGGTGGTGACGAATGGCTAACAACCTATACCTCCGTCTCGAAAGGGCAAAGAAGATTCAGCATGTGATGGAGCGCTTGGGCGTGGAGCCTGACAATTTATATGCCGCTACTATACGTGGCGATTATGAACTATTGCCGCATATAAACTATATACGTCCTTATTTTATAGACGCGATGCCAGATATCCCCACCTGGCGAAAAGACAAGCTAGAGGCGATTCTGCCGATTCCAGTGGAACTGTACCAAAGAATCAAACCGCCTACAGAAGAGAGCTTGGCTGTTGTGGATTTGTATACCACACGACTAGGCTACCTGCGAGACCTGCGCGGTCAAGAAGCCCTCGATGCAGTGAGTGACTTGATATGTTTGTTGGATGAGAACGGATTGATGCCAGAAGGAGAGAAATGTGTAAACAAGACGAGATAAGGCTGGTAAGGCTTGCAAACGGACGAGAGATTGAAGTAGATGCTTGTATAGCTCACTTAGTCCAAACCCTAAACAATGCCAATATACCTACTAAAGCCTCTTGTTGTGGGCACGGTTTTAGACCAGGTAGAATAGCCTTGGCAGATGGCAGAGAATTAATACTAGCTAGGAATTTTGAGGACGCTACTAGAATAGACCGCCTATTCCCTCTCAATATTCAAGGAGAGCCTAGCTACAACAGAGGTGGATGGTAAAAGAGGCAATATGAAACCAACAGAATTAGACGCTAAATTATACAGCCTAGGGTTTCAGCCTTCAGCTTACTATGATACTGAGAACACTAACGGTACTCTTTTGGTGGACTCACAGTACGTGGAAACTGAGTTACCTCATTTAATCGGTAAGACTATGTTGCCGTGGTATAGCGCTGACTGGATATACTCTAAATTAAAGGAAATATCTGCTACTAACGGGGAGTATTGGGAGTTCAGTACCTTGGAAGGACATAACGACCCACTTAGAGGAAGCCTTTTAACTAAGCTACGCTGGGCTATCAAAAGTGGGCTCATTTCCATAAATAATAAAAAATCATAGAAAATAGAAACATTATGAATAACCTAAAAGAAAAACTAGAGCTAATGCAGTGGCTACACAGTCAGAGAATAAAGCCGGCCCAGATAATATGGTTTGACTCGTATAGCTTAACTGGCGGAGAGTGGTCTGAGAGCAGTTATCATATCCAAACATACGAGCAGATAAAGAAAGATCAGCCAGCTACTTTTTACTGGATGCCTCTAGAACAGGTGCTGGAGCTGTTAGTAAAATGCGGTAAATATAGTTCTTATTCGCATATTGCCGATGTATTAAATGTTTATGGCGATCCAGGGGACATCCATCTAGAGGCATTAAAGCTATTAAAGCAGACACTAGTCCATAAATTATAGGCCCTTACGTGTAAATATGAACCAAAAATCTGATAGATTCCGATCTCCAGACTATATATTAGAAACATGTGGAAAATAACATCTTCAAAGGATTAAATCCAACATATACTGTCCTAGTGGAAGTAAAAGGCATTCATACTGTTAAAGACCCTGGGCTACCGCGTGCGCTTCAACCTAGACCTGTATGCTCGCAGCCAACAAATCAAGTGCAAAACGCATCAATTTCACCCAGGTGCAAATCGGCCCCCCTACAAACAAGCGCCTTACACAAAAGCAATTATAAACCAGACATACCTAATAAATCTATAAACCCAAAACTAATACCACCAAATAAAGACCAATCTAAATCAGCGTTTAAATCAAAACCTACATACACTGTAGTATCATACCAAAGAGAACCTAATTCAAGCACCATAACTCACCTAGCACAATATTCACTATACCTCTTACTGAAAACTTTAACTCTCCTCACTAGGCCAATAGAAATAATAATGACATCCCTAATGACACCGAAACCCTCTAGTAGCTGACGAATACGCTATGCTAAAACTAATGACCAATAACTAAAAAACTAAGCAAATAACTAAAGACCAATACAGGGCCGAAAATATTTCTCTCTAAACCAAACAACCACTTACAAACATAAGAGTCACTTCCT
>JACCDR010234811.1_pt1 | contig 15003 bp, 13 predicted proteins | sample 7446431 | NCBI WGS metagenome assembly JACCDR01 (sample SAMN15323443, study PRJNA562643) | freshwater metagenome | isolation source: river surface water | place: USA:Blue River Watershed | collected 2017-08-17 | reverse complement strand
GGTTATATTGGTAATAGACAAAGACTTTTACTTGGAACATTTTGGATTAAATATTTATTAATTGATCCATTTAATCCAAGATATGGTATACAAGTTGGTTTTTCTAAATATTTAGTAGATTGTGTATTTTCTCAAAATGTTATGAATATTCGATGGCTTATGTCAGAACTCGACTTACCAGGTCGTAGATTTATAAAAAAAGGAAGTAAAGCTATAACTGGTAGAATGATTAAAATATCTAATGATATGATTAAAAAATATGATCCTGAATGTATATACATCAGAAAATGGTTAGATCTCAAAGATTATACAAATAAAGAATTATATAATTACGAAACTATATTTGATGCAGATGATAGATATAAACAATATTGTAGATTATTTTAAAAAATTGCAAAAAAAAAATATATATGTAGTAGTAACTACATTCTTAACTTTTATAATATAATAATATTATATTTAAAAAATTATTATTTTTAAGAAAATATTTCATTACCATTAATATCAAATCTTCTATTATGTTCTTCATTTATTATATCTAAAATAACATTCATATTTATGATGTATTCAGTATTAATAATAATTGATGTTTTATTAAATTTAATTGGTGGATTATTTAAAATATTATTACGTTGTTTTATTTTTTCTTTATTTGTAATTAGTTTATTTTTATAATCAGTTTTAACTTTTTCAATTAATTGTATTGTATAATTTTTAAATCTATCACCAAGTCTAGATTTAAGCGATAATGGATTTGGATTATATGTTTCATTTATAATAACATAATTTCCAAGTTCTTCATTATCTCGTTTAACTTTCTTCATATGTTTTTGACCACCAAAATATAAAAATATAATTTGATTATTCAATTTAGTACCATAAACAATAAAGTATTGCATAGCTTTTGTCTTAATGCTACGATCATCCAATGTTTCAATGACTTTATCTAACTTGGTATTGGTTTTATCAAGTTTATCATTAGTATCTTCCAATTCATCTTTAGTATTAATTAATTCATTTTTAACTTCTGTTAATGTATTAGTTGTACTTTTACCATAATTTAAAAGTTGTTTAATCTCTTCAGATTGTTTATCTATTTTTAATGATTGTTCGTCTATTTTAGATTCTAATCTTTTAATATTATCATCTTTAATTTTACTAAATGCTTCAGCTAATTGCTTTTCATATTTATTATAATACAAAATACATTTTTCAATAAACATATAATATTCGGCATAAATCTTAGGATCTACAGCACCTTCTTTATTGGATTTTTTGGCGCGTAAAAGACAGAGCTTAAATGCTTCTGGAGTTAATGTGTATAAATATACTGGTTTATTTCTAGTTGTATTTACAGTGTGACGAATATCCGTTACACTGTAATGTTGACCAGAAATTAAACATAAAGTATCTAATCGTTCTTTAATTTTAGCACTATTAATAGTATCAATATTAACAATTCCATATTCAATTAACTTTTGATGTTGAACAATAAATTTACCATCATTATCTTCATCAGCTAATTCCATAAAATATTCCATAAAAGACATATCTCTATTTGGATAAAGCTTATTTTTAATTTCTTCAATAAATTCATTTAATGTAATTTTTTGGTAGTTTTTAACATAGTTATTAATGATTTCTTTAAAATTTGACATTGTATGTTTTATTTATATAAATATAATAAATCAAAATTAAATTGTAGACTAATTCAATTTTGATTATTTTTTTTTAAATAAAAATATGAGTGTATTGAAAATCAACACAAATGAAGATTATGAAACATATATTCTTAATGATGTAAATGAACCATATGATTATACTTGTTTAATATTAAATAAACCATATATTGTTGAAGATAAAGATTGTTTTTTATTTGCAGATTACAATGATCATTGTGTGTGTTGTATATGTATAAAAAATAATAAAAGTAAAAGTAAAAGTAATAACCACAATGATACTAATTGTGGTTATTATGCAAATGGATATAATAGTAATCATATACTATGTAATAATGAACATAGTAATATTAATGATAGATGTTGTTTTGAATATCTATCAAAAAATAATATAAAATATAATATTGATAAATTTTATAATAAATACTGTTATTTAAGTTTAACAAATACATTTAAAGATAAAGAAAAATATAAAAATTTAAAAAATATAATTGTTAAACAAAATTCTGGTTATAATTATTATATTCCAATATTAAAAAATTTTAATAAATTAAATGAAATAAAAATAAATTTTAATACTAATGAGCATGAATATATGTTCTTTTCAGTATTTAATAATAATTTTATAAATATTAAAAAATTAACTATTTTTAGTTTAAAAACTTGGTTAGATAATAATACGTTAAAATATTTAAATAATTTAGAATATTTAGAAATTACAAATGAAATTATAGATTTACATGATTTAAAATATATTTCTAAAAAATGTAAACAATTAAAAACATTAATTAGTAATATTAAAATTAAAGATATTAAATATAATTTTGATGGTAATTTTGATCGTCCAATAACTGGTGAAAGTGATATAGAATATGATTTTTATTGTTCAATAATTCGTAGTATAATACCACAATTACAAAATTTAAATAATATTGATGATATTGATAGTGATATATTAGAAAATAAAATAGATTATACAGATTTTGACAAATATGTTGTTAAAAATAGTATTGGTTTTAAAGAATATTATATAAATGAAAAATTATATAAATATATAAAATTAGATTATTTTGAAAAAATAAAAAAAATTAATGATAAAATATATGATATAAAAATCACATATAAACCATTATGCAAATATTTAAAATATATGAATAAAAATTTGATAAAAGATAATGATATAAAAATACAAAATTTACAAAATAATATTAAATATATACATAAAAAAAATAATTTTGATGATGTATTCAACATATCAAATCTTTATGTTGAATATGATTTTAAACAAATGAAAGAAAGTAAAAAAGAACTACATTTAGAATTTAAATATATGTATAAATATTATATAAAATCTTTATGTCAAAAACAATTTATAAATGATATATTAAATTAATATATCATTTATGTTTAAAATTATAATATATATTATTTTTTTTAATACTATTATCATTATTTTCAATAAATCTCTATATCATTTCATTTTGGTCTAATAAATCAATTATTATATAAAAGAAAATTAAAAATAAACCAATAGCAAAATAACCTCTAGATGTAACAACACCCATTTCTAAATCGTAACAATTTTCATCTATTCGATACAACACTGTTTCATTAAATGAATCAGTGTTTAAAACAATATATGCTATATATAATAAAAAAGCTATTTTTAAATTTACACTTGAGCATACATTATATATTAAATCAGTGATATCATTTTCTTCTGTATGCATTTTAAATTTTTATACAAAGTATATTTTATTTTAGAATTTTTTTTTGATAAATATATATTAAAAAAAATATGGATAAGAATAAAATTTTTATAGGAATTATAATTTTATTATTTATAACGGTATTTGTAATATTTTCAACAAAAAAATATAAAAAGAATAAAAAATGTCATAATAAATTACAAGAAGTAATTAATAAATTTAAAAAATATCAATCAGAATATTTAACATCACAAAATAAAAATGATGATGATAGTGATGAAGAAAGTGATGATGATAGTGATAATGAATAAATATAAAATTTTTACAAAAAAAATACATTTTTTTTATTTATTTTTTATATGTTTATGTTGTTTTATTATCATTTTTAATGTATTACTCTGTTTATGGTGCACCTGCTGATAGTACACCTAATGCTGCAATTTTACGTCCAGCATTGACGTTAGTACTTAAACTTGTTCGTGGTCTACTTTCGATACTACCATCGAAATTATCAATTTGTAAAAAACCAGAAGGGCGGAAAGTTGATGTTACAGCTTGCTCTCCTTGAATGATTTTAGTATTGTTTGGTTTATTGATCATTCGTGATGCATAAGCATTATCTAATGATTCCATATTAATATATTATATATTAAAAAAAATAAATATTAAAATGTAATATATTTATTATATAATTTTAAGCACTACACATTAAACATTCATCTTCTTGTTTATTATTCGTATTTTTATTTGTATTTTTTTTAACTTTATCTAAAATAGATTTATCAATCGTAAATTTAATAGCATTTACATTTGTCTTTGTTCTAATATAATATGATAATGTTTTTAAACCTTGTTTCCAGGCATATAAATACATAGATGTTATTTTTGATGGATTGAAATCAGCGATAAATCTATTACTAGACATTGATTGACATACAAAACAACATCTATCTCTATCCATATCAATTAAATCTTTTAATTTATATTCATATGCTGTTTTATATATTTCTTTAATATCATTTGGAATTTCGTCAATATTTTGAACTGATCCATTGTCAGCAATAATACGTTGGCGCATTGTATCATTCCAAATATTTAAACGTTTTAAATCATTGATTAAATATTTATTAACAACTTGAAAATCGCCAGATAATAATGATCTATTGTAGATATTACTAGTGATAGGTTCAAAGTTTTCACTATTATCTAAAATAGCTGCAGTTGATGCAGTTGGCATTAATGCAACTAATAATGAGTTATATAAACCATATTGTTTAATATCATTTCTTAATTGAATCCATGATTTATTCCAAAGTAAATCATTTTGGTTAATATTCCACAAATCAAATTGTAAAATATTATTTGCAATCATTGATGTTGGGTAATTTTCATAATAACCATATTTAATAGCTAAATCTTTGGAAGCTGTTAAAGCTGCAATATATATAGTTTCAAATATATTTTTGTTAATTTTTTTAGCTTTTGTAGAAGTGAACGAACATTTCATAGCCATAAACACATCAGCTAATCCTTGTACACCAATACCAATTGGTCTATTTTTCATATCACTATTTTTTGCTTTTTCTAATGGATAAACATTATTATCAATAACTTTATTTAAATTAATTGTAACATCATATGCTACATCAAATAATAAATCATAATTATATGTATCTTTATCTAATACAAATTTTGGTAAACAAATACTTGCTAAATTGCATACACCAATATTATTCTCATCAGTGTATATTAAAATTTCACTACAATTACCAGTTAATATTCCATTGAATACACCCATATGATTTTTTGGTTCATTAAAACAATATGTATCGTGTAAACCATCAACCTCTATAATATTTTTAATATAAACATTATTTTCAAATACAAATAATGGATCTTTATTTTTATTTAGTTGTGATCTTGCACCATATAATGATACTGTTTGTAGATTCAATTTAACCATTAAATTATATGATTCAATATTGTTGAAAAATAAACATTTACGTTCAACTAATGAATCTTCAATTATAACTGGTTTTAAACCTAATGTATTACATAATAATTTAATTTTATATAATACACGATAATCATTATTAGATAATGTAATATGATTATGATTTAATAATTCTAATTGTGTATTTTTATATTCATAATCAATATATCCAGCTAACCATGATAATTTATTTTTTAAATTATAGTTTATTGGAATAACATTATATTCTTTATTATTTAAAATTGTATTTGTAATAAAATTATATCCTTTATTATACATTATTTCATGTTCATAATATTCAGATGTTTTAATATTATTAATATCATTATTATTATCAAAAATTAAATTTTTAAAATTATTATCAATTTTTGGAAAATTACAAGTTAATAATTTCATACCTCGTTTTAAATCTTTAGCTTCAACAATATATGCATTTTTTTTATTATTTTTTTTATTTTTATCAACAACATAAAATTTATGATATTCTGTACATTTTAAGAAACAACCATCACTAGTTGTAATTTGTAAAAGCTTTTTATTTTCACCAGTTTTAATAACCGTTGTTTTTGAAAACTCTTCACCATTCCAAACATTAACTTCTTCACCAACTAAATTTTTAATAGTATAATAACCTTTATCAGTTAATATAACTGTTTGACCATGTACGCATAAATTAGATGATTTAATAATACCAAGATTATTTTGATTACATTTCATATTACATGCAGATTTAGATAAAATATATAATTTACCAGCTTCCTCTAAAACTTTTAAAATTTTATTCCAAATTTCTAAAATATTAATCTGTTTTACATATAACTGTTCAGCTTCATATGTTTCATATAACTTACTAAATTCATCACCATATGTATCTGTTAATCCAATCATATTTTTAAATCTATCAGTTTTTACAATATTTGGACAAAATAATGACCATTTAACATATTTATCAGGATTTAAAATAGCATATTCTAAACGTTGCCAGAATATATCATTAGTCCAAGCAGCATAAAATAAATCACGAGGACAATTACTTTCATCTAATGAATTAATCGGTAATATAGATTCTAATACATCCATTACATCCATATGCCACAATTCAAAATATACAGCTATAGAACCTTTACGTTTGCCACCACCTTGTGACATATGTTTTGCCATATCATCATATACTTTTAACATTGGAATTAATCCTTCAGAAATACCATTGGATGATACAATTCTACTATTTTTACCTCTAACTTTTTGAATATTTATTCCAATACCACCAGCACTTTTGCTAATCATAGCTGATTCAGCTAATGTATTGTAAATACCCATAGTTGTATCTTCAACATCTAATAAAAAACATGAAGATAAAGAACCAACATGATTTCCAGAATTAAATAAAGTTGGAGTTGCATGTGTATAATATCCATCAGATAAATATTTATATAATTTATAAACATCTTTAAAAGTATATGTTTGTAAATTACCATATTTATCCATATCATTTAAATGTAAATTAATAGCAACTCTCATATACATTTGTTGTGGCGACTCTAAAGTAATTGATTTATTATTGATTAAATATGATTTTTTTAAAATACTAACACCAATATATTGTAATTGATAATCTTTCATAAAATCAATAGATTTATTAATTTCATTTTTATAATTTTTAATAAATAACAAAAATTTATCAACAAAATAATTATTTAGTTTTTCATTAATATTTAAAGCATATAAAAGATAATCATTCATAAAACACGTTTTATGAATTCTATTAATAATAATTCTAGCAGCTAATGTACTATAATCTAAATTTACAGATGTTAAATTTGCAGCTAGTTTTGATGAAATATAATCAATATCATTAGATGTAATATTATCAGCTAATTCATTAATAACTTTAGTTACTAAAATATCACCGGTAATAGATAATTTTGGTTCTTTATTAATCAACATATCAATTTTATCTTTTACAGCTTGAATATTTAGTTCTTGTTTAGTACCATCATTATGAATAACATAAATTTGGTCATTTTTAATAGTATTTTTAACATTTGGTTTAATTCTTTTAATATTTTTAATTTTTTCATTTCTATCTTGCAAAATACGTAATGATAATTCACTATAATCTTCATTAACTGATATTAATGAAGATGAAATTTTTGAAGAAATAAAATCTATATCTTCTGTATTCATCCCATTTTTTAAATGAGTGATAATTTTAACAATTAGTAAAGAACCAGTAATAGATAATTTTGGCTCTTTATTAATTAACATATTGATTTTATTTTGAACTGCATTAATATTCAATTTTTCACGGTGACCATCAAGATGAGTAATATAAATATCATCTTTAAAATCAATAATATTATTATTGTTAAAATCTTCAGAATTAAATGAACTCATTGTTTAATAATGATCAGTAATGTCAATTTTGAATTATTATTTACTATTAAATAATAATTCAAAATTAAAATGGCATCATCTAAATTAGATATGACTAATTTTTTAAATTTTGAAAGTTTCCCTTTTAAAATAAAAGATGGTGATATCATATTTGGTCCAATATATAACTTACAAGCTAATAATAAAATTAGATTATGGAAAGTTAAAATTACATTATATAATCAAAATGATATTGAAATGTCTATTACTAAATCTTTAATTAATAAAATAAAAAATAATGAAAAAAATTCATATTATACAACAATAAAAAAAATTACATATAATATGGATAATAAAGATGCGATACAAGATATATTATCTGATGTTATAAATGAAGGTAAAAATATTGGTAAAAAAAATGAAACAAATATTTTACAACAATCATTAATTATAGCTCGTGGTTATTATTTAAAAAAATTAAGAGCTGGATTTATTATTGATTTAAATTCTATTAATGATAGTAACACAACTAATAATATCCCATTTCCAATGGCTGTTAATAATTATTCAGATCATTATAAAAAAGTAATATATCCATATGCTTTACAACCAAAATTAGATGGTATTAGAGCTTTAATTTTTAAAGATAAACAAACTAATGAATTAAAAATTATATCAAGAAGACATAAAATTATTTATGGTTTTGAACATATTTTAGATGAATTAAAAAATTTAGATTTATTAAATGATAAATCTAAATCTATATATTTAGATGGTGAATTATATAATCACGATTATTCATTACAAGAAATATCTGGAATAGTTCGAAAAGAAGTATCTGATGATAAAAAAAAATTATATTTTTATATGTTTGATATTTTTGATACAAATAATAGTTCATTAAATTTTAAACAACGAATGGATATTATGAAAGAAATTAAAGAAATTAAAAATAATAATTTTCAATATATTAAAATACTAGAAACAACTATTTGTAATACTGAAATAGAAGCTGAAGATTTATTGTCTAAATATTTAGATTTAAAATATGAAGGTGTTATCTATAAACCATTAGATAGAGAATATGAATTTAGTTTTAATAAAGAAAAAAGAAGTAATTATTATTTAAAAAGAAAACCATTTTATGATGAAGAGTTTAAAATTATTAATTATGAAATGGATAAAAATGGATGTATTATATTTATAATGGTTACAGAAGATGGTTTAGAATTTAAATCAGTTCCAATGTGGACTGTTGAAAAAAGACAATCTATTACAAAAAAAGAATTTAATAAATATTTTTTAAATAAAATGGCAACCATTAGATATGATGATTTATCTAAAGATAATATACCAGTAAGAAGTCGTTTTATTACTGTAAGAGATTACGAATAAATAAAAAAATAATGTTGTGTATTTGTTATAATATGATATTATTATATCATTTATTATATCATTTATTATATCATTTATTATATAATAACATTACACATTTTTAATAATTAAAATTGAACTCTCTTAATTTTTGATACATTTGTTCATACATATATGGAAAATAATTATTTATATCTTTTCCAGTATTGTATATTTTTTTTGATAAATTTATATCTTTATATAAGCCAACATAATCTATGTTATATGAATTTATAGTATCGTATTTTTTATTATATTTTGCATAATACTTTAATAAATTTATTATAAACGTATTATTGTTTTGAACATAAATTAATAAATTTATAATATTTAATATCATAAATTTGTTAAATAAAAAAACATGTGGCATTTTATATTTATTTTTAATATTATAACAAGGAATTATTTCATATGATGTATTATTATATACATTTGTTATTAAATATGCATGTTTATTATAATGTGCATATATACTTGTTTTAACCATTCTAAAATCATCAATATACATATTATCATAAGTTTTATAACTAAATGATATTTTTTTTGTAGAACATTTGCTGTTTATGATATTTAAAATATGATTATATGATCTATATATAATATTTATTGGATAACTATAACTTTTCTTTTTTTTATATTTATAAGCATAATAATCTAAAAATATAATATCAGTTATATTTTTTAATTTAGAAAATGTTAGTTTTCTTATTATTTTTTCAATATTATTTATTTTTATTTTATTTTTTGATATATCTTTAAAATAAATTAAAGGTGCATTATAAAACATGTCATATTTTTCAGATTTTTCTAATTTATAATTTTTTGGTTTGTATAAATCTGAAAAATATAAAATTGAATAAATAATTTTTGGATATGTGTTTATTGAAATATTATTATATTTTATTATTTCATCAAATAAAATTTTCTTAAATAAATTTTCATCTTTATTAATTATTGTTTTTACAATAACTAGTTGATTATATATATCAAAAATACAAAATTCCTGTTTGTATATAAATGTTGCTAATTTAATATGTTTTTTAATTTTATATAACTTATTACATAAATTATTTGCATCAATTAAAGGGTTAAAACTATATAATGTATATGAATTAAATGTGTAATTATTATCTAATAAAACATTATTATTATTACAATATTCGAAAATAATATTTTTTATATTTATATTGTCATTAGTATTTTCATAAATAACTACTTTTTTATCACATAAATCTATTAATTTATCTATATTTTGGTTATCTAAAAAAATATTATTTATAATACCATTTGTTGGTATTTTTGGCATAGTAATAATACTGGTATTGATATTATTTTTATCTATATCAACCATTTTATTATATATTTAAATATTATATTTAAATATATTTATATCTTTTGTAGAATAAAAAAAATATAAAAATATAATGATATTTTTATATTTTTATAAAATATTACATGGATTATCCAATATTATTCATAACATTCATTATTTTATTTGTAATTTCTGGAATTCTATTTTTTTTATTAATTGATAATTGGTTATTAAATGGATTTGATCTATTTACATAATCACCAGTAAATCTGTGGGTTTTTTCACCTTTACCCTTAATTTTTTTTAATTTTTTTGATTTATTAGAAATATCTTCGTCAGATAATTCATCATTCGATTTGTTTGATTTTGTAGATGCATCACTCAAATCTTCATCACTTAAATCTTCATCACTCAATTCATCGTCTGAATCTGAATGTATATCAAAATCGGATGAAAAATAATCAGAACCGTATAATTCTGATCCATCAATACTTTTATCAATATCATAATCACTGCATGAACAATCAGAGTTTGAACATGAACAATTAGAATTTTTTGATTTATTATTTGAATCTTGTTTATTATGTTTATTTTTATTATTTTTGTTATTTACACTATTTACACCTTTACCTATTTTACTAAAAATAAAATCATCATTTGGTATGTCATGTTTAGTTTGTAAATCACGGATTATATCTGATATATCATTATCTTCAATATCATTTTTGGTAATATCACTATTATTATCAACATTAACATTAATATTATCGATATCATTATTAACATTATCAACATTAATATCATCAATATCAACATTATTTGAATTCATTAATAAATCATTTAAATTTAGTGATTTACCATCATTATTATTTTTTGGAGACTTTAATAGATTCATGTTACTTTTTTTTTGTATTTATTATATTATTAATAATATCAAAAATAATTTGAATATGTTCATCCTTAATAATATTCATATCAAAACGTATACCATCATTACAATATTTAATATATTTTTCATATTGATATACATATAATATAACTACTATTTTTTTTTTCCAAACTTTTGATAATTGGTTAATATTATCAACAATAACCTTTTTTTTCATATACATAATTGGAGATAATAATATTAATAATAGTTTGTATATTTAATATTATATAAAAATGAAAATAATTTTATATTATACATTCATAATATTATTGATAATATTTTTACTATATAAGTTTAATATTAAGTTCTCATTAAATTTTAATAAAATAAAAAATAAATATATAGATTTAAATGATATTTTATATTATAAAGCATTAAATGAAATTAATAAAAATGATAGTAATAATAAAAAAAATGAAGAAACTAATAATATGTCAAAATCTAATAATATAGATTTAAATGATTATATATTAAACAACTTAGATTCTAATTTTTCAAAAAATTTAATAAATGTATATACACCATTATTTAATATAAATGAATTAATTGTAAAAAATAAATACCAAGAAGAGATAGAATTAATAAACGAAATTAATAATAATATAAAAATTATTAATGATTATTTAGATGAAGAAGAAAAAATAAAAAATATTGATAATAATGATGTTGATAATGGTGATAATGGTGATATAACAAATGATACAATTATTACAATAGATAATACTTTAAATGATAATAATTTAAATAATAATAATAATACTTTAAATGATGAGTTAGATGATAATGTTTTAATACAATTAAATAATTTAAATCAAAATGTACATGATTCTTTAGTTCAAAATAAAACTAAAGATAATTATAATCTATTAACAACAGATAATTCAAATAATTCAAATAATTTAGATAATAATATAATTTCAATTGAAATTATAAGTTTTGCAAATTCTAATTTATATAATCAAAAATTAGAATTATTTAATAAAACAATAGAAGAAATATCATTACGCAATTCTATAATAATGAATTTAAATAATAAAACTGAAATAGAAGTAATTAATGATGTTTGGAATTCTATTGATAAAAATTTAAATGATGATGAAATATATGATAAAAAAATGTATTTTATAAATAGTATTTTAGATTGTGTAGAAAATGATATGTTAGTTTGCCCATCTGGTGTAACTGTTCGTGTTATAAACTATGATTTATCAAAAAATAATTTAATTTCTAAAGATTTATTAAGAGTTGAAATGATGAATACTGCATCTAATTTAATGCAAAATTTAACAGAAGATGAAGAATTTTTAAATAAATCAAGTTCAACACAAAAAAAAATATTTAAAAGTAAATTAATTGAAATATTTAAAAAAGATTATAAAAATTTAGATTTTGAAATTGTAAAAAAAGAATATGAATCTTGGATTGATCATATATAATATTTATTTAACACTCAATGAAAAAACTACAAAGCATATAAGAAATACAAATATACAAATATATAATATTGTAAGTAATAAATATTGTTTATCTATTTTTTCAAGAAAAGAATTTCGTTGTAATATTGGTAAGTTTACACTATCTTCACGATTGATTGTTAATGTATAATTTGTTTGGTTACTATCTAAAGAATTATCTAAAGAATTGTTAGATGCGTCATCTATTATGCGATCATCAATAATAGAAGTTTTTGTAGAAGAATTGAAAGACATTTTTAATAATATAAAATCAATAGTTAAAATTAATTAAATATTTTTATTTTTTTATTTATTATCTATATCATTAAAAAATATCTTTCTTATTTGAGTCATTATATCATCATTAATTTTAAATACTTTTATATTAAAATCTGTATATGGAACACCCATTAATCTAGAATAAATATAAAATAAACTATAAACACCACAATTTCCAGTCGATGGTGCTTGATGTTGTATATTTGTAATTTGTATAAATGTACATACTTTATTTAATTCTGTACTTATTTTTAAAGCTAAATCATTAAAAAGTGTATTTAATTTTGATGATATTTTTGTACCAGCAGAATTAAAATATTCTATAGTATATGGATGTTGTATTGAACCACTGGTATTAAAATCCATAAAAATAGCAAACCAATGTTGACCAGATTTATTAGATGTATCAGTATTAAATATAACACCATAATATTTAAAATTTTTATTATTTTTTAATAAATCAATAAAATCCATATCATTAATATCTAAAATTTCAGAATCTACAAATTTAGAATTATAATTATCAAACATTACAACATCACTCATATGTATATAACTATAATAATATCCTTTAAAATATCGTTTAAAATGTTCTTGTACTTGATCTAATTGAGAATTGTTTAACCAACTAAATTTATCAACTTTAGCTTCAGGTTTTAAATTATTAAATTTGATAGACTCAATTAATTCATGATTATTTAAATTTTTTAATAAATCATAAGGATTGTTATATTTATTTTCTAATTCTTTTATATTGGATATTTTTTGTGATAAATGTTCATTTATATTTTTAATATCGTCAGTGGTTAAGCATAATTTATTAGATGCTTTATTTGAATCTTTATTAAAACTTATAGAACAATATGTATCATTAAGTTTTGGCATATCTTCATTTTTTGACATGACAAAAAAATTATCTGTTGATATATTCAACAGATTATAATGTTTTTAAATTATTATTGTTTTTTTTTGTAAAATTTTATATTTATTATTTATTGATTTTCTAATGCATTTAATCTAGATAATATATCATTTAATTGTGATTTTAATAATTGATTTTCATTCTCTAATTTATTTATTTTAATGTTTAATTCTTTAATTTCAGTTTTATCAGTTTCAATTTCATTATATACATCTTTTAAAATATTTGTATGTATTGCTATAATATTATTATAATTAACAGATAATATAAAATCTTTTGATGATACAAATTTATCACCGTCAATATTATAATCTTCACGTTCTTCTATTGTATCTTTTAATGAAACACTAGTTTCATTAATTTCTACTAGATCTTTAATTTTATATTTAACGAGTTCTTGTGCAATAAAACCATACGTATAATTATATGTATTTTCATTTTGTTTCCATTTAAATTTTACAGGATTAGAATTTTTTATAAAATATTTACAATCATCTAAATTTAAATCATTAATATCAGTTTTTAATCTAATATCAGATCTGGCAATAAAATTATTTGCAATAACACCCCAATCGCAAAATATACCAATATTTTGCGCAGGTGCTGAAACATTAGATGCAGTATAACCACTAGATCCACCAACAATATAAGTTACATTATTATAAACAGGTGAAACTGCATAACCAGTTACATATAATGGGTAATTAGGATCTGTACCATATCCAAAATATGTACCAATACCCAAACAAGCAGTTGATGTTAATTTCATTAATCCTGAAGCGATACCAACTCCATTTGAATTAGATAAACACCAAATATGTTTACTACCTGTTGAATAAACTGTATGATTAGATGGATCTGTTATACATCCTATAGTATTTAAACCACTATTTAAATTAAATTGTTTTTCTGCAACATTTCCATTACCAAAATCT
>JACCDR010361438.1_pt1 | contig 15010 bp, 21 predicted proteins | sample 7446431 | NCBI WGS metagenome assembly JACCDR01 (sample SAMN15323443, study PRJNA562643) | freshwater metagenome | isolation source: river surface water | place: USA:Blue River Watershed | collected 2017-08-17 | reverse complement strand
CAGATTCAAAGTCTGACGTTACTACCATTGAACTAACCCCGAATGACCTAAAATGGGCCCTGTTGGGTTTGAACCAACGACCTACCGTTTATGAGACGGCAGCTCTAACCGCTGAGCTAAGGGCCCATAGAAATCTCTATTAACTTATACGTTTCTTACCCACAAGTATTTAAGTCCCATTAATAGAGATAGAGCGGGATACCGGATTCGAACCGGTTTCTCTAGCTTGGAAGGCTAGGGCACAGCCCATATACCAATCCCGCAGCGGTCCTTCCTGTCTTGGAGCAATGAGGGTTTCCTACTCCCTATCACACCGCGATCCTCTGACAGGATTAATCCAAAACTGCCCCTTGTCCAGCGAGTAGGGCAAAGACTACTCACAGCTTCGGATGTTGTGGACCTTGTGGAGACTGCAAGAAACCCTAAGCTCAGGCTTCCTCCACATAGATCTTATAACTTAAATCTTCTGATTTTGCAACTATCGCTACGACGGTGAGAAGTCTGATAGCTCTTCTATATAGACTCTGTCTTCGTATATTTCTGAATGTAAATTACTAGTTATCCCAACAACCCCTAAACGACTAGCGTGAACTACCCTAACTCTTTTGCCGTTGTACGTAGCGTATAAAGTTGGGTGTACTCCGAACTCTCTGCAAAGTGAGAGGTCTACTGCCGGAAGCCGATTTATCAGAAGAAAGAAGCGTAGACAACGAGGTGCAAACATATCATTGATGTAATCGTCACAGTGTTTCATTATTTTCTTATCTCGTGACTTTGTGGGTCCACTCGGATTCGAACCGAGAACTCGCCGGGTAAAAGCCGGGTATGTTTGTCCGTTACACCATGGACCCAAAGATTGTCGGATCCAGCGCTGACGTCCCATTGAAGGGCCGCGCCTCACCAACAATCAAAACAGTGCCTCCGATTGGACTTGAACCAATACACTTCCGGGTAAGAGCCGGCTGCTCTACATTAGAGCTACGGAGGCTTATCGCGATCGACTATTCAATTGTCATACTAAAGAGTTACTTTAGCAGCGGAGCGGATGACGGGAATCGAACCCGCGATCTTTTGGTTGGCAACCAAATGCTTTACCACTGAGCTACATCCGCATTTCTTAGTTTGTTTCTATTCGGCTTATAGAATCTTTGCAAGACCATTTTTTCGGTTTTTACAGAGCCCCTACTCAGATTTGAACTGAGATCTCTTCTTTACGAAAGAAGTGTTATGCCTGTTTAACTATGGGGGCAGAGGTAGCTAGCAAAGATGTTGGTGGGGTAACTACTTTCTTGGCAAAATCTAAGAATCGTCTTGTCGCTTCTGATTTTTCTTTTGTCATCGCAGGCCACCAGGGAATCGAACCCTGCATAGATGCTTTTGGAGAGCGTCTTGATCCCAGATCGTGACCTAGAAATTAAGAAGGCCAGGACTTTTGGTCCCGGCCTTTCTAAGTACTCCTGTTCGGAGGTGCTCAGGGGCCGGGGGTCATCCAATCAGTCCGTGGGTTTACTTGATAGGATAGACCATGAAGGAACGGGCAGATCTTGGCCTTAGCGGAGTAATTCCGCGTGGCTTCGCTAATTCTGGCTCCTTTGAGCATGTTCATGGCTACTATCTTTGGTTAGTCCAGAGGCGGTTCTCTGTCAAGTATTTTGTTAAAAATCGCGGAAAATAGACCTTGAAGAGTTTTTTGGTTGTTGTTATTTAATCTGCAAGGAATATATGTCCAAGAATTCTGATGCGAGAGATATCCCGGATTACGAATCTTTTAAGACTATTGAAGAAGTCGAGGAAGAGATCGAAAATCACAAGAAAGTCTTAGTAGGTAAGGACCTACTAGAATCTCGGATGAAGAAAGACAAGAAAGAGTACGTTAGCGCACTAAACGAGCAATTAAAAGAACTAGCTGAGGAACGAGAACACGAAATAGGAATCTTACTGGCTCTAGAACAGAGAAAGCAGATCATTCACGCTAGCTCCGGAGCCACCATAATTCCTATGCCCAGATCTGCTATCTAGCCTATGCCAACTGACATAGCTACGCCCTGATTAGGTGTGGCTTCTATTAATAGAGATCCAGTTCCGGTCACATTTACAGTGAAAGCCCCCGAGGACGTAGTTTGAATCCAGAAAATATTCGTCCCGGCACCGCACTTTAAAGTTCCAACGCTCGCTGATACAGCGGGTACAGCTGGAGGGGCCGGTGGCACAGAAACGTCTGACATAGCGACTCTTAACATTACGTTAGTAGTTGCATTATGGTTTACTCCGTCCCCTGACTTTATTTGGCAGGTTAACGTGGATCCGGATACTTGTATGTCCACATATAACAATCCAGCCAAGACTTTCTTGACAAAAGCTAATGTCTGAGCTGCTTGCGGAGTATTGAGTTCTGTAACGAAGTTTGAATCTAATAACATTGTATTATCTATTAGATAAAGGAAGAATATAGATTCTTCCCATGACTATTTTAGATGGTTGAAGACCCGTCGTAAACAGGTCCCATCGTACCTCCAGATACAGGATCTGGATCCGTGGTTGAACCTGTTACGGTATCTGAGGCGGCAGGTAATGCTACGACCTTGGATTTAACGTCATACTCCCAGAATCCTTCTGGTGTATGAATTCTATCCAAGTTCGGCATCCCTCCCGAATTAAATATGTCATGGACTATGGTCTTGACATCTTCATGCTCGATTTTTGGCACCTGAAGACCACCTACGTGAACTGATCCAGTTTCATTCACATCGACGATCTGAGCTTTGGAACAAAATGGACTAGTAAGTTCGTTGGCTCTTTCTAGAACTCTTTCTCGTAGTTTTTTGGTCACGTCGTAGGCGCTGAATTTCTTTCCGCTAGTGATAAATTCGTCCACTAGCAGATCTCCCACAGCTTTGATCAGTGATGGTTTATTAGTTGGAGCACACATTAAAGTTATACCTCTGTATATCGCGAGTTGGGTTTGGAAAGTAAGGTTTCTAGTTACAGTAGTTTGTTTCTTTGTTTTTGGTCTAGAGGTTTTTGTTGGAGCAGCATTATCCCAGTTGGTGGTGTCTGCAGTCCGCATTGCCCATTGTTTAGATCCGTTAATATCTCCGGGAATTCTCTCCGACTTATATTCCGGATCTCTACGTAGGCATCTACGGATAGTATCTCTGGTAGAATTCACAATAATATTAATGTCTGAAACAGAAAGCCACCTGGTAGCTTGTTCTAGTGCGGATCTAACTTTGGTAGCAGTAGATTCTTTCATAAGGATACTCTTTGGGCGATTAATTAGACTTCGGCCTTGAACAGTGATCTTCCATCTCCAGCCTTTGCTATTGTCTAAGACATCTGCCAGACCGAATTTCTTGCAGCGTTTAAGCGCTCTCCGTACTGCATGTCTACTACACGGGTATGACAATCCAGTAAGCAGAGATTTAACATCGGCCACAGAAAGCCAGCATCTAGTGGAAAGAACTGATAGAACCGCCCACTTAATTTTGGTGTCACTATCCAAGATCCTATGTCCAGTCGGATCTGGAAGGAGTTCTTTATGAACTCTGGTTTGATTCAGGAACTTGATATGGATGCTTTCAGCCTGAGTCGGAACTTTCTGCAATGAATCGAACCCATGCATCGGGAAACTCGCAAGTTGGAGGGGCATCGACAAAAAGAGGAGCTATGTCGTCTACCGTATATTCTTTCGGGCCACATCCAAGTCTAGTAACAAAGAATTGAAATTCTCGGTGTTCCCAAGCAAAGACAATGAACTGCTCGACATAGTTCTTAATATCTTCTAGCTTTAAAGTTTGGAGACGTCGATTCTCGATCGGAATAGCATAGCTATTACCCATCAATCCTTCTCCAACCTCCCATTCGGCTCCGCACCAATTATAAGCGTACCTGCTGGCACCTGTCGCATGAATCCCAGCTAAGTTGGACCCAAATACCAATATGAGACCTGGAGCTGGGTTAAAGATCTTATCGTAACTAGATGGGCGAGATGGCCTTGGCCTACTGGTTCGTATTACCATGCTCCACGCCTCGATGATGGGATAGAATGTTTCTGGTTTCCATCAGGATCTTTCCTAACCAGTTCTCCCCGACACCTCTACAGACACCCCAGAATCTATCTCCCCAGGTATTGCCCTCAACTAGTTCTGCGTTATTAGTGGCCAGGAGTTTATCTCCTAAGTCTCCATGTAAATGAAACTTCATCCACACTAAATAACGCATATAAGGGATTTTTACTTGTTCCCAATCAGAACGAAGACTGATTTTCTGCCCTAGTTTTTTGGCATCTGATGGGCTTAAGGCGTTCTTGATTCTAGTTCTGGATTCGTGATCAAAAGTCTTAGCTGCTTGATATGCATGTTCTACGGAGGCATACCACTCACCTTCCATTGGAACGGGAACCATCCAGAAATTCGATAGGAATCGGAACTCTCCATTAAATCTATCTATGAGCCTCATAATCTTGTTGGCATGAAGAGTCCATGTGTCTCTTCGAATTGTCTCCATCCTACTGGTAGTTCACAGTTATCAGGAGAATCTTTAAAGAGAGGAGCAATGTCGTAATCTGAGTAGCCTGCTAATCCACACCCTATTCTGGTAACGAAGAATTGTAAGTCCGTACGTAATTTAGCGAATTGTATGAATCTATCTACGTACTGTTTGATATCATCCAGCGGCAATGTATGTAACATGCCGTTCTTTGTAGGAATGGCGTAGCTATTACCAGCTAATCCCTCTCCTACTTTCCATACCGCACCATGTTGTTCTAGTGCAGTTCTGGCTGCTCCTGCTCCATGAATTCCGGCTAGATTGGACCCAAAAACAAAAATGCGGTTGGGACCTGGAACAAATTCGGAATCCTTTGGAATAAATCTGGGCTGATTCATTTGCTATCCTTAAGGCGTTTAAAAGCAATTCTCAATTGCTTAGCATACCATTTATTAATTCTGAGCTTCTCTTTCTTGCTATCTTTTTCATCAACTGACGTCAAAATATTAAAGCTCTGATGATCGATGGAGAAGCATACTCCCTTATCCGAAGCGATTACCTTGAAACTCCCGACAGATTTTTTAGTTTCTGGAGTCTTCCTGAAATTGATGATCATATAACCTCCTTGTTACATGGCTTCCCTCCAGGATTTACATCCGTGGCGAGTACAGTATTGCTCTCTCCATAACTCATAGTCGTCTTGTGGAGGTTCTGGGCAAGTGATTCCGTATCCTCCTCTACAATCGTCACAATTTCCTGCGTACCATTCGGCTTTTCCTCCATCACAAGTTGAACATTCTATCAATGTCTGACCGCAGTATGGACAAGAATCGCCGGCTTTTAAAGGAACGTAGATTGGGTTATCGGTTACGAGCTCGGAACTCAACGAGGTACTGGAGGATATGTTGCTTGATGTCATAGACGATGTACTCGTTATGGTAGAGGTATCGACCTTTCTTTCCTAGTACGGAGTTGTATCCGGAGGGAGCCTTCTGGAGACTGCTTTGAGCGTCTTCGTATTCTTTGATCTTGCCCAGAGCCACGTCCGCCACGAACATGAAGTACGTAGTCTTGCCATAGGAAGATCCCCATCCGCCGGCAAAAGAATACTGCTCAGACTTGGAGCTCTGATCGGCAAAATAAAGACCATTACCAAACATGGACCCCGTAACAATTGCTCCAGGAGGGCGAAGCAGTAGACCATGTCTACAAATACCAAGGATGTTAGCAGGGCGGCTTCCATGAAAGAGAGGCTTGACATTTCCGATATCCTTCATCGTATCGAGGTGCTTATCTTTTTGCCCCTTCACCACTACCTTCCAGACGTTCGCGACGTCGACTTTCCAATCGTGTCGGTCTGACCGTGACTCGTTCATATACTTCTCGATCTTCTGGCGTTTCTCGTCCGATGGATCCAGGTAGATGTACTCGCACCCAATCTCCTGGTACTTCTTCGTGACATCTGTAGTCGCGAATCCATCGACCATGCCCTGAACATCGGAAAGAAGACCCATCAATTCTTCTTTCTCATCGAGCCTCTTCTCATCGTTCAAGACGATAGTTTTAAGCCAGTTGTCAAGAGCCACCTGACCTTCGGATGGCTTGGGGCGGTGCGGAATAGTTTGCGGAACAGCAGAAAAGAACTGATTGGATAGATTAACGAGATCCTGATGGATAGTTCCTTTCAGCTTTGGCTTATCAGTAAGCAACGTATGGACTTCTCCCAGAATCTTCCGTCCGTACTTAATCTGAGTTAATGTCAAAGTCCCTAAGGGATTCTCGGCAGTAGATTTTAGAGACCCAGATAGCTGTTTCTGCACGGCTTGTCCTGCTTCAGAATAGAGACGCTCGACTAACATCTCTATAGTTTGATGCATGATGACTCTGGCCTTGGCCTTATCATCACTATCACCAGCTTGGACAATCTTTTCTTTCTTAATGTCGTCAGAGAGTATTTTGGTCTTGCCAATATCAGAACCGACTTTGACATTGGCCATAGAGACTTCGACGTATCCCTTACGATTGCCAGTTTTCTCGGCCTTGAGAGACTCGAATGCTTCTATAAGCGAACTCTCGTCTTGTGGGGGAATGCGTTCTTCCTTAACACCCTCTACTCCTACTCGTCCGTAGCATGAGAATAGACGGTATTTCTTCTTGTCTTTAGAGACGTGCGCTTCTATCAAATAGAACTTGTTGTTGCCTCCTGCAAGATCGGTCTTGTTGAGCATCGCCGTTCTGATGACGTCGTAATCATCTGGGAATTTGGAAGTTCCGAGTTTTTGTGCTGATAACTTCATAATTTTCGGATCCATGCTCTCGGGGTTTTATTGGGAGCTCCAAAGAAAACCAAGGTTAATGCTGGCCCTACACCGCAAGGTGTCAATGAGTGGATGGTTTTAGAACCACAGAAATATGGGATTAAAGGATATCGGCGACGTTGCGACGTTATCGTCAAACTTCCGTCTCCGATCGATTTTGTAACTGGTACTCCATTCTTCCACGAGGAATGGCACTGAAGGATTTTATGCGTATCGCCTTTTACATCAGTAAAACGTTTCTCCAGGAATCTTCCCCATATTGGAATCGATATAAACCAAGAATGGTGATCATGCGGGGTGTCCAGTCTTTTAACTCCTCTAGGCCAATAATGGAGTCTGATCCTAGCGCCATTCCAGAAAGCCTTAATGATATATACCCAAAAACCATTAGGATGTATGTTAGGCATTCTTTTCATCTATATACCTCTTTAAAGAAATTTCTAGGGTCTATTGGGTATACAGGTACGTTTACGTCTTTCGCGTAAGTCATGCAGTTTCCTGTACCTCCAGGACTTCCATCCCATACCGACACCAACCAATTGCAATTATCTACCATCCATTTATTCCTAACCTGCATCTTGTACGCAGCATACTCTCCTGGGCTGACAATCACGACCTCATCAGCTCTCTCTAGTAGCCATTCGTAGTAATCTTGAGATGACTTAGGCCATCTGGTTTCCTGACCAATAAAAGGAAGAGCGGCAACAAATGGGATGGCCAACTCGATGCTGACCTGGGCAAAATCCTGGTCAACTCCGAGGGCCATCCCAGATATTGTTCTATCCGCATGTAAGTCTACGAGAGCTCGTCTAATTTGTTCTCGTATCCAAATTCTTTGCGGAGCGTAATAATCGTAGCCGCCTATTTTGTCAGGACGATGGCCGGTTGCGGCCACTATCACTGTATCTTATCCCCTAGCTTTGATTATTTTCTTTATCAAAGCTACCTTGCCTCCTGGGATCTTAGAGGCTCCTACAATATCGAGTCCTTTTGCGGCATATTTACGAAGCTCGTCTATGGGCTTCTTCATTAATTCAGAGGAATCTAGTTTATTGAATCCGACGAACGATTTGCTCTTGGTCCGTGTTCTGATTATTACAGTTGCCTTCGGCTTATTTACGGCCGACTCTACCTCAGAAACCTCTTCTACTTCAGCCACATCATCTGTATCATCATTTATAGCGATGTCGTTTTGTGGATCTTCTTCGAATACCGTATCTGGTAAGTCCTGTCCATCGACCCCTACTACCTTGTACTCACATACCCTCATCTTCTCTCGTTGGTAATCGTACGGAACACATACAACATGTTCTGGATCCACTTTACAAATTACCATCGTACCGCCGCTAGAAAACGAGGAGGCATATCCTTTCGCTCCTACGTGAAGCCCAAAATGACAAGCCTCATTAGGATCGTCGGAAACGCTGTTGCGCGGTAGTTTAACTGTGGTTCCTGGTTTGTTAGAAATGGTTCCAGAATAGATGTCTGTGAAGTCATTCTTCACACCCTTGTAAGCCAAGAAACATCCATCTTTGGTAAGTGGGATACCGTACTTATTAAGGAACGACCACAGTTGGTCCACAGATCTCTTGGATGGATTCCTTCTCAGACGTTCGTAGAATTTCAACAAGGGCCTTGGATCTTCTCCATTAGTGGCCATTTGTATAACGCGTTTCTCGAAGTCTTTAGGAACACTTTCCCCATCAAAAGTGACCGTGCCATCTTCTGTCAGAGTGAATCTAGAGTTCGACCATTTTGCTATGGATCCAGTTACTGTCAAATAGTCTGGGACTTTATCCCATTCTTTGTCTTGTAAAGCTTTTCGTAAATTGTTGAAGTTTGGAGAGCCTTCTCTAACTACGTGAGTGACTCCGTTAAATACGACAGTTATCGATTCTGTCGTAGATGTGTAATTTATGGTGTTAGCCATTATGATCTCTCATCTTCGGTTTTTATGGGAGTTAGCTTTACCTTGTTGGTAATTGAGGCATTATCTGCCAACATAATGTACTCAATCCATTGCGTCTTATGTTTTCCCCACAAACATGAAATACCTGTATCGTTTGTAGATAATAGTGGGTACTTGTCAAAAATGGCTGACAACGCATCTTTAGCTTTGGATTTACCAGGGATTTGAATGTAACGACTTCCTAAATCTGAGACTATGCGTTGTCTTTCTGAACTGAACTTTCTCCATAGTTTTGCAGCTTTGTTGCCATTTTTTAGATAGTTGTATATCTGATGATCGCGCCCTAAGCTCTCCCCTAGTTCTCTCATGTTCAATGCATGTCTGCCCCAATTCCACCTACGATCATAGCTATAGTTCCAATCATATATTTCTATGAAAGGACTGGCTTTACCTTGTGTCAGGTTAGCCAGAAACGATTCTCTCCACTCACGGTAATGCTTACCAGCGCAATCTTCTATCTTGAGAGGCTTTTTATCGGAAGTCTTGTATCCGTATACTTGTGGCATAGGAATACCAAAGAATTCCGCTGTTCTGCGATCTGATTGGTACGAGTTGTATATATTGAACCCGTCCAATTTCTCTGTTCTGAATCCATCTAGCAGAACAAATACATCTGCATCAGTTGCAACTCTTTTGGGATCGGTGGGCTCCCAATGATCTGAGAAAGGGTCCCTGAAATGACTAACTGGCGGGATCAGAACAAACGATTTTCTGAAATACTTCGGATTGGCTTTCTTTCTCGGCTTATGGCGAACAAAGGGAGCAGCCCAAGAAAGTTTCGATATGTTAGTTATCGAAACTCCGTCCAATCCATATTTTGTCAGATATTCGTCTAGTTCTTTACGTACTTCATCCCAAGAGGATTCTTGCTTTTTTGCTAGCAGTAAATCATGATAACCTAACACATAACCCGATAGCTTTCTATCATCGTCTACGATCACTATCCTGGTATCTTGCTGAACAGGAAAGCGCTTCAGGTTATGACGATCTTGAACCTTATCGTCTCTGGATACAAACGCAAATGTCTTAGCTATATTATCCTCTGACGTTTGTATATCTACATAACTCACTGTTAATTCTTTACCTTCATCGGGAACCGGGAGTTCAAATTGTCTTAGTATTTGAGCCCTGAGTCGACGTTCCCACGAAGACAAAGATTTGGATTTTATAGCAGACAGAGTTGTCTCTACGAATTCATCGGCCAAATCAGAGAATCGCTTAACTATAGCCTGCTTGGTACTTTTGCTGTACTTTAACTCTTCTCTGGAAGCACTGATCTGTACTTCTCCGATGTCAAAATACAGAATACCAGCTAGCTTGTAGACCCACCCACCAATTCCTGTTTGATCGTTTTCGTTAGTTATTATCTGAGATAGATTTAGTCGATATGGGATGCACCCCATCACCGCTATCCATCTACTATCTTCGCTCTCAGACTCGTACACAACACCAGACTTGAGTCTCGCTCGTGCTGGAATTTCCTCTGGTAACTCTATGTTGATATCAGGCCTAGGAACGAAGTGTTTAAATAGATTCTCGGCTTTTCCAGTGAATTCTTGTATGTCTTCTGGCTTCACTGGTATCTGTATCGTTACTCCGGTTTTATCTGCACAATCTCGTTCATCCAGTAGATTTATGACACCCTTCTCTGTCTCATCTAGTACGGCGACGTACGTTCTCTGTACTCCGTTATTGCGGGATATTATGGTGAAACTATCTGAGTAAGCGAATCCGCTCTTAGATCCTATACCTAACTGACCGACCACAGAGTTACTTGTTCTCTTTGTGCTAACTCCGTATTGAGTATATAGCTTGAAGATCTCATCGTGAGACATTCCAGGTCCGTAATCTTCTACGGTCAATATCGGACTAGCTATGGTCGGTATAACGATCTTGATGGGTATGTCCCCCTTACCGACCATCTTATGTGCGTCCCAGGCATTAGCCGAGTATTCCCTCAGCACAGCCAGTATCTTATCTGAATACAAGGTATCTCTCAGGATATTCATTATGTGTGCTGAATTTTCCTGAGAGATACCAAAAGAAGCTATATCAGAGACTCCGCTACTATCTATCTGACGGTCTTGGTAATTGGGGATCATACAACCTTCCTATTTTTCGGTGATAGTTTGGGTCCCTCGCCTAATGTCCCAATCGCTAGGATCTAGATCTGTGTGCAGGACCATGTTTGGTATGTTGACTTTGAATGCGTCGATCATCTCATGGATCTTCTTGCGGAGTGTCGGATGAACCGTTTTACTGGAACGAAGCTCCATGACATAGACGGCTGCCGGAAGACTATAAGTGACATCCGTTCGAACTCTGTAACCCAAGGCCAGGTAATATTGACGCGCAATATCGTTATCAGTAACCCGAGCAATATCATCTTCCTGCTTGGCTAATAGCTTCTTGGCTTCATCTCGAAGTTCTTCGTCGAGTTGGTCCAAATACCAAGGTTCGAAACCGTAGTTATCTGTCAGAAGAGGCATTCGACATATCCCATTACGATGGCGCTGGATATCTCGAAATGACCCGAAGTCTAGATAAAAACTCCAAGAGATCTGACCGAAGTCAGACATGAAATGCGGTAGTACACAACCTCTTGGACGACTGTTTATGTCTTCGATATAATGTTGTACTTCATCGAAGACTGCTCCTGACATTGTGATAATCACGGCGTCTGTACGAGATAGTCGCGGAAACATCGGAGGAGCGTACGCGAACTTGGTCCCGATATTCTGTTCCCACTTCGCCCTATCCAAAGCTCCTTCTGTTCCGGTCCCGCTTACCGCCGCAAATCCAGCATGCTTAAATCCACTGGATGGGTACTTCTCGTTAAGAGAATCAGTGATTTTTTCTGCTAGTGTACTGATCTCTTTTGAAGGATGATGCCGAAGTCCAATGAGATGATCCCCGGCTTGCCTAAGATTAGTATGCCATGAGAGTTGAGTGGTGATTCCGGCCGGTAGGAATCCTCGCATTATATCAAAGACGCGTGCCTTCGCAGCTTTCTCGTAGACCTTAGGATCTTCCCCATCTCGAATAGGATGCCGGATCTTGATCGTCTCTAGAACTCGGCTTTGATTATCGATGTAGAAATTCATCCATCTGTCTAGGATACTTCTGGATTGTGATGTACCGACAGGATCTATGATATCTCTACTTCTCATATCTATGTAGCGAGTACTTGTCTCCTGTCCGGAATATAACGGCCAATCTTGGATAGCCTTGGCTGCAAGTAGGCTCACGTCTTCTATGAATATAGTAGTACTGCCGCAATCTCCGATGCTTTTATGTCCGTACCCTACGTAATACGAAGACATGAATTTTCCATTGCCAGTCTTCCGGACTTTTTCGAGATGCTTAGAGGAGCTTTCCGGACTTCTGGAATACAGGGCCTGGACCATGGCGATATCTTCTGGAGAGATATCGTCGACAATCGAGACGGCGGGTACGCTCATGGATTATGTACCCACTTCGATAGAATGGTCCCCAGATTAACACTAGTAGTGTGCCCGTTAGCTATGTTAACAAAGTTGTATTGATATTCTCCCTTTCCTTTTCCAACGACTTTATAGATGGATTTCCCACCTCGTCTCCATGTCCCCTTTTTGGAGTTTAGTAGCTTCATAAGATTTTTGCATCTGGCTACTTGCTCCTTAAAGACCTTATCAAAGATTGTATCGACTATATCCCAGGACATCGATTCGATGGTGGACGCGAATCTATTTACAGCTATGCCGGCCTGCGCCGCATGCAATCCAATAGCAGTGTCCTCGTGCTTATCTTTACTTGAAGTTTTTTCTAGTACCTTTGCTTTGATGTTACTTGTCTCGGCTTTGTATACTTCCATCGCCTGATTAACTAGTACCAAACCTTGTTGTTCTGTCGTCATTTTATGTCTCCGTGATTGGGTAGTTGTCTAGAATTTAGGGTGGGTTATCGCAACCAGTATTCTGGCATTTTGATGATCATTTCATTCTTTTTGCGACTGTATTTGTAATCCTCATATTTCGGCCGAATGATATCATTCCAACCGGCTACTAAGACATGTTTGTCATCCGCATGGTAAGTCGGCATGACTTTCAAAGCACCTCTTATGCATCTGACATCCTCATTGTGGTCTCGGGCTACTAATTCTATTTGCGCCCAATGACTCTTTATGTACAACTCACTGTCTGACAGAGGCGGATGACATACTGCCCATGTAAAAGTATGAGGAGATTTCATAACTTCATGCATGAAATCATTTAATACAAGAACAACAGTGTTGTATCCCACAAACTCTCCTTAAAAATTCTTGAAAGCCAATATCTCAACGGCTGGAGTTCTATCTCCGGTGCAAGAGATAGATCTTGGAGCGTCTCCAGTATAAATAGTGAACCCATGATTTTTGTATAGGTCTACTATTCTTGCCGTGTACGAATTAGAGGCAATGACTGGTCCGGGATGTTTAGCCAACCATTTGACTAGTCGCTCCTGGTCTTCCCACGTGAAATCTTTAGGGGCAAACTGAGTGAACTCTACATCATACGGCGGATCAGAATAGATCCAATCGTCTTGTGCTACGGGAAGAGATTCGAAATCTCCGCTATATAGTTCCCAACCCTCTAGCGCCGATTTGTATTGAGAGAAATCGTATTTAAAATTGACTTCGCTATATCTCCCGAACGGAGTATTGAATTCCCCGTTTTTATTGAATCTGCACAAACCGTTAAAGCAGGTACGATTCAGGTAATAGAATAGAAGAGCTCCTTCTCTGGTCCAATACTGACGATTGGCGCATAGAGTATTGAACTTCGATCTGTTCTCGTAGAAAGTCTTTTCGTCATAGACGAAATCAATACCGCAATCCTCATCCCACTCCAGTCCATATTGCATCCATCTATAAAGATTCATTAGATGAGGATTTGCGTCCGATAGTAGAGCTCTGTCTGGCCGTAAAAATAAAGGTACGGTCATTGCGCCGACAAATGGATCTACTAGCCTCCTATTCCTGTCGTAATATTGAGATAACTGGGCTACGAGCCATCTTTTGGACCCCGCCCACTTTAAAACTGGTCCAATATCAGGCCTTTCCATCTCTGTTCCCCTTATCTATGGATTACTAAGATCCTTAGTTCGAGCGACTTATCTCAGGGGTTGACCAGAGACTTGCGATGAATCTATTCTCTGGGCATGTTCCCAAACGGATTCTGGACCAGCTCGATCTGGAAAGAAGCGGCTCGTGCTGGTCTTAGGCAGATATCAAAAATGGTAGGTCAGGGAAACTTAGCTGGGGCATCGCAACTAGCTAAGACTCCCGGTGTTTTGAAACCAAGTTTAGCTGGATCTCAGATCCAACATCTGGGGCGCGGTGGAGAAGGTTTGGCCACTATGGTGGCTCATCCAGAGCATGGAGTGGCTGTTCGTAAGCTGTACGATCCCAGAGGCGTGTCTGGTCCGGAGATGATCGCTCGTAAAGAACAAGCTGGGATAGCCCTCAGGGACAATCCAAATTTTGCTAGATTTCTGGGGTCGGCTCAAACCCCAAGTGGCGGTCAAATGCACTTTAATGAGTACATAAGCCCTGGGCAGGCCCCAACTGGACAAGCAGGAGCCAAGTCAATACAACATGCCACTGTCCAATCTCATAAGGGATTAACGGAAGCAGGTTTTGCTGGGGGTAAAGATATCAGGGCCGGTAATATGATCTATGATGCTAACGCTGGAAAACATAAAGTCATAGATTACCTGCCGGCCCAAAAAGGTGAGTTTCTTAGGATGCCCAAATCTAGAGAGAGGGTTCTAGCTCCAGCATCCGGATCTGGTCCCTTAAACCAAGCTTATAACCCACAGCAAGCAGATGAGACTGGTGGTATGATAGGACGTTTGATAGGAGGCAGGACGTCTAGACCTATGGTTTCACCGGCAACTACGGGACGTAGAGTCGGTGATATGGCGGCAGATAAGACTGTTCCAGCTCAGCCTAGAACAGTAGCTGCTCGCCCAGGATTTGCTAGAGGTACTCCAGCACCTATTAGATCCGTTTCTCCTCAAGCATCTACTATACCTGTGTCTCCAGGAAAAACTTCAGTTATGCCAAAACCACGTACTCCGCAACCAGCGACCGTAGTGTTGTGATTATACAAATACGGTTTCTGCTGTGACGAAAGAAATTGCTCTACACAAAGTCATATCTGGGGATCCGGTCTGAGATAAATCCCAAGCTCTCTGAAATGCCAGAATAGCTTCT
>JACCDR012129118.1_pt1 | contig 15011 bp, 35 predicted proteins | sample 7446431 | NCBI WGS metagenome assembly JACCDR01 (sample SAMN15323443, study PRJNA562643) | freshwater metagenome | isolation source: river surface water | place: USA:Blue River Watershed | collected 2017-08-17 | reverse complement strand
CGCTGAATTGGTAGATGAGTGGATGAAGAACCGCGAAACAGAGAAAGACAATTGATGACAAAGACAAGTGCTGTACGAGGGCGCATTGCTGGATCAGCCGATATCGATATTGACTATCTCTTTAGTCGGCTGAGTGAGGGTTTGGAGTGGCAGAAGGACGCTCTCTGTAGTCAGATTGATCCTGAAATGTGGTTCCCAGAAGACCACGGACCTAGCCCTGCTAAGCGTCTGTGTGGTGAGTGCTTAGTCAAGCAAGAGTGTCTCGATTATGCGATTGAGAATAACGAGATGCACGGAATCTGGGGCGGAATGACACGCAAGGAGCGCCGCAAGTTGGCGTTGAAGAGACAGGCAGAAGCATCATGATGGGAATCGTTATTGTAGTTCTAGCAGTCATTGCGTGTGTGACGACACTCTCATGGTTTGGCATTGCTCTCTACTCGTTGATGCAGAGTCCAGTGAGATCACCGTCTAGGTTTGATGACATTCTCCTAGTCGTTTCACTGATCTCTGTGCTCTTATTTGGAGCAACCGTTTTGATGAGTGCAGCATGAGAAACCCTTATGAATACGTCCCTAGTTGGCCGTCTCCTCACTGTGGAAGAATTGATCCACATGACGGCCACTGGACCGGCATGAAACGAGCAGTAACTCGTTGGTGTCCTGGCCCTCCGAAGATCACACTAGCTGAGTCTCTACACAGAGACAGTGCGGAGTTTAAGAGATGACATACCCGACCTATACACCAGACATGTCAACCGGAACAGACCCTGTTGTGAAGTACGAATATCGTGTGGTATACCTTCAGTGGAACACTTCTTCATCTGAATTGAATAACTATGCCAATGAGGGGTATGTTGTTGAGAGCATCACCTCATCTGGAAGTAGCACCTCGTGGATTGTGATGATGAAACGGAAGCAGGAAATTCGATGAACATCTGCGGGAACGGCGTTTGTGTTTGCCAAGGCGGAAGCGATGTGATCGGTGAGGATTCTTCATGTGAAGATTCTCGACGTGACATCTTCGGCGAGGCACGAGAACGAATGAAATCTTGGCACCCGCGCTACTACTTTGACCGTGAGGTTGGCGTGGTTCTGTGTGTCCAACCGCACGAGATGAAGCGATGGATCAAGTACTACTATGACCCTGAACTGACGGAGAAGGTAGAGTGATGACAAACTCCGAAGCGCGAAAGCGTAAGATGGGTGAACCTCCGACCGAACACGGAATCGCTGCCGCTGAGATCGGCAAGGAAATCGATGAATGGTTTATCGAGAATCAAGACTTCCTCCTGAAGCTGCCCTCAGATGAAGCGATCCGACTGGTTGCATGGAACATGGGTCTGATCGTAGGCAGTCACGCATCCCGGTGATGTATAGTTGAAATCACTATGGTTGATGTCAGTGATTCTCGGATGCGCGTTATTCTTACCGCGCTTGTTATTGCGCTTGTCGCATCTCTCAGTCTTACCTGTGTTTCTTGGTACTACACCTGGAAGATTCAGAATGAAAAAGCCGAAATCGGTAAGGCTCTTGCCGAGCAAGTAGTCGATGAGTGTGAAGATGAGGACACTGAAACCGACGAAGCGGTTTGTCAGAATGCCGAAGACATTCAGGAGGAAGATCCTGAGATTGTCGAAGGTCTCCAAGGACGACAAGGTGAGCAAGGACCACCCGGCCCACAAGGTCCACCTGGGCCTAAGGGAGACACCGGAGACGACGGTGACAATGGCCGTAACGGAAGAGATGGAACCGATGGTAGAACCGGAACTGACGGTACCGATGGAACTAACGGTATCGATGGGTTGCCCGGACCAGTCGGCCCCGAAGGACCAGTTGGTCCACAAGGCCCAGAGGGACCGCCTGGACCTGAGGGACCAGCAGGACAGAACGGAGCAGTAACCCCTGGCGTTTACGCCTGCCCAGATGGGGAGTACGTAGTCTCCATTCAAGTAGCAGAAGATGGCTCGTTAGTACTTACATGTAAGCCGGGGCTTCTTCCTTAGTAGAACGGTTTGAAAAATGATAACCAGAACTGGCTGGTTTCTTATTGGAGGGCTCGCCTTTCTTGTTCTCCTCTTTTTTGCGCTCGCAATTACATTTGACAACCTTGATAAGCGCGAAGAGAGATGTGAACCGTACGCGGACACCCCTCAAAAGGACATTCCTGGTAACTGCATCAGCTATTGGGAGAACCGATGACTGAAGTCTGCTAACTTCCTTTAGACCATGTGTCGGCTGTATCACGTGCAATAGCTCTTGACTTCGAGACTTGGTTAAAGGATAATCAAGATGGGTTGAGACGATTGTCAAAGTATGGTGTGGCTAGTGAAATCGTCTCCGAGGTAGCAACTCTACTCAGAAAGTATGGAGCCAATGAATAGGGCTGAAACGTGACCGCGCTAGGAATTGTCCTCGCACACCTCGTCGGTGACTACATCATCCAGTCAGACTGGATGGCACTCGAAAAGACAAACCGATGGTGGCCCGCGATTGTTCACGGTGCGACCTACACAATCCCGTATGCACTCGTCACTCAGTCCTTCTGGGCGTTGTTCGTTATCGCCAGTACGCACATCGTCATTGACCGATATCGATTAGCTCGACACGTGATCTGGGCGAAGAATCTAATCAGTCCTAAGTCTCACCGCCACCCGTGGAGCGAATGCAAGACTACTGGATATCACGAGTCCCGCCCTGCATGGATGGCTGTCTGGCTGATGATTATCGCGGACAATACGATCCACCTTTTGATCAATACCGCAGCCGTGTTATGGTTGTAATCACCTAAATAGGCCCCGATAAAACCCCCATTAGCGTGTTGCTAGTGGGGGTTTCGTCGTTTTTATTGGTAAATGTGCTATCTTTAGGCTGTAATCTGAAAATACGCTTACCATAAACATCGCACGCGAGGAATTTACTATAATGTCTTTCGTTTCCAGACCCTCTCTTGCCCATTGGGGCATCGATGAGATCGAAGCAACGACTTGCGAAGACACTATCGAGAACCGTCGCAAGCTCGTTTATGCTAAGCTACCCTATCAGATCCTAGAGCCGGGTGTTCTTGAAGTTCAGTTCAAGGATTATGACGAGCTCAACGAGCACCACGCTACAGTTTATGATCGTAAGAAGGATCTACTCAGCGACCGTTCAAACCCTTGGTCCGACTTCCTTCCGATGGATGAATGGCCGATGCTCTATTGGGAGTCAGCCCCTGCATGGGTCATCAACCATCGCAACAAGATCAACGATGCACTCCTCGCTGGCACGAGTTTAGAAAAACGTCCGCTACCACTAACTCGCTGTGTTCGCAACAGAGCAGACGGCAGCCGCTGCTGGAATCTCGCATGGCCCGCCAAGCGTGCCGAAGGGTTCTGCCGAGGTCACTCGAAGTGGGGTGCATTCAATGCCGCCGAGCATTCAACGATGCTCACCCAAGCCGCCCGCGCAAGACTCGGGCAACTCTCCGGCCCAGCCCTTGATGCTATGGAAGATCTAGTCTTGAACAGCACCGTTCCGCACGTTCGGCTCAAGGCAGCCACCGAGATCCTCGACCGTGTAGGTATTCGCGGCGGATCGGAGCTCAACATCTCCGCTCAGGTTGAGCACCAAGTCCTTGACCCAGCTCAAGTAATCCGCGAGAAGCTGAACGTACTGCGCGAGCGCGCCGAGTCCCAGCCAATAGCTGAGCTCAACAGTTCTGCAGCTCCCGAGCCCCCAGTTTCCGAGCAAGTAGTGGAAGGGGTAGTCGAGGCGGAGGTAGTTGAAAATGACTGAGCTAAACACTTCACCAGATGCGCGCCTCCAGCTGGAGGAGCTGCTTGTGGAACTTGAGCTTGATGTCCAGCTAGCTACTACCCGCGAGCAACTCATCCGCGCCAACCAACGGAAGTTGAAGTTAAAGCGGATCTTAGAGCTGTAAAACTGTTCAGCTGCAGGGCAATCCAGTTAATACACAATAAATACACAACCAACCCCCCGCTGACCTGCGGAAACGCAACCCAACTCAGTATTAATACATAAAAAACACTTATTAACTGGGGAACTGTTCAAGTTCCAGCTGAACAGTTTTGATGCCGTACGGTTACAAATACAGCTCTAACTCTTGAGATGCCCCGCAGCTTGTGTTAAAGTAAAGGCATGTCCAAGCAGATGAAGGCCAAGACCGGCCAGACCCGAAATGATGTCCGCTCGAATGGAAAGGCAAGCAAGAACCCAGACGGTGCGCGTAACAAGAAGAACAAGCAGACCGATGTCCAGCTCGTTCTTCTCGGCAAGGGGATGATGGTCCGCCATCTGAAGCAGCAAAACGCTCCGGCTAAGCAGCCGAAGCGTCGTAAATCCTCTGACGACTGACTATCCTCTAGCCGCCAGAGACTGAACCCCCCGTGAGCTCACGGTCATCCGTTCCCGTTCGAGCTCCGGGGGGTTCGCTATCTGTTGAGTTCTACCTTGAGCTTGTATTTCGGGATGCCCGTGAAGTCCGACACCCAACTCGGCCAGACACCGGGCGTGACAACTTCTAGATTGCACTCCAATGTGAAGGTGCTCGGCGGGATCTTGGTCTTCCCACACGGACAGACGATGTACCGCTCCTCGACGTGATCCGAGAGAGTCCCGTCCCTGAGCAGTCGGTCGCCGCAGCACCCTCCGTACGGAACCAAATATGTCCCGTCGAAGAAGATTCCCACCTTGTACGGAGTAAGGTTTGCTGGAATCACAATCCGAGTCATCACCGCTCCACATCTACTTCTATAGATCTTTCAGGCCATCCTGTAAAAGCTGCTATCCACTGAGGCCACACCGTACTAGACACTACGTTGAGATTGCAGTGCGTGTTGTAGGGGTTCCACTCCATAGCGATGACCCCACACTGACAAGTGATGCCCGAGAAGACGTTGTGGATGTCCACTCGTTTGAGCTCCTCACCGCAACAACCTGCGTATGGCTTCAAGACCGTACCGTCCAAGACGATGCCCACGTTGTTTGGTGTTTGAGACCCTTGAACGATAAGTCGTAAGGTACTCACTTCCACTCCACTTCAGCCGTTACGTTCTTGAGCCCCGTCCACTCTTCAACCCACTCGTGCAAGATCTCCGCCGTGTGCGGCACCAAGTAGAAGTGCGGGAACCAGTCCTCTGAGTAGATAAACGTTTTCCCGCAGTTACACCGATAGTCATCCTCGCCTTCATAAACTGTCTTGAACGGGCCGATACAGCAGTTCGGCATGGCCGTGAGTTTGTAGGACTTTTCCTTTCCGTCGTTCTCTTTCTCAATGTAGATGCTCACCCCGAACGGGTTGCTCTGGTGACGGAGCACCGTCCGTGCGCTTGAGCTTATTCCGAATTCCATGTGATGTCCACCTCCAACCTTTCAAGTCCCGTCCAGTACATAAACCAACCGTGTAGTTGTGTTCTGTGAGTCTTCCTGATCTGGTGTGTCGGGTTGTGGAGCCCGACCTTGATTTTGTAGAACTCGCAGTTACACATCCAGGCCATCGATCCAGGAGATGCCCGCCGCCAAACGAAGCCGCAACACGGACTCGCCGCGAGCACCATGTCTTCCTCCTGGAAGACCGATACCCCGGTCCCTGTGATCGAGCAGTCCATCAGAAGTATCATGAGATGCTCACCCCTACTTCCACAAAAGCCGCATCAAACACCAGCCATCCTGCGACCCACTCAGTGAGCTCATCATTTCGTGAATCAAGGTTGATGGCCGAAGACCACAGATTCTTAGGTCGTTTGAACTCCTTGTCACAGTTCGGACATGACCACACGACCCGGTCCTTGATCTCGTCCGTATAGATCACGTGACCGAGCATGTCGCAGCTGTTGCAACCCGCAGCTATGTACGGGCGTCCGTTATCATCTACAGCCTGAACGATCTTGATGTCTTGCTCGAAGCCTTCAACGATGACCTTTGCGTCTTTACCTGAGTACATGCCCCGCTCCTTCCTTGTACGGGCGACGGGATTCGAACCCGCACTGTGCGAATTTTAAGTCCGCTGTCTCCTGCCAGTTGGACTACGCCCGCTAGTACTTCACATCCACTGTTACATCTTTGAGACCCGTCCAGGTTTGAATCCAGTCCGCAACAGTCCGACCATCTAGCGGGTAGTCCGTGTCACTGTATCCCCGATATGCTGTCTTACAAAGTCTGCATTCAACCGCTGCAACACCCGAACCGGGAAGACCCGCAGTTCTTACGTTCTCGTTGTAGTCCACAGGGACTTTGCAGCACTCTGAGATCATGTACAGCGTGTCTTCGTCGTGACCCACTCCGAACACATTCGGAGTGTCTTCTGCCTTCACTAGTACAACGAACATGCCCCACCTCTCCTCTCTACGATTGTATCATGTCCGCCTAGAAAGGCAACATCGACTTGTCCTCGATCTGCACCGTCACGATGTCCGGGTCGATGTTCATCCATCCTGCTACCCACTCCGCCGCTGTATATCTCGGATCTCCCTCATCGATCATGTAGTAGTTCGCGCAGCCGTTCCCTTGCGTGGGCTCGAAGACTCTTCCACATCCTCGGCAGTTCCATCCGAGCCTGCCTGGCAACGAATCGTAGTAGATGATCTCCTCATCTACCGGACAGACGGCCCGCAGGATGTCCACGTACTCAGAGCGCCTCATGTGCTCTGGGTCGAACGTCACCTCATGCCGTTGCACCGTGTCCATCCGGATGGCCGCGACATCTGGGCTGACCCGTGCGATGATCTCGCCAGTTCTGCTACTACGCATCTCTTGCCCGCCTTCCTAGTTTTGAAGAGCATCTCCGTGAACAACTGAACCCAGAGTTCTTGTACTTGAGCTTGCCCCGAGCTACGTACTGGTGGCACCGTGTGAAAGGTTTCTCACAGCCCGCACACCTGAGCTTGACTTGCACTTAGAGGATTCCCTCCGTGTACTTCTTTGCGGTCTCCTCATCCATGATCCCGTAGTCCGGGATGTCCTCCTCGGAGATCCAGGTGTCCTCCGGCTCTTCAACAGTTTCGGAGCTCTCCGCCTTCGCCATCTTCGGCACCGGCTTCCCCGCGCGGGCTCGTTTCTTCGGAGCCTCCGCTGCAACAACCTTCTCCACGAAGAGATCGTTCAGCCGGTCAGCTTCTGCTTGAGCTTCCTTCTCTGGCACGTCCTGCACAACCTTGCCGCCGAGCTCTGCGTTGTGGTACGGAAAACTCTGACGCACCTTGTCATAGACCCGCCAAGCCGCGTCGATCTTCTTAGCGAAGAACCGCTTCTCGCCCTTCGCCAGCTTCCTATCTGGGACAGTCATCATAGTTCTACCCTAATCTCTGTGTTTTCGATACCAAACCAGAACTTCATCCACGGACCCCACGGCATAACCCCGCTCTGAAGAAGATCTAGATCACCGAACCAACCCACCTGATCTTTCGCAACTTCTGGGTGAAGACTCCGTTTACAGGAAGAGCATTTGATGTCCCGCCAGTTCGAAGCATCAACAGGGTGTCCACAACAAGGCGTAACGACAATCAACTTTGCACCTTCTTGCCACAGAGACAAGCCGTTCTTGGTTAGGTTCTCTGGGATCAGACAGATTCGTTCCATTTGATCTCCATTAGTGCTGCCTTCTTTCCGAAGTCGAACCAGAAGTCCAACCACTCACTCCAAGCATCGGGCTCGTGGTGCCGTTTGATGCTCTCGTCCATTCTCACAGAGGAGAGCCATCCTCGTTGGTTTTCGCCGATGACAGTGTTGCAATCTCCACAGACACTGACAGTGCCCCTGCCCGAGAGGTCTGCTATCTTGATGTGCGCGTCACAGCAACCTGAAAAGATTCGAAGCTCGTCTCCTCGTTGGATGAGCCCGACTTTCTTCGGGTAGGTGTTACTCGGGATGAGGATGATCTCCGCCATCACGACCACTCCCAACTGATGTCCACATCGTGCAGGTCAAACCAGAACCCGAACCAGCTGTTCCAGCCTTCACGCTTCTCGTTCACAGCGTCTGTGAGTTTGACTGTCGCCGCCCACATTGCAGCCGCGTCGATCTCCTTACAGGCTAGACAGACCCACGACCCTCCCCGCTGAACCATTTCCGAGCAGCAGCAACTCGACATGACATACAAAGTTCTGTCGATGAGTTCAAGCTGCCGATCAGTTGGAGTACTCCCCCGCTTGATCAGGATGGTCTGTGGCATGTCCTGTCTTTTCTAGTAGAACGAGGGGTGAGCCCCATGCGCCCACCCCTCGTTTCGAGCGTACCATCTGATACGCCTTTTGGCAATACCTGTCAGAACCCTTCGGTCTCTGTGAAGTAGAGCGCGATCAGCGTGTACCCCGTCCAGTAGAGCGCCAGGAACGCATCGAACACCGCAATCCCGTAGTCCCCCTGCGAGACGTTATACCCGGACAGCCCTGCGAACAGGAAGGTGAACACCATGCCCACCAGCCACTTGACAAAGTTACTCATCTTCATACTCCTCAGGACTCAGCGCCGCACAGAACTCATCGTTCGACGGCAGATCGTTCAACGGCCACTCGCCCTTGAGCTCGACCGCGTAGTACCTCGGAGAATCGCCTTCGTCTACCTTCTGGTGCTGACCGGCCCAGCGCCCAGCCTTGGGAGCCTCCTTCTGGAAGCCCTCGTACGCCTCCAAAACGCCCCGATCCAGGTCCACCACGTAGGCCCACTCACAGAAGAGTGAATCGAGAGCGAACTCCGAGTCGTCCTTGACGAACTCGACAACGCCCTTCTCGATGAGTGGGAGCACCGCAGCCGATGTGTTCCGAGAGAACTGAGGGTACAACTCCTCCATCGTCTGAGCCTGCTCCATGTTGATGAACGCAGCGTCAGACGGGATACCCGCCGCAGCGTTCGCCGCGTCGAAGTCCTCCTGAGTTGCCCATCGAACGTTCCGCACGTTCTCCGTGAGCACAGGGATGTTCCCGTGTCGGAGGTAGTTCAGGATGTCCACACCCTGCCCGCCCGGATAGCCGTCCCACTGGCCGTACTGTGCGACCTTGAAATCGCCGTCCAGAACGACGCCGATCATGTGCCTAGTTCCCACTAGAGTTCCACCTTCTTGATTGTTGGGTTGTCCGTACCAGGACCGTACTTGTACGTGGTGTAGGTGTCAACCTCAAACTTTGTGATCTCGAACGGGTAGTCTGAGTCAGCAAACTCACTCATGCTGTAGCCGACGAGTCCGCCCCCATCTTCTGACCAACTGACTTCGTTCTCGTCACTTAACTCAGCGGCAGCCTTTGCCTTACCCACTGTTGAGAAAATCCCGTGGAGAATCTTTCCCTCACGCTCCTCGGTCCACTCCCAGAGCAGATACATGTCGATCACTCTACTGCCCACTCTGCGTCAGGAGCACGCATCGCCGCGATAGATTCGCGCGCCTCTCGGTCCTTCTCCGCGATGAACTCCTCCGAGAAGAGGTCTTCGTCTGCACCCATTCCCCGCAGCATCGCGTTGATCTGCGGCGCGAATGCCATGAAGTCAGCGTGCTGTGCCTCCACAACATCTGCGAACTCATCGAGCGTGATGTCGATGTTGATCGTACCCTCATCGGGATCGGTCATTTCTCTTCCTTTCGTGTTGCCCAGAAGTCAACCCACTCCTGAGCTGTCCTTCCGTTGATCTTCTGTGAGTCTACGTGCTTCAGCGCGATTGTCAACGCCTCTTCCAACGGCCAGCGCCGGAAGCGGTTGGACCGTGAGCCCCGCTGTTCGAAGATGTGCTCCCCCTTGCGGTTGAGAGCCCAATGACTCCGCCACCGCACCGACCAGCCCCACTCGTGGCCGTTCATCACGACCAGCCCGAAGTTCGACTTCTCGTGCTCCGCCAGATCGTCGTAGCACGATGGCCGGATGATGTACTGATCCACCGCTACACGCGGATCGTGGAGCGGGTCCACTAGAGCCACCCGACCACAGTGAAGAAACTGTGAGCGTTCAGTACAGCGAGGATGAACCAGAAGATACCCCAGCCCAACTGATCGTCACGCCAAGCCTCTGTGAACATCCATGCGCCACACCCCCATGCGAAGAGCAGAAACGCTGCCCAGAGCACCGTTCCCATCAGCCGATGCCCGTCAGGAAGAAGTACCCGTTCAAACAGGAGAGAATGAAGTCGATTGCCGCCCAGCCGTAGTTACCCTCCGAGAGATTCCAGCCTGCCATGCCGCCGAGAACAATCCACGCGAGGAGGTTGAGAGTTAGTAGAACAATCATCAGTTCTGATCCGCCTTTCCAAAGCTGTACGGCTCGTAGGAACTTCCCGCGACAGGGAGTTCAGTCTTGTGCTCTAGTTCGTAGTTGCGCTCGTTGGCTTCCTTCCAGCCGTCCAGCGCCTCCTGCCAGCCAGCGAGAGTCGTCTCTGCGAGATTCGCTCCGCGCTTCACCAGCCACGAATAGAGCATGATCAGCAGGAACAGGAAGCCGATCAGGCACTTGTCGAACCCGTGATTCCACTTGCCGTCTCCCATGAGCAGCGCTCCTGAGAAGAAGTTGAACCCCGCGACAGTTCCCAGCAAGATGTAGTACCACGGGATGTTGCCTAGCTTTTCACGCATTGCTATCCTTCGATCTTGATCGTGATGTTCTTGAGGCCCGTCCAGCGTTCTATCCACGCTATCACCTCGTTGTCTGTGTCTTTGTCGATATCAACGACCTGCTGATACAGTGGATTGCTCCAATACAACTCTTTTGGGTCAATCCCTGGAAAGACCCTCTCCGAGATCCCACAATCGCAGTCTAGCCTGTGCCCCGTAGCTGAACGATAAGACATAGGTTTCTTGCATTCAGGACAAAGAAGTTTGAGAGTGGTGCCGTCCTCTCGCTGAGCGATCCCAATTCCGGTGGGGGTGATCCCCGTAGGGATCACCACCCTATCCACTACACCCCGTCCAACTTGAAGTCCACAACTTCGAGGGACGACGACCGGACGCCTCGGATGTACCGACCACCGTCCCCGCCGAGCGGAGCGATCCGCCACGCACCGGAATACTCAGCGAGAATCACGTAGAGCGGGTGCTTGTTCTTGGCCGTGTCCTTGAACCGGACGACCGAACCGATCACCATTCGCTTGGCACCTGAGGGTGAGGCGACTGGAGTGAACGTATCACTCGTCTCGTCCAGGAAGTACGGACTACAGTTGAGAATCCCCCCGCTCTCCAACTCAACCTTGATGTTCCGAGGGTTGACCTTGATAACCTTGACGACCTTGTTGCCGTAGGTAGCGCCAGCAGACGAACTGATCTTCAAGGTCTGCCCGATGTAGCAATCTTCGCGGTTCACGATTGTCCTTTCGTGTCTTTGTCGTTGTCCCAACGGTACCGCCTAACGCGATATCTGTCAAGACCAGTACCTCGTACGGGACTTGAACCCGTGACCGTCACGATATAAGCGTGCTGCTCTAACCTGCTGAGCTAACGAGGCACCATTCAGTTTAGTTGATGTTCAGCAGTTCGTCCAGCGAAGGGAAGATCTTGCTGCACAGTTCTGCCTCAGTGATTACCTGAGTGCCGTTCCGTGTAGCAGCCTGCATCTTCGAGGACCGCGTGACTGTCTCGTTGGGGATCACCAAGTACGTGGTGGTCGCTCCGACAGTCTTGTGAACTGCGCCGCCTAGGATCTCGACCATCGTCTCCATCCGCGCCCGCGTCTCGGAGTGCTTACCAGTGAAGCAGAACGCCTCTCCGCCGAGTTGCTTCAAGAGCTTCCAGTCCCGAGCAAGACGAATCTTCTCAGGGTCGAACTCACTCGTCACCGTCGTCCCCCTCTTCCTTCTGATACTCCACGCTCAACTTGAGCTTGGCTCCGACCGCCCGCGCGTAGCGCTGAATGGTACTGAGCTTCGGCTCAATCTCCCCGCGCTCAAACTCCGAAACGCTTGGCTGTCCTACACCCATCCGCTTGGCTACGTCCACCTGTCGCACCAACGGGTCCGTACCCTTGCGGTGCTCTACGAGAGCCTGAATAACAGACTCTCGCTCCAACTGATCTAGCCCATCATCGAACTGCTCATACTGTTCGGTAGTAGTCACTGTCTTGTTCCTTGTCTGTTGAAAGCTTGTGTGTCCGGCCCGGTGAGGGTCGGGGAGGAAAGGAGAACTCAACCCTTCCCCCACCGAGCCGGGTCGGGGGAGAGGCCGGACAACCTCTCCCCCGAGAACTACCGGCTAGCAATCTCCATCTGAGTGATCGCCATTTCGCCGATAGCCTTGGCCGCGCCAACCACGTCCCGCGTGGCCCTGCACGGCACAACCTCCACGCCGCGAATCTTCTTCACGACCTCCCGAGCGTGGTCCTCGTACTCAAACGGGACCACAACCACGGCCACGCCAGCGTCACGGCACCGCTGCATCCAGTACTTCGTCCGCTGACCCTCGTAACCTGTGTAGTACAGGTCCGAGACGATCACCAGCAGGCGAGCGCCCGTACCGTTGACGAGATTCAGAGAACCGTCCAGCGCCTTGAACGCCTTATCGAACTTCTCCGTACCGTCAGGTGCGTTGTAGACGTTGACCTCGCCCAAGTGCTGACCGGGAGCCAGCACCGGGAACACGTCGTTACCGTAGTAGACCATCGCCACCTTGCCCTGGACACGCCGCACGGCCTCAGAGAGAATCCACGCGGAGGAAGCCATAGGCTCCATCGCGCCACCCATCGAGCCGCTGATATCCACCAGCACACCCACGGTCAGGGTCGGGTCGTCGGTGTGGAACCGCTGCTTGCGCTTCCACGCCTCAGCCGTGACCTCAGCGCCCCGCGACTTCTGCTCAGCGGCAGCAATCGCACGTCGAGCGTTCAGCCGACCGGGCGGAACTACGCTGGACCGCTTGACCACAACCCGGTCACGGTAGCGAGCGCGCTCCAACGCCTTGGCGAGAGCCACCGCAGCGACTCGCTCCTTCGGCTCAGGCGGTCGCTTCTCGATCAGTCGAGAGGACGTGCGAGCGGGACCGGGACCAGTACCACGACCGAACACCTTGCTAGCCGTTTCCTTGTGGTCCTTAGCCTCAGCGGCAGCCTCATCCCGAGCCTTGGCAGCCTCCTGCGCGGCCTCTTCGGCAACCTGTCCGTAGCCCTCGCCCTGCGCGTCAGTCTCGACCTCGCCAGCCATGCGCTCCAACAGACCACCGCCAGAGCCACCGCCCTCGCCGTCCTGCGGATCGCCGTCGCCGTCGCCCTCGCCGGACTCGGAACCCTCGCCAACCATCGACTTCAGGAGTTCCTTCAGCCACTCGGGCAGATCCTCAGGATCGGACTTGGGATCGTTGCCAGACTCCTTCAGAATCTCGATCCACTCTTCGGCCAACTTCTCCTGAGGCTTCCAGTCCTCATCCGCCTTGTGAGCCTGAGCACGCAGCCACACGCTACGCAACTTCGCCAACGTGTCCTCACCGAAGAACTTGACAGCCGCGTCCTGCACGACCTCCACGTCCTCAGCGTCGAGAACACCAGCGTCGATCCGCGCCAGCGTCAGCAGCATCAACTGAGAGAAAGCTTGGATACCGCGAGCGGTAAAGTCCTCATCCTCTTTCAGATCGCCAATGACCAGCCGCAGCGCACACGCCCGGAGGAAGGAGCGGTTCTCAGGGTACGCCTTGACGCCCCGAGCCTCGATCCGCGTCTCTTCAAACCACGTGATGAGTCCCCCGACGAACTTGTCTTTGAGAGCCGCGACCTCTGCCAGATCGTAGCGCGAGTGCTTAGCGTGCATTGCCTCGTGCAGAATCGCACCCATCGCAACCGGGTGGTCAAACTGCACACGCCGCTTGGTCAGGTCGTCAATGAACGCCGGGTCCATACCCTCGCCGAACGCGAGAGCAACGTTGACCTCAACCTCAGCCAGCGCCGGGACGAAGCACGCGGGAGAGCCGTGACCAGCGCCCTCACCGACGAACGCGACGATATCGCTACGCTTGGCCCAGCCGTTGACAATCTCACCGATCTGTGCGCCAACCGGCAGCCACTCGACCGGAGTCTTGTCGAAGCGAGTATCCTTACCGCTTACGAAGTGTCCCACTGTCTTTCCTTTCGTTAGAGAGTGTCCGTCTCTCTTGTTGTCCCAACAGTACTGCCAGAACCAATATCTGTCAAGCCCCTTGCGGGAGGGAGAGAAGCCGAAGCTTCTCCCCCTCCGCAGACTACTCGATGATGAGAGCCTTGATCCCCTTGCCGTACGCCTTCTGCAACACGTCCTGCACGACCGGGCGGTCAATCTCAGGCGCAGAGGCGATCACGTTCCGCAGCGCCACGTCCTCACCGAGAACATCGCTGATCTGCTTGAACGCCAGAACCTCGCGCAACTGCGGTGCCCAGCCGACCTCGCCAGCCTCATACTTGCTCTGCAAGTTCTGAGACGCCGTGACCATCTTGGCCGGAACGCCGAGGGACTTGGCGAGCGCGTAGTCCGTCAGAACCTCAAACTGCAAGACGAACCGAGACAGAATCGCCTCAGAGAGTCGAGCGCCGGGAGCGTTCGGGTTGCACGCGGAGGCCACGTAGAAACCGGGCTGAGCCTTGACAGTGCCACGCTCAGGGTTCGCGGTGACCGCGTACTCGCCACGACCGTCCATCACCGAGTAGACAACACTCATGACCTTGGGGTCGATCAGCGCAATCTCGTCAATGTAGAGGACTTCGCCCCTCTCCATCGCTCGGAGCATCGGCCCATCGGTCCACTCAAACGCCCCACCGGGCAGCTGAGTAAAGGAACCGATGAAGTCAGCGGTCTCGGTGTCACCCGTACCCTGGACAGTGTGAATCTGCTGTCCGTCCTGGCAGTAGGCAGCCTCGATCAGCGCCGTCTTACCAGTCCCCGGAGGACCGTAGGCGAGGATGGGGAGCATCTTGCTCCGCGCCTCCTGTAGAGCAGCCACGTCCTCGTGGTGGCCCAACTTTCGGACGTAGTACTCCGGGCCGTTGGGTCGGAGGACCGTCTTGGCACCCGAACCGAGAGCCGCAACCTTGGGTGCGGGAGCAGCCGCAGCGCCACCAGCGCCACCGCCCTGCTCAGCGACGATAT
>JACCDR012010128.1_pt1 | contig 15011 bp, 14 predicted proteins | sample 7446431 | NCBI WGS metagenome assembly JACCDR01 (sample SAMN15323443, study PRJNA562643) | freshwater metagenome | isolation source: river surface water | place: USA:Blue River Watershed | collected 2017-08-17 | reverse complement strand
GGAGTTGCAATCAAAGAAAGTGCGAGATCAAGCCGCCTCTTCATACCTCCTGAATATGTTTTCGCGTTTCGATCGGCTGCTTCGACGAGGTCGAATTGTTTGAGGAGCTCTGCCGCCCTCTTTTCACTTTCCTCTTTGCTCAAATGATAAAGCCTTCCCATCATAACGAGGTTTTCTCGCCCAGTGAGATATTCATCAACGGCAGCATACTGTCCGGTAAGACCAATGAGACTACGAACCTTTTTAGGTTCTTTTATTACATCGATTCCTTCTATAAACATCTCTCCGGCGTCAGGACGAAGAAGCGTCGAAAGCATTCGGACAGTTGTCGTCTTACCTGCACCATTTGGACCAAGGAGTGCGAGCATCTTGCCTTTAGGAACGGAAAAGTCGATACCACGAAGCACCTTGAGATCTTTGAAAGACTTAACCAAACCCTTAACTACAATTGCGTGTTGCTGTTGCATAGATTGAGTATTGTATCAGATTTCAAAATTTACCCTTCTATTACGAATAGATAGGTTTTATAGATTCGGCAAGTTTTTATAATCTAACAGGAAAAAATTTTAACTAAGCGACTTGAAATGAACCAATGTCTTTTCGTGAGACATCTTTCGATAGAACTCGAGCTCTGGAGTAACAGTTTTTGACTGGAATATGACAAGATCCATACCCTCCCAGAGGAGAAACCATGCCGCAGGCTCAAGAAAAATAAGAAGGAATGAGTATAAAATAGTATCCTCTCCTCCTTTGTGGGCGACGAGCGTTGCAGCAATCATAGAAACGACACCGAGAAGGACCATACTCCACCCTCGACGCAAAATCTGAAGCTTATCCTTTTTCAAAATATCAAAATGTCTTTTGAAATGGGCGGCGAGACGCTCTTTGATAACAGCTTCATGAGCTTCATTGCGTTCGCTGTGTGGTGCATGCAAGAGAAGTTCAACAGCACCGATATCTTCACCTCCTGTCGCCCTTTTTATTTCACTGAGAAAATCTACCGAGAGCGCACGTTTCGAATACGGCCGCATATCAAAGTCAGAAAATATGTCGTCGTAATGATCGATCTGCAAAATAATCTCGTGCGATTCAGCGGTGATGTGTTTCATGAAAATATTTTACAGTAAAAACCTTCTTTTTTAAAACGCTAACCTAACTCGGCCTTATGCCGCTTTTTTCTAGTTCACGACGGATTTGCATATAATCGGGTATCGTCTTTTCTACAAGTGCCCAAAAGCGAGGCGAATGATTAAGCTCACCTAGATGAGAAAGTTCGTGAGCCACAATGTACTCGGCCTGCCTATCGGGCAGGAGTGCTATCTTGTAATTAAAATTTAAATTACCTTTGCTTGAACAACTTCCCCATCGAGTTTTTTGATTTCTGATAGATACGCGGCCGATGTTAAATCCGTATATTGAATTGAGTTTAGAAATCTTTTTGTTCACAAATGTTCGAGCAGCCTCACGATGCTTTATGAAATCAGCTTTTGTAAGCTTTACCTCTGGAGCAAACTGACTTTGCCGCTCTATGTTGCGCAGCACCCATGCCGATTTTTTAAATATGAATTCTTCAACGACTTTAATTGGAAGATGGGCCGGTGCGGTCACGACAAGATATCCTCCTCGACGAACAGAAAGACGAAGATGTCGAGCGCGAATGCTGTGCTTTAAACTATATGAAATTTTCTGACCGGAAAGAAAGAGATGGTTGTGCACGAAAGTAGTATATCGGAAATACTATCTATCGTATTTATTTGAATGCGTTAAAAACGTCAAATCTTTATATCTTTGTCTTACTAAATAACATACAGCCATCGTTAATAAAAACTTGCTCAGACGTAGAGAAATAGCTTGACAGGTACATCAAATAAACTAGATTTAGTAAAGATGTCTTGTTCTCCACATATTCTCCAAAAATCCTCTTCCTGCAAACTCGTACATGAATACCACGGCATCCCCAGCCATATTGATCGATGTTAAACCGCGGGACGAAAGTTCTCGCTCAAAAAAAGCACTGGCATCCATATCACTCCTAAGATGCATCGCCGCCTTCGGGGTCGTTCACTATCACTCGGGCAGATATGTATTTGAATTAGGATTTCTGCTTATCTTCTTTTCTCTTACCGTCGCTCTTACCGCCACTCCGCAAGACTGGCGGTCATTTACGTCAAGCAGAGCAAAAAGACTCCTTCTACCATGGCTCTTCTGGTGTGTCGTTTACGGAATCGTAAACGGCAGCACCTCTGTCGTGCAAGGTAAACCTTTCATGGACGCATTTGAGCCTACGATGATTCTTTACGGGACGGCACCACATCTATGGTACCTGCCCTATGCTTTCATCGCAGGCCTCGGAGCAGCGCTAGCCATCAAACATTGCAACAATATCGATGTTTGGCTTATAGCAACATTAGTTTCCCTATTCATCTGCCAAAAAGTCGGTGGTCATGCTGACGTTTGGATCTTTGATGCTTGGACTATTGCTATTCCGGCGGTACTTTTTGGCCTAGTGCTTGCGTCTGGAAAACAGAAAAAGGTATCCTCTGCGAAATATATATATTCAGCTATTGCTGTCGCATTAACCAGCCTTGTACTATTTCTGACAGCACAAGAAAAAGTATCAATCGCTATGTTTGTAGCATCAGTATTTTTAGGTATTACATGGATGATTCGGATTGAATCGACCGCTTGGCTTGAATACCTGGCAGGACTAACGTTTGGAGTGTATCTCACACACAGTCTGTTTCTCAAACTTGTGTGGAGTCTCGACCTTGGTTTCAATTCGCTCATTAATGCGATATTGGCGACAGGTGGAGCAATGCTTCTCACAGCGTTGCTACAAATAACTCCTCTCAGGAGATTTGTTTAGCCTCCCCTTAGCAATTCTCAAAGGACATACCACTCTCAACGGTATGTCCTTTTTTAATAATTTAGACGGAGAAAAATTTATAAATTTCTAATCTTTCCAATTGTGTCAGGAATTATCTCCGTGCTCATTACTTTTCACCAAGATTCAACTTCCTGAGATACTCTTTGCGTTTGACGATATTTTTCTATAGTCCCACTAAATATCCTGAGATTTTTTGAATTGATCTGATCGACTGAAGTGAACCGTGTGCAAGCTGCCTTGAAATGCCTCTCAGGCTCTGATATATGGGCAGCGTATATATGAGTCTGAATTCCGTTCCACTCACTTATCTCCAATTTATTTTATCCTGTCCTTCGCAGTCTTTTCTGCAATACGTTTCGGTTGCTTAACCCACTGTTTACCCTCTTTAGTTCCTTTGTTCTTTGCACGATCCGTAGCTATTTTTTCACCCACAGTAAGATGCTCTCGTGCTTTTTTTGGTAAGTATCGACTGTGTCCAACCTCTCCCGTATAACCCCAATCCTCTTTTGTCCATTTTACTAAACCGTTGTCCGCCTTCTTTCCTCCAATGTATCCGCCTCCTCTTTCTATATAGATTTTTACCGCATACTGCATAGCGCGCGCAGAAAATTTGCCCATCTTATGTAGAGCTTCAATCTTACATTGCTCCCAGAGCTTTTCATTATTTCTCTTTGCGATTGTGCTTTTCCTCATAAAACTAGGCGCCGAAATGGATTAAATACAGAGTCAAAAGAGCCATTGCAAGCATGATGAGGGCGGGCAGGGTTTTTATGAAAGGATCCCTAACCTTTATATGCATAGATACAGCACCGAGCATAAGGATGGTGAGGGCGCCGAGTGCAAACAAAGTGGCTGTTTGCATAATCTGCGGAACAAACACGCTAACAAGCAGTACGGTGGCGATAATAATTTTAAAAAAACCGACAACATACATAAACCAAACAGGTAGCCCATAAACAGAAAATTCTTCTTTCATGTTTTGCGCCTGGCCTCCCCTATACCCTGTCTTGCGTCGAGAGCGAACGAGCCACACGTTGATAAGTCCAAAAGCGACGAGTGTTTGTAAAAAGGGTACCGCAGAAACTTGTATTATTTCTGACATAATTATTTTATTAGTATTTACTATAATTCTATCACTCAAAATAATTTTTTCCGTATCGAGGCAAAAACATTAGATGCTCGTATTTTTTACAAAACCATAAGCAACGCACCTAAAACAACAAGTATTGCTCCCCCAGCCTTCATGTATGTAAAAGATTCTCCTAAAAAAATGAGCGCAAGAATGAGTACAAAAACAACACTTGTTTTATCAATCGCAGCCACAGCACTGGTCGGACCAATTTTTATTGCAAAAAAATAAAACAGCCACGATATAGCGCCTGCTACCCCTGAGAGAACAATGAAAGTTAGAGCCCTACTATTGAGACTCTCGAGCATACCAAACTTGCCAAGCGAGAAAGAAACCGCCACTAGAAATACCGCCATGACAATCGAACGAATCGTTGTAGCGAGTGTCGAATCAAGATCCTTTAAACCAATTTTGCCAAATATTGCTACCAGTGAAGCAAATAACGCCGAGAGGAGTGCGTATACAATCCAGTTCATATACAAAATAGTATATCAAATAATGTGGCGATTAATCTCGACGAATGAAAGTTTTTAGAGTAGAGATGTGAGGTTAAGTATCTTTGTCTCATCATATAAATAAAAACTGCCCATCCTTCGATGAGCAGCGTGCGATTTACTTTGGAATCGCGGCCAGTTTCGTAACCTCTGTCCAGATGCTTTTTGCGGCAAGCTGTTTAGCTACCTTTTTATTCGGTCCTTTACCCTCTCCCGTAACACAATTAGTGCCCCCTATCGAAAGAACTACCGTGTACGTTATCTCGGGGATATGAGATGGACCACTTAGAGACATCCGATACTCCGGAAGTGGCAAACGTCGAGCCATAAGCCATTCCTGAAGTGCTGAGACGTAATTTTCATCTTTCATAGCAGGACTAGCCTCCTCCTGTTTTCTGGTTTCGGAAACAATCGAAGCAGCATCCCCGATATTTATCTTAGGCTGACTCAAGGGAACTCCAGCGGAAATCAGCATCAAACGAATGAGTTCGACAGTGACCTTTTGCTGCGCCTGCTTCTTGGTACTTCCACTCGCCTCAGCCTTTACCAGATCGCCATCTTTCCAACTGACAGTTCCTTTACCCTGGAAAGACCGATTGTGATCCGGTCCAATGGGTTGGAAAGTAAAATCGAGCGCTAATACCCGACCTGCTTGCTGGGCAATGTTGATAACTGTAACTGAATTTTCAGGATGTTTCTCAAGCCATTCGAAGACCCGCTTTTTGATTCCGACCCAGGCAACTGAAGACTGGGTCGCTTCAAAAAGCAGAAAGAACGCATCTCGAGGAGCGAGCATGCCTTTATCGGCTCTGATACAAAGCTCTTCCGACAAAGCTTCTCCCACTTCACCGGAATCAATCGACCTCTTTATCACCTTGTGCATATCGTCAGGGTTAAGACTGACAAATATGTCGCGAGCAATAATCTTTTTTGTCTGACTATGATCCTTCTCCTTGAAGGATTTTTCTCTGCGCTCCTTAATCTCCCTTTCAATCACGTTGATCGAACTCGCAATCTCCTGAAGCTTCTCAACATCATACGGAAGACTAACGCCCGATAACACGGCAAGCAGCTGACGATGGACGACCAGGTCTGGATAACGACGTATCGGCGATGTGAAATGCAAATACGCCGGCAAATTCAACCCGAAGTGACCTTCGAGAACAGGTCCATATGTCGCACGATTGAGAACCATGAGGACTCGACTCTGAAGAGTCTCGATATTGAAATTAACCGGATCACGAACAGATCTCTCAAAATCACTGATGAGCTGACTCCTTGCAGGAGCAGACGTCTTTGCTGTGTGATTTCTGAATAGGACCGGAATATCTTTCGATACCATGAACTGGGCAACGGCAATATTCGCCAAAATCATCATCTCTTGGACTATGATATTAGCTATGTGCCGTTCCTCAGGAATCACCTTTCGGAGATTTCCTTCTTCTGAAGTCTTCCAGCCCGAGAATATGTCATAAATAGCGAGAGCGCCGCCACCTCGCCGTTTAGCGAGCAACCCTTCAGATATATCTCGTGCCAGAACAAGCATTGATTTAAGTTCGCTCTCGGTTCCCTCTTTGATCAAGTGATCAACAATGCCATATGAGAGCTTTGCCTCGCTGACAAGAATCCGCAAACTGATTTGTGGTTCGCCGACGTTAAGATTCTCATCAAGCGGTATCTCGACCGTTACAACATTACGAGGCTTTCCTTGAAAGAGACTAAGCATACCCTCAGAGAGAAATCGTGGCAGCATAGGTTTATTACCTTCTGCGTAGTAACGAGTGAACCCTTTACTGAGCGCTGCTAAATCGATACCCCGTCTCATTCTGAATGCCGATGAAACATCAGCGACACTCACGGTCACAAGATATCCTTTTTCCCTTTTCGACACCCAAATGGCATCATCGAGATCCTTGGATGTTGGACCATCTATTGTTACACCTCGTACACGAGCACGTGTGATTTTTCTATTTTTCATGAACAGACCCTTTCGGTTGCGACTGCAGTTTTTGACTGAATTTATAGGTAACTTTTAAAGTACACCAGGCGTCTTTTTACCATAAAAATATAATAAATCAAGTAACGATTCTGTTGAATCCAAACCAATTAATCATGATATTGGCCCAGTCCTCATTTCGAAGTACTCGGGTCACTCCGAAAGAATGTTTGTAGCGGGTTTAAAGCGATTCGAACGGTGAAAATTTTGTGGCTCTAAATATGGAGCTTCCCTTTTGAAATCCCGTTCGAATCCCACATGGTTTCCGTTTTCCAACTCACCAAAATAACAAAACCGCCGGACGAGCCATGCGGTTGTTTTGAGAGTTTCTAGCTTGCGCTACGGTTTCTTCACCGCGTGGACAAACCACGATCTTAAACTGCAGCCGCCGATTGAACGACGCTGCCGACGATCTCGATGTCCTCGGCGGACAGCGGGACCAGCTCGAGCGGCTTCGAGCTGCGACGAATGTCTTCGTTCGCCGGGAGCTCTGCCGAGTAGAACTGGTCGCCCACCTGCAGGATGTGCTTGAGGGTGGACGTCGCGTTTTGGAAGGTGGTCGTTCCGGCCACCGTGGTGATGAGTTTTGCTTTCATGCTTTTGAGTTTTTTGGGATTGAGTTTAGCTTCAAGGAAGCAAGTCTTTGCTGGCTAGAAGCTAGACTCAAAACCGACTCCACCACCTTTCGAAGAACAATACTGTTTCGTCCTTTCGGACTCATCAGGCAAGACACGCATCTTACGACAGATAGTCTGGAACGCTTTCAGAGATCCCTCACCTAGGAACTATCTAGCTCTTGGCTGATAGCTTCGAAATCTCTTACTTACGTTCCTAACGCCGGACTATGTACGGCGCCTGTTCGGGACTTCCGAACAGGTAGTTTTGTGCTGTGAGTCCGCCTATCGTCCCCTGGACGCTACAGGCCTTCTCGCTCAGCTGCCGGTCATCAATACGATTCACCTGCGTGAATCAATATCTCTGGTCCGACTGGGCTTACCAACAACCCAAAATAGCTCAAAAAGCTTCGTACGAATTATATACATACTTATTAGTATTTGTCAAGTGCTATAAAAATCTCACCTTGCCACCCGCCTAATCTAAATCTATCCCTATATCTAGTCCCCTCACCTATCTGGGATTCGAACGTCCTTTCTGAGTGTTATTCCAAGCCCATTTTCGAGGTACTCGGGTCACTCCGAAAGAATGTTTGTAGCGGAGACGGAGGGATTCGAACCCTCGGAGCCTTATTAAAGGGCTCACCTCTTTAGCAAAGAGGCACATTCGACCACTCTGACACGTCTCCTTTTTTTCACGTCGGTCGCTCAAAGACGATATCACAAGAACAGCATATTTTCTACAGAAATTGACAAAAGCAAAATAAATTATATGGTAAGCAGGAAACATGCACACCAATACTCCTCCCCACTGGCACGACTTCTTTCAAGCAGTTGGCCGCACCTTCCGTCGTCCGTATGACGAAAAATACGATCCGAAAAGGCCGAAATACATTACCGGCTGGAGCAACAGAGCCTCGGGTTTCCTCATGGTATCCCAAATGAAGAAACTCTACGGCTTCTATCTCCTCGAAGTCAAAACTCACTTCGAATTCGGGTTTCTCAATTTCGAAACTCGGGTTAGTGCAGGCGAACTTGCCTTGCTCGCCAACATCCCGCATCCTGATATCCCTAAAAACGACATCGAGACTGCGAGAGAGCACAATGCAGACTTCTATATCCCCGGCGTCTGCCTGCGGTGCGGAGACGAAGTGGTTATTTTGCTTCCGGACAAGCACCGCATCCTCTATGGTGCGAGCATCCAACTCAAGTCCACTTTCACTCGCGATATGAAACGAATGCTCGAATTCGGTCGCGTTGATGTAAAGAGCGGGACCGAAGCCTGACCTTTAGCCGCACACGGACGTGTGCGGCTTTTTATTTCTATGTATTAAAAAGGCCCGCGCTTCGCGCAGGCCTCAAAGATCAAGCCTTCTTGATCCTGATTATCCCAAAGAACTGCATGAGCCAGAGCCCCCAATACGTCCAGTCAAAGAAATACTCAAAGCGAGTGACCGCCTGAGCAGCTCTGTTCTGATCGTGATGATGGTTGTTGTGCCAGCCTTCTCCGAGCGTGATGATAGCGAGGAAAAGTGAGTTCTTGCTTTGATCACTTGTATCGTATCTCCTCTTTCCCCACATATGGGCCAAAGAATTTATAGCGAAGGTTCCGTGATACAAAACCACAGTACTCGTGAAAAATCCCCACACAATCATTTGAGAGAAGCTGGTATTCCACGCCTCTCCAAAAAATGCTCCCAATCCCCCACAGACAGCTGCGAGAAACACGGGGCCAACGAGGTGGTTATACCTTTTCTCAAACCACATAATTTCAGGATACTTCATCCAATCGCGAGCTCGGGTCTCATCGATAGAATGGAACCTCGGGCACAGCACCCAACCGACATGCGACCAGAAAAATCCTCGAAGATAGTTTGAGTGAACATCTTCAGGCTCATCTGAATGTGCATGGTGGTGTCTGTGATGAGACGCCCACCAAACAACACCTTTCTGAACGACCGTAGTAGAAAGAAACGCCATGATCCACTGAGTAAAACGAGGCCACAGACGTATCTCAAAAGAACGGTGTGAAAAGTATCGGTGAATAAAACCTGTCACAAAAAACATGCGGATGAAGTAGAGCGAAATCGCAACAATAACTGCGATCGGGCTAATACCTACAAAGAAGGGACCGATGATCCCCACTGCATGGATAAGGAAAAATGGAGTGGCCCGAAGCCAATCCATCCGCTCGCTTGCAGCAAGCATGGAAGTTTCATAACCAATCATAATTTTACCTTTCTGTTTGTATTTCAAACTTTTCTACGCCCCAGAATAGCACGCTCTCCAAACCAGCAAAACTTTACGGTATAGTACGGCCATGGATCTAAAAGTTTTCCGAAAAGAAATACTCACCTACTACAAACGCTCCGGTCGGCATGATTTGCCATGGAGACATACGCACGACCCGTACGAGATACTCGTCTCGGAAATAATGCTCCAGCAAACGCAAGTCTCCCGTGTACTTTCGAAGTATTCTCAATTCCTTGCGCTTTTTCCGACAGCAGAAGCTCTGGCAAAGGCACCCGTCGCAGAAGTTCTCAAGGCGTGGCAAGGTCTTGGATATAATCGTCGCGCTCTTAATCTTAAAAAAGCAGCTGAGGTTGTGATGAAAGATTTTGCCGGTACATTTCCAAAGACGGCGGCCGAACTCGAATCACTCCCCGGTATCGGACAATCGACACGTGGGGCGATCATGGCATTTGCATTTGGCATTCCAACAGTCTTTATTGAAACAAATATTCGCTCGATCTATCTTCATCATTTTTTTAAAGATAAAACAGGAATACATGACAAAGAGCTTTTACCTCTCATTGAAAAAACTCTCGATAGAAAAAATCCTCGCGATTGGTACTACGCACTCATGGACTACGGCGTTCATCTTAAACAAACACTTCCCAACCCTTCTCGTCAGTCGAAACATCACAGCAAGCAATCGGCGTTTAAAGGATCGAATCGTGAGATTCGCTCGCTCATACTCTCGTCGGTGCTCAAAGGCATAAGCGCTAAAGAAGATATAAAGAAGAGGATCGGAAAGACGCCTCATAACATAGAGAGAAATATCAAAACACTCATATCGGAGGGATTCATAGAAGAAATAGAAGGATCTTTGCGGCCCAAAACCTAAAAAGACTCGACACCTTTCGACCCGCAGCAGATAAAGAAGGAAATCAATTGCCTTTAAATAGAAAAAATAAAAAAGAGGCTCCCATCGAGGAGCCTCTTGCTATTGATGAATGAAACCGTCAGAGAGATCTGCGGAGTTCGCCAGGCGGGATTCCCCGTCATCGAATTGACGGTGTGCAGGCTCTCGGGGGTAACCGAAAACTTCACTCCGCTGAGCTCGACTGCATAGTTGCCATTGAGCGGCTTCCCGTCGGATACCCTCGCCACAAACGTGTAGTCGACAGGGATTACGACTTCCCTTTTCTCGAGAAGCTTGAACGCGAAGCCCTGCGAATTCGCCGGCAGCACATCGGACGTCGGAATGACGAATGAAGCAGATGCCGGAACGTTGAGGTTTTTGGGGACGCCGTTCTCATAGATCGTAAAGCCGAAGGTGTCCTTCGCGCTCTGCGTGCCTACGAGGATGTCGCGCCCCTTAGCCGTCATGCGAACGTAAAACCTGGCATTTACGACAGCGACCGATCGCCCGCCATGTTCGCTGCGATTGACCGTGATCGTGGGAGGCGCCGCGAGCTCGAGGCTCGGACCAGCGTTTCGAACATACACGGTATCACTCATCGCGGAGCCATAGACGACGATGGGCTTTTCGAGAATGTCGGTCGCGACGAGCTGAGGCGGAACCGTCGCCGAAAGCATCGTAAGGGAAACGACGGCGTTTCGAATGTCGGCTTTAACCGTAAGAGTCTTCGGCGAGCGGCGATGCACGATGACATCGACGTCATTGAAGATCGCCTTGCCGTTGTCCACGGAAGAAGCCGCGAGAACGGTATCTCCGTCATAGAGATACACCGTCGAGACGACCGCCTTGTTGGGACGATCGGCGTCGATGCGCACCGGGATGTCATGGACCAAGACGTGATCGCCCTCCGCCTTCAGGTGAAGCTTGAGGATCGGCACGCGGTCGGCCTCGTTCTCACTGGAGCCGCCCGTGGCGATGATCTCGCCTTGGATCGGGATCCGAACCGAAGAGACGACCAGAGATGCCTCGGGCCGCCCCTTATTGGAGCTGGTCGCGCATCCCGAAAGGACGAGCGAGGTGATAAGCGCCAGAGCGCTGAGCAGATTTTTCATAGGTTTAACGAACAAAAAAGTCTTTCGCAAGAATACCCCAAAAATCTCAAAAGTCAATTCAAACAAAAAAGGCGCAGGATTTCTCCTGCGCCTTGAACTTTCAAAAGAACGAACTGCTTATTTGCCCGTCGTGACGACCACAGGCTTCGCCGCCTGGGTCCCTGAGACCGGGACGCTACCGTTGAGCACACTGGCGAAAATCGCCGCCATGCCTTCCGGACTCGTGCCGCCCGATCCACCACCACTGTTGGTAACGACGATATTGGGCACGAATTTGTTCGCACTGGCCAAGCCTTGGATGAGAATCTCGGGCTTCTTTTCGGCGAGAAACTCGATGAGCTTCAAGCTTTGGCCGAACATCTGCATGCGCATCGTCGCTTCCTGACCGAACACACTCATCTGAGCACGCTGACCTTCGGCAATAGCGGTGAAGTATTCCTTCTCCGCTTCGCCTTGAGTCTTGCGGGCCGTGCGATTCTTTTCGGCGGCCTGCATCGCGATCTCAGCGGTAACGAGCTCGGCTTGCTGTGAAGCGAGCGCACGCGCGTTTTCCGTGAGCTGACGTTGATCTTGAGCGAGCTTTTCCTGAATGAGTGCCTTGGTGAGTTGTTGAGCCAACTGCTCACGCTTGCGCGCAACCAGAAGCTCCGGAGGAATCGCCGACTCAGCCAAACGGACCTCGAGCAGGGTAATTCCCTCTTTTTCAGCTTCCGGACGAGCGCGCTCTTCGATCGCCGCCTCAAGGGAGGTGCGATTCTCCAGCAAATCAAGAACGCGTACGGCACGAAACTCGCGGGCGGTATAGGTCTGGGTCTCGCCATTTTCGTTGAGAACCGGATTACCATTTTCGTTGAGTTTAGCCTTCGTTTGCACGAAGGAGATCTGTGTGCCACCAAGAACGTCGCGAGTAACCGATCGGATGATCGGAGTAATCACGCGATCTTCGATGACCTCAGCAGCGTCGTCATCTTTGATGCCAAGCGAGGCGACTACGTAAGGGGCCATTTCCGGACTGATCTGTGTGAGGACACGCAGTTCTTGGAACACGTCCCAACCTTCAGGCTTCGTGAGGATGGCACCATCGGCAGCCTCTCTTACAGCCTGCACAACATTTTCACTGCGTTTCTCCTTGATCTTCGCTTCGTCATCGAGCCAGATCTCAACATCACGACGGGTGTAACCGCCCTTGTATTCGTTGATCTGAACGATCGCCGGCGCCTTGGTAACCTTGTAGGCATCAGTATTGATGAAGTAAAGCCCATTCGGAAGCGGCTCTTCCCACACACCGATAGCACCGACAGGAACGAGGAGTGCTTTGACAGCACCCTTCGGTATCTTGGCGGCCGTGAGCACGGTGAGTTCCATGGACGTCGGAGCGGGCCGTTTGAAGGGACCGAAATCGACCGCCGCATGGACAGATGATTTCACGACACCCACCGTGCCCTGATCGATGCGTGTGGCATCGATGAGGCGCGGCATTTCCCAAAGGAACGGATTGATCGTGTAGTTGGCCGGCGTGAGAACCGACGCTTGCTGACCGCGCTGCCCTTTACCCTTGGTAAGGAAGAACACCGCGTCGTTAGCCATCGACATCTTCACGTTGTCCGCCCACGGTTCCGCAAATGAGGAGCCGCCGTTGGCGTTGAGACCATCCTTCGCCGACATGAGCGCACACTTGCCCGGAGGCACAGTGAACACTTTGTTGCTGTCATCGATCTCGTAAACGAGAGCGATGAACAGCTCGAAGTGAAAACCCGCCGTGATGATACGAGCTTGCGGCCCGAGCTGTCCTTCCAGTGCGACCGTCTGCCCAGGGGGCAACGGGCTACCGAAATAGACGCGCTTGAGCGTTGCAAACTGGTTCGAGGGAACCCAGACCATACTCGCGCCACCTAAGGCCCAGAGCAGGAGAATGATTCCCAGGCCGCGGGCCGTAAGACGGAGCATACTCAGAACACTGACCGGGATCTCGCGACGGCCGCGATCACCCATTTGGCCAAAACTGCGAGTGTCGCCCGTCTGCGGTTGCGTGCGCTTTTTGATGAGCGCGCTGAGAAAGCGACTGACTCCGAAAAGGAGCACGACGCTGAGGATGAGTTTGATGATGAACGCTGTCATGTTTTCGGTTGGTTGGACTGGATTGTTGGTTTAACCCCAAAAGCACTTGCGTATTGCAGTTACTTCGTTGGAGATTCAAAGGGGCCATATTCGACCCATTAGATTCTCCAACGAAGGTTTCGTTCTCAAAGAACGCTTACCTAATAATTATAACCCATATAATACCTGTTTGTCAAGTATCCCCTCCCGACCCTCCCGTATACAATAAACCCGTGAATTTAAGCCATTTTCTCGAAGAACACATCCGCATCCTTGGCCCTCAAAAAGCGGCGCTTTCTCGTCTCGGTATAAAGACCGTCGAAGATCTCCTCTATCACTTCCCCGTCAGATACGGCGACACCGTCGAATCACGCTCGATCGCTTCTCTTAAAAAAGGAGATGAAGCCGTCATCTTTGGTAAAGTCTCGGGCTTCCTTAAACCGAAAGCATAAATACTCTAAAAAAATAAATAGTATATAAAAAGAGGCTCCTTTCAGAGCCTCTTTGCTTTCTTTAAATGAATTAACCTTACGGAAGAGCTACAGGTTCGCTTTTCCATTTCGAGCTACCAGACATTGTAGATGAAACTTGAATGAACCACTCAGGATCACCGAAGTCTCCATCACTCGTCGACCATGAGATCGAACGAATGCCGACTGAATAAACTCCCTTTGGCAACGGAATATCGGCCTTCGATGCCTTGAAAGCATAAACGACAGGGATTACGATTGATTCCCCTTCACGAAGCACAAATTGCGACTTCTTGAGACCTTGCGATTTCACAGAAGCGGGAACTTGCCATTGGCCCCAGCCGACGTTTCCAAACGACTTAGCTTCTCCGTTATGATACAAGTCGAACTCAAAGACCGGATACTCGACACGATCTGTGAAGTAAATGTCACCTCCGACCGCAGTCATCTTTACCATAAAAGTCGAAACAACGTGTGGAATCGAGCCAGGATAGCCACCCTTTTTCGTTGGCGCCTCCATGAGCGTTACAACAGGACCCACGTTTCGCACAAAGAAGAATTCACCCTGAGCACGCGAGCCATAAATGGGAATTTTCCCACCCGAAGCATCTCGTGCAATGACAGATGTCGCCGGGATACTAACCCGCACAGGTGTCGCGATCTTATTCGCATTCCGAATATCCGCTTTGACGATGAGATCTTTCAGGGCGCCCTTCTCGATAGGCACACGAATATCGTAGAAATCCGCTTTGCCACTTCTGCTAACCGAAGCAGAGCCGAGGAGAGACGGTCCATCGTAGAGATAGACAGTCGAAACAACTGCGGAACCTTTTTCGATGACTTCAACCTCGACTGACAAGGCATCGATTTGCGCGGCTCCACCGTCGCTTGTAAAGCTCGCTTTGAGAACCCCAAGCGAATCGAGCTCGTTGTTATTAGCACCCTTACTTGCAACAACATCGTTCCCTTCGAATCCGTCGACGCCGGTCATAAGCCGAAGCTTGGTAGCGACCGACGGTGTCGGCAGAACGGCGAAGTTAAAAGCGAGGACAGAAGTCGGCCCATAT
>JACCDR011600046.1_pt1 | contig 15012 bp, 13 predicted proteins | sample 7446431 | NCBI WGS metagenome assembly JACCDR01 (sample SAMN15323443, study PRJNA562643) | freshwater metagenome | isolation source: river surface water | place: USA:Blue River Watershed | collected 2017-08-17 | reverse complement strand
TCCCGCCCCGGCTCCCGCCCCGGCTCCCGCCCCGGCTCCGACCCCGGCTCCTGTCCCGGCCACCGCGACAACAGGTGACGAAACCGATGTCAGTGACTCTGACAGTGACTCTGACGGAGCTGACACGGCTGGGAGTGGCGAGGATGACGAAGATGACGGAGCCGGCACAGCCGACAGTGGCGAGTATGACAACCCTGCGCTGAAAGCCTGGATGTTTGCCCAGATCTACCCGTACAGCAGCACCATTCCGATTCACCCTCTGGATGTTGCCTGTCTGTGGCTGAAGTCCGCCTACTGCCACGATTGGGTCGTCAAGACACTCGCGAGGTCTTTATCGGGTGTGAGGGTGTCCACGGTTGTCTACGAGATTAACCAGCTGAACGAAATTTTCTCCGCCTCTGCCAAGCGCAAGTTCCTTGTGCACGGGAAACACGTCGAGAAGGCGATTTCTCGCCTTCTCGCGAACCGCCCGAGTCCGATGTTCGACGATTCGGATCTTTTCGGTGAAGTGGGTCTCGCCCACTTCATTAGGCGCCGCACTCTTGAGCTGATTCGCGACGTCCCCAAGGTCGTTCCACCGAGCTCCACCGCCACCAGTTCTACCGGTCCTTAAGATGGGAAAAGCTGCCCCATTCCCACTCTCCTTCGTCGGCGTAAAACCTCATTCTCCACATGTTCGCGGACACGATAGAAAAGTAAATAAGCAGAATGAGTCCTACCAACAAGATCGCACCGAAGGTCCCGACCAGTGCTTCTGAAGCATCTGCTTTGGCGCTCTTGTACGGACCCGCTGGCTTTGCAGAGATACTTTCACACCGAACCAGCGATCCGTTGGATACCACCTGCTTGTATCCGCTCAGGCACTTACAGCTCTTGAATCCGTACACCCGCCCACCTTCACCACAAGGGTTCTTCGGACATGCACCAGTCTCATCCGCTGGCGCGGAAGCCGGACACTCACACACTTTCGTATGCGAATGGTATCTCCCGCCAGAACGCGTGCATGCCATTTCCTTCGAGAGCCGATCGCATGAATGTCCCGTGTAACCCTTGAAACAGTCGCACGTTCCGTGTTCCGTGCCGATTCCGTGCAGACAGCGCATGGTGGAACAATCGCCATAGTAAGGAGGGTCGCATTCGCACCCGTAGACCTTTCCGGTGCAGTGGCCGCGATTGGAACACCGGTTCAGGGCACAAACAACAGCCGTCATCTCGCAGCTTTCTCCGTACGCCCCATGTGCGCACTCGCTGTGGACTCTTGGTGAAGCCTTGGATTTGGAGTGCTTTTCAGTCGTTGGTTGTGTCGCTGATACGATTGTTCCGTCTTGGACGTACCCCAGTGTGACTCCCGCGACGTTGCGCGTGAATAGAGCAGACCCGACAGACCAGCAGCTGTATTGGCCGCACTTCCAGCTCTCCCATGTTATGTTCCTCCTCGGGCCTCTTGCGGCCGTGTATGTGGCGTTAGCGGATTCGTGAGTGTTCGCATGTACACACCATGCGCGTGTTTCGTCCATAAAGGTCTCGGGTGGACAATACGGCGCAGGTGAACCGTCTTCCAACAAGAAGCCCTGGACTGGAACCGACACTACTCGTGCATGGACACACACGAGCGCCACGCAAGCGACCAGAACTGCTGCATACGCAAAAGAGACGCGCATCACGACAAAAATTCGTGGTTTCCACCTTTAGCACATAGATGATGATCGAGCTGATATGTGCACTAAATTGGCATGTTTTATTATAGCAACTACCATGGCCTACTTTAGGACTGGGCCTCCCCAGGTGGGAGAGGTTGTTTCCCCTATCCTTTCTCAGGCTGCGCAGACGACCAACGCTGCTGTCGACCAGCTCATTTACCAGAGGCGTGCTGCAGAGGCTCGTGACAACAACACGGTGCTGTACCCCGTGCAGAGGAGCGCGGACGAGACCCACATGATCGAGGTCGGGTACCCCGTGTTCACCGAGGATCCCACTGTGGGTCCCATGCGCACGCCCATGGCACCCGGGTCTCTCCCGCTGGTCTACACTGACCTTGGGAACGAGACCACTGTCGGCCAGAGGCTCCGCAAGTTCATCGGGTTCGCTTACGCCAACACGCCTTCGGGTGTCGGTCTTCGAGGCGAGGGCTCGATGCAGATTGGCACGGTTGCCGTGCAGGTTGGCGGCATCACGCCTTTCTGGTCCAACTACGAGGTTCTTCAGCCCGGCATGCATGTGAGGATCTGCGAGCCCGACGTGCTGCAGCGAGGCGCCTACGTCGTGGACGTGTACAGGAACGATCGCATGACCAAGCCGAACTGCATCCATGCCACGATCCGTGCGGCGACTCGTCCCAACTGGTTGAAGCCCAGTGCCGTGGGAGACAAGAAGCTGGAGGTGATCATCAGGGCAGTGAACGCCTACTACGATGCAGTGGGATCGGGCAACACGATCAACCAAGACACAGCTGACGTTCTGTACCAGCTTCTGAACGACCATGTCGGTGGCGGTGCTTATTCCATGCAGATGTTTGTGTGCGGCGCGGCGGAACTGAAGGAACGCGCTTACAACTACAGGATCCAGCAGCAGCTTGTCAGCGCCACTGACAAGAAGTACGCCTCGACGATCGTGGGCAAGTGCGAGACCTACACTCCTCCGAGGACTCAGGGGGCGCTCAGCTTTTGACTTTACACGATTTCGGTGCTGCCAGCGGGTTCGAAAGGGCGAAAATGGGTAGGGTGGTAGAGACGGAAGTGGTACTGTTCCCCACTCATAATAAACACGCGCGGCGTAACCCCGTGAGCGATCCGGTGCATGAGTGCCGCGCAGCACGTTTGCGGAAGAAACTGCCGAGCCTTGCTGTTGGGCCGCGACTGTGACTTGATGACAGAGACTGCGCCGGTCACATCAGAAACCCAGCGCCTCTTCCCGAGATCGTCGTCGGACCGGGGCACGTGGCGTCCCACCAGGTCTTCTATGTCGGACACTGCGCCACCCAGTGCAGCCGACATCGCACACAGCGTCCCGTACGAGGCGCCGTTGTTGTGCTCCTGCATGTAGCGACACGAGACGGCACGCGTCTGTTCCTTGTCGCGGAGGATCAAGCGCGCCATCTCGTCCACAAAGTGGCGCCGCTCGGCAACCCGGGAAGCTTCATCGTACGTTGCAATCGCGGCTTCGTACATCTCCACGACCGCCGCGTGTGCGTCTGCGCGCCGGTTCACGGGGACCGTCTCTCGCAAGTACAGCCCGACTGCCAGACGGCCGCTGTCGTTCCAGTGGCATCGGCCGGCAGCCGCCTCCCTCCACAGTCGCGCAATGCAGGGTGGCGAACTGGCTTGGTCAAACACGAAAGGCTCGCTCGTCGGGGCTCCCAGCATCTCGACCGCCTTGGTCTGTGATCCCCAAGAAGCAACAACACCGTTGAGCCAGTTACGTGCTTCCTGTGCAGCAGCAATCAGCTCATCCTCATCATCCAGCACCCACTGGCGCCCTTCAAGCCGCAACTCCCGCTGAATCCACGTGCGGCGATCGATCTCGTCCCTGTAAGCCCCGAACGCGCGGGTCCACTCGCCACCCTTGCGAAGAGAAAGGCGGCGTGTAATCGTCCTTCCGTAGTGGCGGACCAGCCAGTTGGCACACTCGTCCGAAGCGGGAACGACTGACCAGCCGTTTTCTACTATGCACCCTGGGCCGTTTTCCAGATCTTCGATGCAGCCGACAGAGAAACGGGCGATGCGCCGCCACTCTGTGCACGCGGCGTCGAACGCCACCAGCTCGCCCCCTTCCATGTACTGCGCCAAAGCGGGCCGGAACTGCCAGTCGCGCATGTACTCTTGACTCTCCTGTCCCAGAAAGCTCACTGGCTGGAACGCCCTGTCGGACCGGGACAGGCGGAGCACCACACCCGGTACGCCCTCAACCGCGTCTATGCCTGTGTCCTGCGCAAGGAGTGCCGCCTTGAACGTGAGGTGTGCAAGAGCGTAGCCGATCCTGTCCATCAGCTGGACAAACGACGCCGGAAGATTCTCGGAGCCCCCCAGAGTGGCCGAGAGCACCATGTCCACGATCGCGTTACGGATTGCGTCGGGCTTGTGAGACCTGGACACCCTGGCCGACTCGGTCAGCACCAGGCTAAAGGCACCCTCCTTTTCGTCAAACTTGGGTGGGATTCGGCGCAAAGACGGGAACGGCCTAGAAACGAGCTCAAGCACGTACTGTGCACACGCCCAGACCAGGTCCCTTTCAGAGGGCATGTAAAAGACAGGTGTCCGCTCCCACAGCATATCGTGTATAAGGGTATGTGTACAGGGGTGGCGGACACGAATTAGACTACCCACAAAATATTTTTTGGACTCTGAGATGTCCTCTGAACCCCTATACACAGACCCGTCTACACAGACCCCTACACACACAACCACCCCTCCGCCCAAGACACTGACAGCCTTGGCTCGGGTGTTTGTCCAAGACCGCGACACCCTGAAGAAGGCCGCGCTCGGCGCCTACGACATCATCCGGTGCCGCGATCCTAGGTGGTTTGTTTCGGACCACCACTACTACCGCCTCGAGCTGATCGACTGGATCAACTGCACGGCGCTGCGCATCCCCTGTGAGCCGGGCCCCAGTCTGACGGCGCGCCAGTACATGTTTTGGTACTACGGCATCGGTCGCCTTTTCCACGAGCGTGAGCTGAACAACATGACGCTGTCGATTCTGTTTGACCGCTACGGCCAGGCTCTCTACAACATTGGCGCGGCCTACGAGACAGTCGGGACGGTTGTTCGCAACATGTACGACAGCGGCTGCATTGACACACAGAGCAGCTTCAGCCGCGAGCAGCAGGTCTACGCCGAGATCACGCGCCACAACAGCTCCCGCAAGAAACCCGAGGACATGCTGAGGAGTATCGCGTCAGACCACAGCGCCCCAGACCCAGAGAGGCGGACACACGCACTCGAGGAATTCTTTTTGAGGGAGTTCCAGTTTGACCCACACACTGGCATTGTCATGTCGGTCACCCCCGAGATTCCGTCTGTCTTTGCCGGGTTCGGTCTGAGCCGCCCGCCTGTGCCGGCGGTGCGGCGCGTGACGCTGGTTGAGTTTGTCGCGTGGAACCGGGTCCGCATCTGCACTACTTACCCGGGCCTTGGGTACGTTGGCTACTCCCAGGCCCTCGAGCACAAGGCGCGGATCGCCTCTGTCGAGGACACCAACATCGACTCGGCACTCGAGGCAGACACCTATCGCCATGTCTACAAGGAGTCGCTCGAATTTCGCGCACTCCCGGCTGCTCTGGTCCCTCGCGGTTCCCCGGACGCTGCAGCCACACAACCACCCGCTGACACCACCGCCAGTCTGGTCAAGGTGTGCATCGCGGCCAGGCCCGGAGAAGCGGTCCCTGACCTAGTTGCAGTTGTGGCCGCGCTTGTCTCCAGGGGAGCTCCTATGCCGTTGCACGAGATCAGGGGTCTTTGCAAGAACTGGGACGATTTCCAGCGCAACCACATTCGCGAGAACAAGCGCTGTCGCTACACCTACTTTCGGATTGGGGCTTCCCAAGACGGCACGATCAAGAATCGACCCGTCTCGCTCTCTCCTGACATTGTCCTGGACGATGTCCTTCGCTCGCACCTTGCGAGTCTTCTTCCTCATTAAAGCACTTGGTTACTTATGCACCTTCTAATAATCTTGGCCGGATTTCCAGCCAAAAAAGTCCCCTATATATACCCCTCCAGGAAAAAGCGGCCAAGTGGTTTTGGCCGTTTTGGCCGTTTTTGGCCAAGCCCTTTTCAAAATTTCTCGTATGCCTTGGTCCTATACACGATCAAGGGAGCCGTGATGCCGTGACTGGTACCACTGATCAGTGTCCTACAGACCCATAGGTTGCAAAATTACTCGTATCCATCGGCCCTGTATGGACTGATAGGTGGGCTTCATCACACCAGTCAAGGGTCATCAGTGGACATGACTGGTCGGCTAGATGGCTCCTTGATCTTGTATAGGATTAAGGCATACGAGCAATTTTGAAAAGTGTCTGGCCAAAAACGGCCAAAACGGCCAAACCCACTTGGCCGCTTTTTCCTGGAGGGGTATATATAGGGACCATTTTCGGCTGGAAATCCGGCCAAGATTATTGGAGTTATTCGTGCAATAATCCACGAATATAGAGAATATAGGAGCCACTGGGAAGGGATTTCTTTGATTGATCTCTTTTTACCAAAGCCGCTGGCGAGAGACCGGTCGTGTGGATCTGGTTGTAGAAAAGAGAACCGACAGTGCCGCGCGCGAAGACTGGCTTTTGGCCTTTTTAATCAGAAAGAAAAGAGAGAAAGAACGAAAAACGATTTTGCGCTTGCTGGCTCACTTGCGGCGCTTGGCGACTCAAAGTCGCTGTCCTGCGCAGAACTAAAAGGGACGACCGACCATGGAAGCGCCACGGCAGATCCACTGCCTGGCTTCGGCGGCGCTGATCTCCTTTGTGGCTGTCTCGAAAAGATCACTCAGAACAATCTCGGACTCGTCCACCAGCGCGGCGCAGATCATGGCGCGCACAGCCTCCTTAAGCCCGTTGTTGCGAGCGAGCTGGGGCAGGGCGATCTTCATGTCGGACTTGTCGTCGTTCTCCCTGTTCTGCTCAAGACTCTTGAAACCGCCAAAGTCGGCTCCGGCGCGGATCAGAGCAAGAACCATCGGCTCCTCTTGGGCGATGATCGCGAACCGCAGCGTCTTGCGAATCCCGAACACAATCGAGTCAGGAAAGAGCTTGAGAACTGCGGCGAACTTATCCGCGTCCTTGCCGCAATTCAGGTAGACCTTGAAGAGCGGGGGCGCGCTCAGACCACCGGAAACGACACGCGGGAACAAGGCGTGAGCCCTGCCCAGCGCGATCAGCCACTGGTACCGACCCTTGGTGATGGCCAGCGGCACCAAGTCAGTGCGGTCTTCAGGGTCGTGGTTCAGCAGGTCAGCGACAACTTCTTCCACTTGCTCGGGCTTAAGGTCCGTGTTCTCGATGTAAGCCTCGTACTCCTCGACGGGAAAGATGGGCTCTGTCTGCACGGGATTCATTTCGCGGGCCTTCTTGCTGGTGGACTTGGAAGCAGAGAACTCGGTGGTCTTGCGCTTCTGGGACATTGTGTGTAGGGGTCTGTGTGTCTAGGGGTCTGTGTGTCTAGGGGTCTGTGTGTCTAGGGGTCTGTGCTTGGCTTGGCTGACTTTTCGGGGGAAATTTGATTTAGAAACAGACTGGCTTTTGGCCTTTTTAATCAGAAAGAAAAGAGAGAAAGAAAGAAAAACGATTTGCGCTTGCTGGCTCACTTGCGGCGCTTGGCAGCCGATTCCTCGCGCTCGCCTTCCTCGGCGCTGCGCTTGGCGCGGGCCATCTCCTTGATCTTGTAGTAGAGATCCGAGTCGTCGGACTCGGAGCCAGACTCGGAGTCGCTGCCCTGCTCAGAAGCAGACTCCTCGCTCACAGAGAGAATCCCCTGGTTGACCGGTTCTTCCTCGTCCGAGGAATCTTCAGCCAAGCCAAGCTCGTCCCTCGCAATCTGCGCCGCAGAAACCCCGTGGTGAAAAACAAAGAAGTTGCCGTCAGGGTGGTTGGCGTCAAAGGTCGTGAGCTCTTCGTTGTCCTCGGGGCCCAACCCAAAAGAAACGCCGTAAGGACCCGGGCGGCTTGCCAGAACAGAAAGCAGACAGTTGTAGTTGCGGCGAGCCGCGCGCAGCACAAAGGGTGAGTGGGTGGCAGACCGCTTAGACAGAGTCGCCAGACAAAACACGACCGAAGTTGTCTTGTACTTCTCCTCCACCAAGTAGAACCGGTTTGACCCAGGCGCGGATTCCACCCAAACACGGGGATGGGCCAGAATATCACGATACTTGTCACCACCGTTCATTTGTGTCTAGGGGTCTGTGTACAGGGGTATGTGTCTAGGGGTCTGTGTACAGGGGTCTTAGACCAGGACAGAGCACTCAGCTTTTTTTTTGTTGCTGGTTTATTTTGGAAATAAACCCAAAGAGATCAAAAACTAAGAACGCTTCTTTGCGGCTTCCTCGATCATGGCCAGGAGCTTGTTCTTGGCTTCGCTCGGAAGGCGGCAGACCTGGTTGACGTAGATCTCGTGAGAAACTTCAACCTCTGCGCCGCCGCTCATGCTTCCACGACAGGTAATGCAGACAAGCGCCTCAATGTCAGAATGCTGGTCTTCGCCGGCGCGAACTGGCTGACTTTCCATGAAAGCACAGACGCTGGTAAACAGCGGAACAATCACGTCACTGACACCGTCCTCTGACTGGAGCTTGTCGAGCAGAATCTGAGGGGCGCGCCCGCGTGACCAGATCTCCACTTTGAGACTGTTGTAGTTCTTGGCCTCGCGCAGCATTGCCAGTTTGTCGACGACGGCCTGAGTCAGTTTCTGCATGTCGATTCCACTGATAATCTCCTTGATCTGCGCGCGCAAATTCAGGCCCCGAGGAATATACAGAGTCATGAGAAACTCGTCGTCCCGGTTGATCTTGCTGCGAGCCGCGCACATCTTGTGTATAGGGGTCTGTGTCTATGGGTCTGTGTCTAGGGGTCTGGGCCTGGCTCGGACTGGCTTTTAAAAAAACTTTGGTAAAAGAAAAAAAGCGCAAAGTGCAGCCTTAAAGCTTCTGCTTCTTGGGCGAAGAAGACTCGCTGGTGGGCGAAGAAGAGCGCTTCTTTCCAGCTTCCTCTTCCTCGCTCTCTTCCTCGCTCGCATCGCCAGAAAATACCACGCTCGGAAAGTGAATCAGCTGAAACCCACCGGGCTTGACGCAGCTGATATCGCTCTCTTCCTCGTCGTCCCTCGGGCCGAGATACTTGGGGTTGAAACCGTCCTTTCCGAGCGCTGAAACAAGGTTGATAGCCTTGCGAACAATCTTGGCGCGAGACTTGTTGTTCTTCGGCTCGTAAAAGCGCAAAAGAGAAAGCTTGGCAAGAGTTTCCAGAAGCTCGTTCTTGGTTGCCAACTCGGCGCCAGACAACACGTAGTAGCGAATCGGGCCGTTGTCTTCGTTCTCGTGCTCCGGGTCCTGAACAAGCACATTTCCAGACTCGCTCAGCATCTTCTTCCTGCTCTCCAGCTCCTCCGCAGAAAAGTTCATCTTGTGTGTAGGGGTCTGTGTGTAGGGGTCTGTGTGTAATGGTCTGTGTGTAGGGGTCTGAACCTGGCTTTTGCTGGCTTTTTTTTGTGCTAAAACTTTGTTACTCAGGATTTGACTGAAGAAACAGGGCGGCCGCAGCCTTAAAGTCCTTCGCCTTTTTCTTGTCGCGGTCCCCGTAAATCGTCACCGTCGCGTTGGCCACGTGCACGACGCGGACGCCGCACTTGGCCCCGTACGTGGACTCGAACATGATCGCGGTCACGTGGGCCTGGAGAAGACCCGCGTGGACCGGGGACATCTCGTACTTGTCGAGCGGAGCGGACATGGCACAGTCCGCTCGCTTTTCGTGGCCCGCAAACGCGTGGCCCATTCCGGTCTTGAACTCGACAACGACCGTTTCGCCCTCCGGCGTCTTGAAAATCCCATCGGCCGCGGTTCCCCACCGCCCGAACATGACGGCGGTCTCGGCCTGAACAAACCGATAACCCAGATCGTCAAGCGCGCGCTTGACCATGCGACCCATGTCCGTCTTGCACTCCTCCTTGAACGTGTACGCAAACGCCAGGTCAAAGTGGGTATCGGAACCACCCTGCCTTCCGGCGCCCCCTCCGTCTCCCTTGGGAAGACTGTACCCGTTGTGAAACCGCTTCTCCAGGTGCGACGTGATTCCTGCAAGCGACTTTATCAGACCCTGCTTGACACGAAAGCAGTCGTGCTCAAAGTAAGGCCGGTTGTGGTCCTGTGCGTAGGCCTTGCGGTCCGCGAGGTGGGAGCACCAGCGCGCAAAGTCCTCCTTCCTGCCCTTGGGACTCTTCTGGTTCCGCTTCTTCGGGGGTGCCGCCGTCCTCGGTCTCTTGGCCACGCGGCCGACAGACGGGGCACGGACCCTTGCGCGCTTTGGCATTATAAAAAGTGATCAGGCCCGAACGGTTCTGACCGATCCACACACACCATGGCACCAGTGCACCTACACACAAAGCAACTCGAAACCATATCGGGTGTGTGTTTCCACCACGTGGTCACACACTCAGCATGGGCTGTCGCTGTACACCGGCACACGAAAACACGATTCGGTCCAAGCGGAAGCAGACAGACGGGACATTCCACATTTTTTTCGATCACCTCCCAGATGTTCAAGCGGGTCTTGGTCATTTCTTCAGCGGTTTTAGAGGCAATTTCTACCGCCTCGCTAATCAGCAGTCGACTATCTGCAAGTAATAAGGACAGGAAATAGTACCCCGCGACCAACAGCGCCAGTGCTAGCGACTTTCCATAGTAGCTTGTGAAGAATGCACCCGTTTCAAAATTGGTGAACAGTAGCTTTCCGAGTAATACCGTGGCTAACCCCATGATGTACCCAACGGCACACACGACCGTGATACAGAACCCTGCTTCCCGGCAGACTCTGGTGAGGTTTTCGCGAAGGACGTTCATTCCACCGCACAAAATTTATGCGTGCTGCTGTCGATCAATACGAGAGAAGGCTCCGCGGTGAGGACGTGGACGTACGCCAAGCTCTTCAGTTCTTGCGTCAGGAGAGCCAGAGGCTATGGGAGCGAGTTGAGGCTTCGGGGTCGTTCACATACGTGGAGCTTTTCAAGTTCCGCTATGCGGTTGCCATCGAGTTTGGGTCTACCGTCGATTTCCAAGGACGGGTCACGGCGACGGTGACGAACTCAACGGGTGTCAAGTCAACAGTACAAGTTTCTCAGCGGAGAACCGCCTTTATCGACACGCTTGTGCGGTTCAATACGCTGCAGCTGCTGCTGCGGGCCGAGAGACCAATCGAAATTGCGCCGAATGCCGCCGTGCGCAGCTACGCAAAATACGCCGAGTGGCTTCACGCAGAGCTAATTGCTGAGCTCAGCCGCTGACGTCATCATCAGACCGTAATCGACCTAGGGTCACAAGAACAAAATCACTTTTTTTCTTGTCTGAAATGGACCAGGACAATATCGATCAAGAGCAGTCTGCTCACGAGCAGCGTATGGACTTTACCGCAAAGTGTGTGCACATTTTGCTGGGAGTCATTCTCATTTACCAGTTGACCGTGTTCGAAGGTGAAACCGTGTCACTTGGTGTCTTTTACTACTCCGTTGCCAAGATTGCACTGACCGCGTATGCCATTTTCTGTAGCATTCAGGTCGTTCCGACCGAGACTGTCGCCGTGACTCGACTTGTGACAGGACTGAACGGGCGCGTGTTGTACCCGGGTGTCCACTTCCTGATCCCCCTCTTGGAGAGCAGCCGACGTGTCCACTGGAGCCGGGTTGTTGAAAACGCCCGGGGAGATCTAACGGAGCAAACGTTTGACGGGGACGGAATTTCAACGCGCGACGAGATCTTTGATGTCGAGCCCATTGAAGCCACGACCAAGAACCGCGTACAGGTTGCGGCAAACTTCGTTGCCTATATCAAGATCGTCAACCCCTTCAAGGCGGTCACGGCCGTATCAAATCTCTGGGATGTGCTGGTAAACCGTCTCCAGACAGCATGCCAGACCGTGATTTCGACGTACGATTACCACGACGCAGTCTCGCAGCGCGACTCAATCTGTGCTGCTGTCAAGGAACGGATCAGAACCGCGTACGCCGAGTACGGAGTGTGTGTGAACGACCTGCAACTCCAGTCTATTGATGCAGAGGACGATGATGTTAGGCGCGCTGATCAGGACGTGGTTGTTGCGGAGCGCCATGCCGCGGCTCGGCGCCTTCGTGCAGATGCCACGAGGTACGAGGTTGAGGCACAGGCCGCGGGAGAGCAGAAGCTTATGCAGGCCATGCGCGATTCTGGTCTGACAAACGACGACATTCGAGAGGTGTACAGGGCCAAGGGCGCTGCCGCAATGGCCCGTTCCGGAGTCGTCGACGTCCCCGGGATGCTTAACGTGGCGGGAGTCGCCGGGGCTGTGAGTGGTCTTTTTCCGCGTCGCAGCGCGCGTCTCAACAACCACGGAAGGGATTCTGGCAGTGACGGGTAATTGTCCGTTTAATCATCCCGCGGGGATTTGCTGGGCTTTTTCTTCAGTCGCGGCTGGTCCGGATGTGTCAAGTCCCACTGGCGGCTTGCCTCGGGGTACTTTTTTTCATCACCCGTCACCGCCTTTACGATCATGCGCCGCACAACGTGCTTTGGCTGGCACACTTGACGGTTGACTCCGGTGATAAGGTCACTAAAGGACCCCTTGTCTGCGTTAACGAAGTCTCCCCATATACTCAATTCTGTCCCTTCGAGAGCGGCTTTCCTGATCTCACCGAGATCCCAGTCATTCAGCTGCCTCAGAATGGTCTTGTCAGGTTCCTTGTTCATTACGCAACGTTGCACAAATCTCGTATTTTTTAGGCGCCAACAAAGCAAACTTTCGGAAAGTGGTTTCAAAAAAAAATTGGGCAGGTCGTTTTTATTCCCCACCCCTACACACAGACCCCTACACACAGACCCCTACACACAGCATGGCACAGGCCCCGTACGCATCGGCAAGCCTTGCCTCCCTTGCTGCGGTGATGGCCCGAAACGGCATCGAACGCATCAAGCTGTCTGCTGAAGACGGAAGCCTGCGCCTTTCGCCCCCGGGTTCCCACAGCGAGGAGACGTTCGAGACTGTGCGCTCGCTGGTCCTCCAGATGTACAGCGCCGTTGGTATGCCGCAGGTGTTTGTCTTCTACGTGCCGACCGAGGTGGCCAACAGCACTGGCTGGGTCGCACCGCGGATCAAGGAGCCCCACTCGGCCGTGTTTACCGGGTCTGGCTGGACGATCGTTGACGAGACACCCCGTGGGTCCGACGAGGACTCGGTGAATGGCATGCAGATCAAGGCCGTCCGCGTGCCCTCTCACGGGTTCTTCAACGCCGAACGCACCATGGACGTGGCGGTGATCCCCGGCTCGGGTTACCACGAGATCGGCAACTCCGTGATGAGGCTTGCGGAGTCAACTCAGGGCCACCGCGCCGTGGCCGTGTTCACCGACCCCAAGAAGACCCAGGCCGCGCGCAGCAAGGAGGAGGCGGCAGTCGCCGCGGCTGTGGCGAACGGCAAGGACCCGGCCAAGGCCGTGAAGCGCCGCACCGACGTGACCTTTGTCACCAGCATGCGCGTCCCCAAGGCCTCGTACAGCTCTCGTAAGAGGCCCCGCGACCAGGTCGCTGCTGACGACGTGCCCGTGGGCACCAACCCGGAGGACCACGAGAACGGAGATTCGCAGCATGCGCCCGTGCTCCTGTCGACCCTGCTCAAGCCGAGCGTCACGGGCCGCGACGGCCCGACCAAGCCGACGGCCGCGGGGCGCAGCAAGCCCCGTGCCAAGAAGTCCAAGGACAAGGAGGAGGAAGAGCCCCAGGCCAAGCGCGCCAAGACCGCTTCCAAGGCCCCTGAACAGCCGAAGCCGCAGCTGCTGGAACCGCCGGCGTTCTCGCGCACCGGCAGTGAGGTGCGCGTGGCGGCTGCGCGTGCCGCGGACTTCCGTGCTGACGGCATGAAGTACCCGACGATCACCGAGGCCCTGACAGAGACGAACCCCACGACCCTTGAGGACGAACAGCGCATCCCGCCCCGGCAGGTCGTTTACCCGAAGCACAAGCTGCTGAGCGAGATGGTCAAGGACACCCAGGCTTCCTACACGTTTGCCCAGCTTGTTCCGTGGGCATCCTCGAAGGCGTACGTCAGCCTCAACACCGGCAGGCTGTCGATGTCCGGCCAGCGCACCCTTCCCGGCAAGTCAGACGACATGAACCAGGAGCGCCTGCGCAACACGTGGACCCTGATCGGGTTCCTGGCCGACCCGAAAACGCCGGTCTCCATCTGGGACGCGAACAACGGCTGGATCTGGACACGCGGTCCCCAGATGGAGACCGCGCCGGGTGGACCCGTGCGCAAGGGCGACAGCTTCGCCCTGACCAAGGAGCAGGAGTTCGCCAACCGCCACCGCCACTCCATCTTTGCGCGCAGCAACGCGAGGCGCACGGCGCTCTTTGAGTCGCGCGTGTGGAAGACGCCGCTGACGCAGACGAACAAGCAGCCCTCTGGCCTGGTGCTGGCGCTGCTGCTGGTTTCTTCCATCCTGGAGGAGACGGCCGCCCGCATGATCGACGACAAGGGCGAAAACGCGGTCGAGATCCGCCGCGAGCGCATCGTGTCGACGATCACGGCGATCAACATCTGGGCCAAGCTTCACGTGGTCGAGAAGTCGGTCGTTCTGGGCGGGGAGCCGCTCTTCTCGGAGGACGCGATGTGGGACTACGTGCTCGGGCTCTTTGCGGACAGCTGCCGTTTCACCTGGGCTCTTTACGGCGCGCCGGGGAACCGCTTCCGCGAGGGGGTCAGCCAGGACGAGGAGCGCCGCCACCGCTTCATGCTCGACCAGGTGGCCGCGGACGGCGCGCGCGGCATCGACCGGCTTCTGGCCACAGACGGTCCCGACGACGACACGGCCCGCACCTGGCTTTCCGAGGCGTCGATCTACTTCAAGATCAACGACTTTGTTCCTGACCCCGCCTCCGGTCTTGTGCCGCTGTACAACGTCTGGGTCGAGCAGGGCCGTCTGGATCTGGGCAAGCTCGATCCCTCGGGCATGAGGTCGATGCCGTCGGCAAGCCAGGCAGGGTCGGACAGCGACCGCGACAACGGAGTCGACAGCGACAGTGAGAGCGACAGCGACTCGCGCGAGGCTGCGGCCCGCGAGGACCATCAGCGCAGGCTGACCAAACACCGCATCAAGGAGCTCGCCAGGCTCAAGCACGAGAAGGGAGTTCGTATTCCGCGCAGCACGCAGGCATCTGTCGCCAACGACGACTCGGACACGGAGGAAGCTCCCGCTCCCGCTCCGGCTCCCGCTCCCGCTCCGGCTCCCGCTCCCGCTCCGGCTCCCGCTCCCGCTCCGGCTCCCGCTCCCGCTCCGGCTCCCGCTC
>JACCDR010739155.1_pt1 | contig 15013 bp, 14 predicted proteins | sample 7446431 | NCBI WGS metagenome assembly JACCDR01 (sample SAMN15323443, study PRJNA562643) | freshwater metagenome | isolation source: river surface water | place: USA:Blue River Watershed | collected 2017-08-17 | reverse complement strand
CTCAGGCTTGGTGCACCCATCTGCAGGGAAAGCTCAAGTTCTGGGATATGAACCTTGGAAACGTAACAACGATTTCTTAAAACAAATATCGCTTTTGCTGGGTCAAAAGAACCAGCTTTGGTGGGATATTCCAGCGGCAGACAGTTTTCAGCTCCTGATCAAAATCTATGACCTTGATGCCAATTCGGCAAATGCACGGATCATGGAGCTGGCCGATCTTTTGGATTGCAAACATGTTTTAAATACGCAGCTGCGCAGACTGAGCCTTGGCGAGCGCATGAAAATGGAAATCATCGGGTCACTTTTACATCAACCAAAGGTCCTCTTTTTGGACGAGCCAACAATTGGCTTGGATATTGTCGCACAAACGGCAATTCGTGAGTTTCTATTGAAGTATTCCAAAGAATTTAGGCCAACAATTGTTCTCACCAGTCATTACATGGATGATATCGCATTGCTTGCAGATCGGCTTTTGCTGATGAGCCATGGGCAAATTGTTTATGACGGAACGGTGAATTCATTTATTAATAAATCACAGGATTCAAAAAATCAGGAAGCAGATTTTGAAGATGTCATTCGTCGGTTTTTACAAGCGGAATCTCGCTCTTAGTCAGCTCGCAATCATTACTCAGACCGAGTACCGAGTGAATTTTATCGTTGATGCTTTGGCGCAACCAGTGCTGATGGCTTTTATCGAAATACTTTTATGGCATGCTATTTTTCGCGGTTCTGGGATGACCCAAATTGCTGGATTTGGTTTGGGAAGCTATGTTGCTTATGTGATTTGGGCCGGCTTTTTTTCGCGAATCTCAGCAAATTGGATGTATGAATTTCGGATGATTGAAGAAGTCAACCTCGGGCGGATTAACTCAGTCATTCTAAGACCGATTAGTTTTTATGAGTATTACCTTTCGCAGTTTCTCGGGTACAAAGCCATCATCATTGCTGTCTCCTTGGTGATTCCAATATTGGTTGTTTCATTTTTGGGATACCCCTTTCATCTTGAAAGATTACCTTTAGTTATTTTGATGTTGTTTATGTATTTAGTTTTTACTTACACCATGAGTTTTGTTGTGGTTTGCAGCGCTTTTTTCTTTAATCGCGTTCAATCGCTCACCGTGACAAAAAATATGACTCTCTGGATTTTAGGTGGCGAACTCTTTCCTCTGGATTTGGTCCCTGATCCTTATAAACAATACTTAATGAACCTTCCTTTTTCCTGCGGTGTGTTTGTTCCCGTTGGTTATCTCACTGGAAGGCTTCAGTTGTCCGATATGCTCCATGGTTTTATGACCATCGCTGCGGGCTTTGCAGTGTGTGGCCTGATCAGTGTTGTTCTGTGGAAAACGGCAATTCGTCAATACTCTGGAACAGGGGCCTGACGTGGAAAAAAATTCAGTCCCTTCCAGATTAAAAAAGTTCCTTTCGCTTTATTGGGCGTTTTTTAAACTCAGTCTTATTACTGATCTTGAATTTCGGATGAATTTTGTCATTCGAGTTTTTAATGATGTGATTTGGTACATTGCTCAGATCCTCACGTTTGAAGTGATTTTTCGTCATACATCGAAAATTGGTGATTGGAGTCTTGAACAGACACGTGTTTTTTTAGGAGTGCTGTTTGTCGTCGATGGACTCTATATGCTGTTTATTCATGAAAATATTGAAACGCTCCCCGAGAAAGTTTCGCGCGGGGATCTTGACCTGTTGCTTTTGAAACCGGTGAATTCGCAGTTCCTCTTGAGCTGTCAGCGTTTTGTCACGCCAGCTTTGGCAAATCTGGGGATGGGAATTGCTTGGCTGACGTGGTCACTCTCACAGGTCTCTCACTTTTCGTGGGCGGGATTTTTTCTTTTTGTCCTGATGATTCCAAGTTCACTGTTGGTGATTTATTCCATGAGATTTTTGTTTGCTGCAACGTCCGTGATTCTAACGAAGTCAGAAAATATTCAATACCTTTGGTTTTCTCTTTATCGCCTTGGAACTCGCCCCGATACTATTTTCACAAATCCATGGCGACTGATGATTCTAACAATTATTCCCATGGGAGTTGTTGCCAGCGTTCCGGCCCGCCTTTTATTTCAACAAGCCGAATGGTACCTTGTGCTGTGGGGGATGTGCGTGGGACCGGTTTTGCTTTATCTTTCGACCATCTTTTGGAAATACTGCCTGACGAAATACCAATCTGCGAGCAGCTAAGGATTCTGACTTGGCGCCAGAGAATCGCCGAGTAAAAAAGATGAGAACTGACTTTGCTATAAGCCGGATTCTGTCCAACCGCCGAATCTCAGGTTCGTCGGTTTGGATGACCATTCCTCTAGGAGAACAATTACTTGTTCCCTCAAGCGATCCTACCCGGAAGCGTTGCGGGCCCACAACATAGCTTCCCTATTTGATCTTGCTCCACGCAGAGTTTGGCTGTTTTCACTCCAGCAGCTCGTCCCCTTCCTCCCGTTCCCGAAAGGGGGTCATTGCCCTGGATATTCTTTCTGTTCCACTGTTCCTCACCGAGGCTCATTTCGGTGGAGGGGCGTTACCCCTTGCGCGGCCCTTTGGAGTCCGGACTTTCCTCCCTCAAGTTGCCCCAAGAGCGATCATCCACAAAGTCGAGTGTGGGTATAACACAAAGTCCGGCTAACACAAAGTGCCATTGATCACAAATTCCCTGAACATCGAGTAGTTTTTAAAAATCACAAAGTTTAAACCGCTTAAAGGGGTCAATTCATGAAAAATGTTCTTATTGCTCTGGTTGTTTGCGCTCAGTCCCTCATCGTTTTTGCTGGCGAATCTGGTGGACACGGTGGTTCTGGAAAGGCCCATCGCGATAATACAGCCCTTTTCCCACCTCAAGTTGCCGACAAATCACTTTCAACGCCTCCGGCACAAACAAAGCTCACGAGCCCTGAGTTTATGGCAAAAATCAAAGCTGACGCTCAAAAGTTAGAATGGACGGCATCTTCTTCGGCTGATTCTTATCACTTACAAGTCGCAACAGATCCTAACTTTAAATGGCTTATGGTGGATGAACATTGGGTCAAAGCAACCAGCTACGAAGTAAAAGGTTTGCAAAAGGGCAAACACTATTACTGGCGAGTTGCCGCAGTAAAATCGAACAACGATCCAATGTCTTTAAAAAGCAATTTTGTCTCCTCCATGTTTGCGGCCGAGTAAAGATGCTTTCTCATCAACAGATTTCGAATCAGCTCAATTGGAGATACGCAACAAAGCGGTTTGACCCTTCACGCAAGATCACCTTTCGTGACTGGCAATTACTTGCCGACTCACTCCGACTAGCTCCCTCATCCTACGGTTTGCAGCCTTGGAAATTTATTCTCGTGCAAACTCCAGAGCTTCGACAGAAACTTCAAACGGTGAGCCGAAATCAAACTCAGGTCACAGACTGCTCACATTATGTTGTGATTTGTTTTCGAAGATCATTGGATGAAAATGATATTCAGAAGCATATTTCAAACATCGCAAATGTCCGCAATGTGTCTTTGGATTCTCTCAGCGAGTATAAAAAGGGCGCCATCACAAGTTTGATCCATGGTCCGCGAGCCAAATCGCTGGATTCCTGGGCCCAACGCCAGGCTTATATCGCCATGGGTTTCCTGATGATGAATGCCGCTTTGATGGAAATTGATACCTGCCCGATGGAAGGAATTGACCCAACTGCCTATGAAGAACTTCTGGGTTTGCAGGGTTCACCCTATGGAGTGGTGGCAGCTGTTGCCATCGGATACCGAAGTCCTGATGATAAATATGCACAACTCAAAAAAGTGCGTTTCTCTCACGACCAAGTTTTTAAGACCAAGTAAGGTTGAAACTCCGATGAGCCACTGTCAGTTCAGTGGCTCAAATCAAACAATTGAATCCTGTGACCTCTCGATGTTTCTATCTTGGGAGACGACTAAAGAAATCGATTAAACCACCGATGGCATTTCCTATTTGTTTGGCGCAGTCTTGTTTTCTGAGTCGGTAAGTTTGTTTTACCTTTCCATCCACAGAGTCGACTGTGAATTCACCAAAGCCATTTTGGGAAGCAGGTCGAATTCGCAAATCTGTTTTAATCACGATTTTTGTATTTTCACGCGGCGGAGCGCAGTTCAAAAGATCGCTCCCTTTGATGGGACGAACCGTTGATAAAATATAATCCTGCTGGATCGGGCCCCGGAAAGTTTGCATCCCAAACTCTGCCGAAATATCTCGTAATTCTTTAACGGGTGCTGTGCTGACAGAGACTTTTTGTTCTGCAATCATACCCGCCTCAAGAGAGATAAAACCGCGGAAATCAGCCGAATCAATGGAAAACCCCATCATCAGAGGTTTACGAATATTCACCGTGACTTGGCAATTTGCTCGAACATTCGGCGAGCCAGGATTTGCAGAAAGAACCATGCGGTCGTAAAGAACTGTAAAAGAGGATCCATCAGGAGCAATTTGCACTTGCACGCTTCCCTCGGGACAAGCAGTTCCCGAATTCTGTAATCCCGTCACAGAAACTTGGCCCCAGGCAAACACTTGGAAAAACAAACCCATAAGCAATATTGCAAAAAACTGATGGCTCATATAACCCCTCTTTATTTAGTCGTTGCACCGACTGCAACCACGTCAGTGAAGAGCAATTCAGGGGCCAAAATTTCCAAGCCAAAATGATACTCCGACTATCGACACTCTTTAAACTGGCTTAGGTAATCTAATATTTTTTGATAAGAACTAGAGCTCGATCGAAGAACCGCCCAGTAGCGCGCCCCGCCTCGCCAAGCGCCAGATTGCTGTCCTGCGATTCGTAAGTCCCGCCCGATCCAGCGATCGAGGATTCGAATTCCACATTCTAAATTCACATAGGGATCATGTAAATCTTGCGCCTGTCGCATTTCACATTGATATCCCCTTGCACTTTCATAGGAAATTTGCAAAAGTCCCCTGCTAATCACGTAGTCCCCGTTGGAGTCCTTAAAATTTTCTTGATAAGTGACATTGGTTCTGAAATTGCTTTCAAACCGCACCATCGCAGACATCAAATAGGCCCAAAAATACTTTCGATCTAAATTCGAGAGTCTTGAAAACTTTGGACAAAAGGTTTGCATGTCTGTTGTCACCGTTGAAGTGAGCTCAGTGCCAAGAGTATCTAATCTATTCAGGACATGTTCAGTCCATTTTTTACCGTCGACATTGGCTGATTCCCACAAAGGCCTCGTGTGCGAAGTTGTTGGGGGTTCAACAGGAGGTAATGGATTCGGCGTGGGCGGTGGCGGCGGTGGAGGTGTCGGGTTCGGCGTTGGGCTTGGTGTTGGATTCGTCCCAGGTAACTTTCCACCAAGCGCAGAAGCTTGGTGTGGGACCAATGTGCTCATTAAAACAAAACCACATAAAATGAATGAATAAAGTCGTGTTTTCATAGACCTTAGTTCGGAAAACCAAGGCCAAGGTAAAGTCTAGTTTGGATTTTTTTTCCATCCCTGTGGCATTCGTCCAGTCTTTAGGCAAAAAAACAAAACTTTGTGCGTTCTCCCTGGGTGAGACAAAACAAAACTAGACTGTCGAGTGGGTTTTAAAGTCGAATATAATTGAGAGATCAGGAGATCATAATATCCATGAGTCTGAAGAAAATACTATTTATCGTTGTTGCTTTCGGCATTGGCTATTCTGCATCTCAAATGTCAAAGGTCGGCCACTCGGTTTCTCGGCAACCGGCCGCCATTCGCAAATCCTTTGATCTCACAAACCTTCATGGAAAAGCCCTGGATTCGGCCTCAAAAAATACCTTGCTTGAGGGAATTCAAATTGCCAAACAAAGCTGTAGTTTTGAAATGGAACTCCGAGACTTTATATTTGCTACCAATATAGGTGGCGAATCCCAAGCCTGCGACGAATACTCTCAAGTTGTCATGGTTTTTGAGGGCGCAGGTTCTGGCGTGAATGGCGAGCCAGCCCAATTAACAGTAACGGCTGACTGTCATGCCTCGCGAGACCTTTCAAAAATTGAAGCGATTAAAATTCCCCTGAACTTTGTTTACAGCGAAAAGCCAGAGGATACAGAAATTGACCTCCGGGACAATTACAAGGTTCATTTGAAGCTCCTCAACATTTCAGACACCTGGCCACGACAGTGGAACCTAGTTGAAATTCGCCTTCAAAATCCGTCAAATAATCAAAACATGTTTATTGGCAGAGCGGATATTCAAAACTTTTTGGGGCAACCCCTGGTCGTTGCTTATTAGACCATGGGAGCTCAGAAGCAATCTTATTCAATTGCTGACTATGCAGAGATGCAGGAAAAGCTTGAAGCGTTCCTAAAAAAATCTGATCAAGAGATTATTCCAGACTACTTGGCTTACCGCGAATTGATTCTAAAGATTTACTCTACACTTCCGAAAGTCAACTTTTCCCTGTGTCTCTATCCGGAACGTGAAGTGGGAAATTTTTTGAACGCCACACTTTATGACCTGCAGGGAAAATCCTACTTCGCCAAGAAAAGGACCAAAGATCCACCATGGACAAAAAAGAAAGTTGAATCCTGGATTAAACAAACAGCCACCATAACATTTCTGAAAATTCACGGTTACGGGCATGTCTCCATCAGCTACAAATATCCGGCTAATGAGACCGAATACGTTTCTCATGAATACACTTTCGAAAACGACCCGATGCACAGGACCATGTGGCGATGGGACTCCTCAGAAGTGGAAGCAACTTTCAAGGTTGGCTCGACGAGAGACTGCTGGGTGAGCGATCAAAATATCTATCGTCACCACATTGGTCTGATTAGTTAATGCAAGCTCCAAGGAGGAGCTGTTAGTTCATTTGTCGCTTTAAGAAATCGACAATACTTTCATAGCATTTTTTTGAGTTTTCAAATTTGGTAAAGCCATGACCTTCATCAGGATAGACCAAGTATTCAACGGGAATTTTTCTTTCCTTCATCTTTTCAACGAGCATATCTGACTGTGCCCTGGATACTCGAATGTCATTTGCACCCTGATGAACCTGAAGTGGTATTTGAATTTGATCAATATGATAAATTGGCGAGACACGCCGATTGAAATCATCATCTTTTGTCGGATCAGTTCCAAACTCTGCTCGGAAATAAGTCTGAGCCATCGGCCAATTTTTATAAAATTCCGCAAGCTCTGTGATTCCAAAAATATTCACTGCCGCACGGTACGCTAAAGCATGCTGTGTGATCATAGACATCACACTAAATCCCCCAAAACTTCCGCCAACAATGAAGATATTGTTTTCATCAACAAAGTCTAAGGTCTTTGCGTAGTTCGTCACTGCAAGCAAATCCTTAATATGACCACCGCCCCAATCACCGTTATCCATCATCTGAAATTTCTTTCCAAAACCTGTGCTTCCGCGAACATTGGGAGCCACCACGACGAAACCATTATTTGCAAAGTATTGAATTCTTGCCGAGTATTCTGCATCAACCTGATCCTCGGGCCCACCATGGACCCAAAGGATCACAGGACGCCGGTTCTTTTTCGAGCTTCCATTCGGAACAAAGAAGTGAGCTGAAATTTGTGTCCCATCAAAACTTGTGACTTGAGTTGAGAATGAAGCTGCAAAAAATTTCTCCTCGATGCGGGATTGATTCGAGTTGTAGATCAGATCTGATGTCGCCTCGGTTTCATAATAAAATTGAGTCGGTCGATCTGCAGATGCAATCAAAGTGACATGATTTTCCGTTCGACCTTTGCTAAAAATGGTCTGCTCTATATCACCTGCCGCAAATCTCTTCGAAGCAATGATTTGATTTTTAGAATCATAAACAGCTGATCTGTTAAAGATTCCATCGCGGTACTTGACCACTAAAAACTTGCCGTTTTGATAACTTTTTAAGTCCGTCGCATAAATATTGGCAAAAGCATCATTCACTGCCACCTTTTTTGCTTTGAAGTTGTACGTCCATACACGAGTCACATCGGAATCTTTGCTCGATAAAAAATGCATGGCTCCATTCACAAAGGCTGATGTCGAATTGCGAACAGACTTCTCTTTGATCAAATACTGAAAAGAGTTATTTCTCAAGTCAATGAGACCGATATGGATTTCATTGTTTTCAACAAAATCAATCACCGAGAGCTTTTTTTGACTTTCATCAAATTGATCACAATAAAGAACACGCCCTTTTGATGGCAACAGCACTCGAACACTATTGGTCAATGGGTTATAGACCTTGATGTCACGTTCGGTCCTTTTATTCTTAGACTGGCTGAAATAAATCTCATTCCCATCCTGAGATATTCCGCAGTCCTGAGAAACTTCGATCCCTTTGCCATCAGTGATCTGGACCACAGACTTATCGTTTAAATTCATCAGAAAGAGATCATAAACTTCATTCCCGCCCGTATCTTTGGAAAAAACCAATGACTTTCCATTCAATGCTAATTCAAAGGAACTCACGCGGTCAGGGAACTGGGTGAGCTGTTCCCATTTTTTTTCTTTTACATCATAGGAATAGATTTGATTCGTTTTTCCGTCGGACTTGAGTGAATAAATCATGTCTCCGTCGGAAGAGATAACGATGTTCGAGAGGCCCGACGTTTTAAAAAATTCTTCAAAAGGAAACTGAGGCGCGTACTCACGTGACTCAAAAGCTCTTTGACTCTCTGTTAAGTTCGAAGAACTTTTTTTGCTCTGTGAACTACAACCAGCCGCAATCAAAAAAAAAGCCATCATGAAATAAGTCATCACTTCTCCCTGTTTGAAATTTCTATTTTAGAACTATCGGCTTACTCGAAGCTCTTTGCGATTTCGACAAAGGTACGAATCATCACACCACTTGCGCCTTTTTTCGAACAATAGTTCAAGCGGCCTCCGACTGCCCATCCAGTGCCAGCAATATCAAAGTGTGCCCAAGGAATTCCCTCACCAACAAATTGTTCTAGGAATGCTGCTGCTGTTGAAGAGCCCGCACCTTTGCCACTTGAGATATTCGATAGATCAGCGTAAGTGCCCTTCATATCTTTCACATGCTCATCATGCAAAGGCATGTGCCAAACAAGCTCTCCAGATTCTTCGGCGGCACCTTCGATTTTAAGTTTCATTTCATTGTTACGAGTAAAATACCCTGTGTAGAGGTTACCCAAAGAAATCACCATGGCGCCGGTTAACGTTGCAGCATCCACGATCATTTGTGGCTTCAGCTCCGTTGCATAAGAAAGGGCGTCGGATAAAATCAAGCGGCCTTCAGCATCCGTATTATTCACTTCAAATGTTTTTCCATTCCGAGCGGTATGAACATCCCCTGGTTTCGTTGCTGAAGGACCTGCGAGGTTTTCTGTGGATGGTATGAGCCCAATGACATTGACCTTTAATTTTAATTTTGCAATCGCAAGCATTGTCCCAATCACGTTGGCACCGCCGCACATGTCGTATTTCATTTCTTCCATGGCTGCCGATGGCTTAATGCTTATTCCGCCACAATCAAACGTTAGACCTTTACCCACATAGCACAATGGCTTCTGGCTTTTTGGTCCGCCTTTATATTCCATGATGATAAAGCGAGGCTCTTGGGTCGACCCAGTGGAAACACCGAGCAATCCACCCATTCTCTCTTTTTTAATTCGGGCCTTGTCCCAAACAGTGACTTTCAGCTGAGAAATTCCTCGCGCTGCTTTCTGTGCTTCTTGGGCAAGAATTGTTGGTGTCATCAGATTTCCTGGCATATCTCCCAAACGACGAGAAAAATTCACGGTTTCGGAAAGAATGACTCCATGCTGGAAGGATTTTTTGACATCGGCATCTGAAGCATACTTTGTGACGAGGTGAAAAGACTTTTCTTTTGCCTCTGATTTTTTAGATTTCAACTCGTCAAACTCGTAGCTAGCAAGCTGCAAGCCTTCTGTAAAAGCTTGAATAAATTTTGGAGCTTGATCTTGATTTTCAATGACGTTTTCAAACCAAACAGAGCCCTCATCAGATTGAAGAGACTTGAGAGCATCAAGTGCACAAGCAGCTGCCTTTCGGAAAAGTTCGTGGTTCAGTTCGCTCTCTTTTCCTAATCCAATCACGGCGATATTTTCTGCACCCTCAAAACCCAACCCTCGAAATGTCACAACCTCGAGAGCTCGTCCTGTGATTGCTTTCTTTTCAACAAAGGTTGCCAGGTGAGTTTCCGCCTCAGGATGATTCAACAAGACCTGTGACGCGGTTGATTTTTTTGAACTTCGTCCAGTTGTTTGCACTGCGTTTGATTGATACGAAAAGAGAATAAAGGTTTCACCAAATTTAACATCAGGCTTTAACAGATTGATTTTCATTTCAAATTCCTTTCAGGGCGTGAAATCCCTCGAGATTTGTGGTTCATTACATGACGTATCACACACTTTAGTCCAGGGAAAACTTTTTTAAAGTCCGCTCTACGCGCACCGAAGAGTAAATGGTAGATTCAACCAGAAAAAAAACAGGAGTTGCTTGTGGCCCTCATCCCATACGTCATCGAACAGACCAGCAGAGGTGAACGATCTTATGACATTTATTCGCGTCTTTTGAAGGACCGAATCATCATTTTGGGGAGCGCAGTGACTGACGAAGTCGCAAACAGCATTATTGCACAATTTTTATTCTTGGAAGTGGACAACCCAGAAAAGGATATCCATCTTTACATCAATTCGCCGGGTGGAAGTGTTTCTGCCGGTCTTGCAATTTACGATATGATGCAGTTCGTGAAATGTGACGTTGCAACGTATTGCATGGGAATGGCTGCCAGCATGGGATCATTCCTGTTGATGGCCGGAGCAAAGGGCAAACGCTATTCTTTGCCAAATACTCGAATCATGATTCATCAACCGCATCTGGGCGGCGGTGGCATCGGTGGACAAGTCACTGACATTGAAATTCACGCCAAGGAGCTTGTGAAAACGAAAGAAAAATTGACGCGAACATATGAGCAACACACAGGTCAAAGCTATGACAAATTAAAGGCGTTGATGGAACGAGATTATTTCTTAGATCCAAAAGAAGCCTTGGAACTCGGATTGATTGACCAAGTTGTACCATCTCGAAAGGCAAGGGCAGCGTAATGAGCTTTAAGGAAAATAGCAGCTTGAAGTGCAGTTTTTGCGGAAAAAGCCAGCGTGAGGTTAAAAAACTCATCGCAGGTCCTAGTGTTTATATTTGTGATGAATGTATTGATCTTTGTAACGATATCATTTCTGAAGAAAAGGATCGTGAAACCAAGGTGAAAGGAACTTTTAAAGTTCCAAAACCAGCAGAAATCAAAGGTTTCATGGATGATTATGTCATTGGCCAAACACTTGCTAAAAAATCTTTGGCAGTTGCTGTGCACAATCACTATAAACGGATCAACAGTCTGGGCGGAAAAAAGAGCGATGTTGAGTTACAAAAATCAAACATCCTTCTGATCGGGCCTACGGGGTCTGGAAAAACGCTCCTTGCACAAACTATTGCAAAAATTTTAAATGTTCCTTTCGCAATGGCAGATGCAACAACCCTGACCGAAGCTGGGTATGTGGGTGAAGATGTGGAAAATGTCGTCTTGAATCTGCTGCAAGCAGCAGACTACGATGTTGAAAAAGCACAAAAAGGTGTCATCTACGTCGATGAAATCGATAAAATTTCTCGAAAATCAGAGAATCCATCGATTACTCGGGATGTCAGCGGTGAGGGCGTTCAGCAAGCTTTACTCAAAATTCTCGAAGGAACTGTTGCAAACCTTCCACCCAAAGGTGGGCGCAAACATCCTCAACAAGAGTTCATTCAAGTTGATACTTCAAATATTCTATTTATCGTCGGTGGTGCGTTTGTCGGACTTGATAAAGTCATCGAACAACGTGTCTCCAATAAAACAATGGGCATTGCCGCTGATATCAAGGGACCAACAGAGCTCCAAAATGGGGAAAATGTTCTCCAAAAAGTTGAACCAGATGATTTAGTGAGATTTGGTTTGATTCCAGAGTTCATCGGTCGCTTGCCAGTCGTGGCAGTCCTGGATCAACTCAACGAAGCTGCGCTGGTTGACATTCTTGTCCGTCCAAAAAATGCGATCACAAAACAATATCAAAAATTGTTTTCCTACGAAGGCATCGAACTCAAGTTTACCGATAAGGCCCTCCATGCAGTTGCACAGACAGCCCTAAAACGTAAAACTGGAGCCCGGGGACTTCGAGGCGTTTTGGAAACATCAATGTTGGATGTCATGTTCGAGGCTCCAAGCATGCCTCATGTGAAAGAGATTCAAATTGACGAAAAGGTCATCAACGAAAAAGCTGCACCAAAGATGATCTATCGCACACAAGAAGAGATGGATGCGGCAGCGGCTGCTGCAAAAAAATCGTCTGATCCAGCAGAGAGCGCCTAATTTCGAAAATTAAATTCAGATAAACCAAAGCGGGCTGTTAACAGCCCGTTTATTTTTTTTCTGACCCATCCTCGAAAAACTCTTTTTTAGATTGAAGCTGACCACCTATATAGATTTTCTCTTCTCTCATTTTTCCTTTTTCGTAGCGCCGTTCGGCTCTTAGTTGATTGGATTCAAGTTCGTATTCCTTGCACCAACCACTACGAACTCCCAGTTTCATTTCACATTCAGACTTTATTTTATCTGCATAGTTGAAAAACTGAACGATTCCGTCTTTCTCCATTCTGTCGACAAATGATAAACGATATCCTTGCTGAGGTCCTTGAACTAACTTTCCGGATTCCACAACACGCTCTTGATCATCATAGTCAACATAGCTGGCGATCGTTGGTTGCTCCTGGATGAACTCTGACTTTTTTTTGCCATTCATATAAAACTTACTCCGAGATTTCACTTTTCCATCTTTCATCTCGGTGCTTTCTTCGAGCTGACCTGAAGTGTAATATTTATTTTCTGTGAAATGGTCTTTTGATTTGTATTCAATGGCTTTGGATTTTACCCCGTCGGCATTATTCCAAACCCAAATCCCCACCGGCTGATTGTTTCGATTTTGCCCTTCTCGGCTAACCTTGCCATTGCTATGGTACCAAAGCTCTTGGCCAATTTTATCTCCATTCACGTAGTCAATCTTCCGCAGCATGTTTCCATTTTCATGATACTTAAGGGCTTGTCGTTTTTGATTTTTAAATTTTGGATCACACAAGCTCCAGTCCTCTGTCTCGCGGCCGTCTTGAAAACAACTGATGTTTTCACGTCCGCCTTTGATCTGAATTCGCGTAAAACCGTGGTCTTGAAAATTCTTTTTTGTGCCCGACCTGGAGAGCTCGTAGTCATAAGGCCGGTATTCAATATACGGCCCCTCTTTTTTATCATCATTCCACTGCGTTCGACTGACGAGCTTCCCCTTTTCCGAATACTCAAGGCTTGTGCCGTGCTTTTTGCCAGCACGTAAAACCTCATGTCTTTGCAGAGTTCCGTTCAAATAGTAAAACTTGGCTTCTTCAAGCTTTCCATTTTCAAACCTTTGCCACCGCTGGAGCTTGCCATCCGAATGAAGATGTTCGATTTCGCCTGTCAGTGTTGAGGCTCCATTATGGTTTGGGTTAATGACAGAGACTTCTTTTCCCTCTTTATTTAGACACTTCATCCTGTCACCCTGGTGTTTGCATTTCAAAGATTCAGCCCTCACCTCAACCATAAAAAAAAACCCAAACAGAAAAAATATTTTTTTTAACATAGATCTCACCTTTATCTCTCGATCATGTCTTAGTCTTTGCCGTTTAGTCATTCTCAATCTATTTATTACATGTTAGCTTAAATCATGACTAGCGACGGAACATTTCAAATTGATTAGTCAAAATGAAAAATCAAAAGGCCTTTGGGCCGCCCTGACTTCATATTTTTTTTGGGGATTTTTTCCAATTTATTGGAAGCTTTTGCAAGATCGAGATTCCCTCGAAATTCTCTCGCATCGTTTTATTTGGGCGTTTCTGTTCTATTTAATCATTTTTATTTATACACAAAAAGATAAGCTGCAAATCCTGAGGAACTTGAATCTTCGCGACTTAACTCTTGGATTTCTCTCGGCCCTGTTGCTCGGAATTAACTGGGGCTTTTATATCTATGCGGTGAATAGCGGACAGATTTTAGAAGGCAGTTTGGCTTACTTTTTAAATCCATTGCTCAATGTTCTTGTCGGAGTCGTCTTTTTTCGAGAAAAGTTTTCTACTCCGTTGAAAATTGCAACATTCTTGGCAGCCACCGGCGTCCTCCTCAAAATTTATATTCATCCAACCTTTCCCGCAGTTGCATTGATTCTGGCCGCCACGTTTTGCGCCTACGGTGTGACAAAGAAACTTTCTGTGATTCCGGCAGGGCTCTCTTCTGTTCTTGAAGGGGGCATTGGCATTTTGCCCGCCCTGGGATATCTGTATTTGACAGCGAGCACTCACCTTTTAACTGCATCAACCTCGCACTGGCTTCTATTTGTAGGCTCAGGAATTGTCACTGGACTTCCACTCTTTTTATTTTCATATGGCGCTCAACGCATCCCTTATTCAGTGATGGGAATGATGCAGTTTGTAGCTCCGACTCTGCAAATGATTGTTGGAATTTTTCTTTTCCACGAAAAATTCACAACATCCCACATTTTCTCATTTACCTTTATTTGGCTGGGAGTCGCTGTGTATCTCTATTCGCAGCTCACCAAAACGAAAAAAATAGCTTTGGATAACGCTTAACCAAACATCCTTTGTCTTTTTTCGAGATAGTAATCCCAAGTGCCTTCATAAATCTGTAGATTTGATTTATCGAGTTCAAAAACCTTTGTCGTGATCTCGCGAAGGAAGTGCCTATCATGGCTGACGATCATCACTGTCCCTTGAAAACGCTTAATCGCATCTAAGAGAACCTCACGCGAGACAATGTCTAAATGATTCGTCGGTTCATCCAGAACGAGCAAATTGACAGGCTTTGCTAAAATTGTTGCAAGCACCACTCGGCTTTTTTCGCCACCCGAGAGAATAGAAATTTTCTTTTCAGCATCTTCGCCAGAAAATTTAAATGCTCCAAGAAGTGTTCGAACGTACCCGATGCTTGAGTTTGGAATCCGGCTATGGACTTCGT
>JACCDR011007425.1_pt1 | contig 15017 bp, 20 predicted proteins | sample 7446431 | NCBI WGS metagenome assembly JACCDR01 (sample SAMN15323443, study PRJNA562643) | freshwater metagenome | isolation source: river surface water | place: USA:Blue River Watershed | collected 2017-08-17 | reverse complement strand
GCACCCCCTCCGGCAGGGCGCGGACCGAAGCCCGCGCCCCCACCACTACTTCGACAGCAGCTTCCGAAGTTCTTCCTTGCCGGCCTTCTCCGCCTCGGCACGGTCCAGTCCCTGTGCGACCGCGTACTCCACCCAGACCGCTTCCGACGCCCGACCGTCCGGGGCCGAACCGTCAGCGGGCAGCTTCGCGCGGGCGTCGGCGCGCTTCGCCTCAGCGGCAGCGTCGGCGTCCTTGCTGTCCGACTCGTCGGCCTTCAGTGGGGCGACGTTCAGCATCCCCGGGTCCTCGTTCGGGTCCACGACCGCGACGTCCCCGACTGTGACCGGGTCACCAGCGGACCCGGTCCGGGTGTCCTCGGCCAGCCGGAACGTCTCACCGTCCCGGACAACCCACTCGACGTACCCCTCGGCGAGGAGCCGGTCCCGGTCGACGGGGTCGACCTGCTTTGGGTCCAGGACCGAACCGCGGTACAGGTTCCCGCCCGGCCCGCCGGCGCCACGCCAGATGGTGAGCGGGGCCTTACCGCGGAGCAGCTTGTTGTCGTCAGCCATGTCAGCCCCTCTCACGTGGAAGTGATCTTGATTGCGGCGCCGGGCTCCTGCACGATCGGCACACCGATCCGCCGACCCTGGATCCGCCAGCCGTCGTTCTCCTCCAGCCGGATCCGCTTCGTCTGCACCCCGTTCGCAGGCCCCATGTACCCGCCGCCCTGGTCCTCCCAGCCGATGCTGCCGAGCTGCTTCGAGTCCAGCAGCATCACATCCACACCGGCCGGCATGTTCGTCGTCTTCCACACCTGAAGGCCAGCGATCTGCGCCAGCCGTCCGGTGAGGAGCAGGCCGTCGTTCGACTCACGCGGCGCCCGCTCGATCACCTTCGCGGCAGCGATCAGACGAGCCCACCGGTTCGGCGTCGCGAGGACGGTGTCGATCTCGTAGCCCTGGTTCAGGCCGTCGACGACGCTGGCAGCGAGGGTGATGTCAGCGAACGGGTCTGCGGACGAGTTCGACCACGCGGCGATGGCCGCCGACGTCTGCGTGACCGCCGACGCGACAGCGGACAGGGTCAGGGCGTCGAACCCGAACGCGATCCGGTTCGCCAGCTTGATCATCTTGCGGTTGAAGATGTCGAGCCGGTTCCGGGCCACCAGCTTGTCGGAGATCGACGTCGCCAGCGCCCACTTCTCAGTCGAAGCGACCTGCGACACCGCCGACGGCTCGTCCGACTCCGGGTACTCCATCAGATCGTCGACCCGCTCAGCGAGCGAGTTCGCCATGATGGCCTCGGACACCTCGTAGTTCACGGCGCCGGTGCCGGTCAGGTCGACCGTCCCGGACAGGATCTTGTCGCCGACAAGGCGCTGCTGGACCAGGGTCCGCAGCGCCCGCTGGATCAGAACCGGCTGGTTGATGAGCCGGGACACGGTCAGGTTGTCGCCGCTGATTGTCGGGTTCGCGGGAGCGTACGTAGGCATGTTTCCGTTCCCCCTTTCAGCGGGCGAGCTTCACGGCGATGACATCGCCGTCGGCGGCAGCGGCCTCGAGGGCGATCCCCACGAGCCGGTCGTAGGCGTCGGACCCGGCGGTCAGGGTCGCGATCTTCCCGGCGGCGGCGCACTTCACCCGGTCACCGACCGCGATCGCAGCCGACGCGGTGAGCCGCTGGACGCCGTCGCAGTAGACGCCGAACGTCTGACCGGAGGTGGCGTCCTTCGACGCGACACCAAGCCACGTGGTCGAGTCGGCGACGGCGACAGCGCCGGCAACGGTGACGAGCTGCCCGCCGGTGATCGTCGCGGTCGCGGACCGGGTGATCGCCTGGCCGGGCTTGAACTTCGGACGGTAGTCACCCATCAGCGGGTCAGCTCCTTCGCGTCGATGCCGAGCTGGGTGGCCCAACCGCCCATGACGCCCTCGTCGAGGTCGAACGCGTCGGCGGCCTCCGGGTCCTGTTCGCCAACGGAACCCGCGACGGCCATCGGGACGGCGGTGTAGTCGGCGATCGACGCGAGGATTTCGGTCGTCACGTCGGGGGCCTTGTCGTAGCGGGCTTCCCACGACGCCCGGTCGGCGGGCGCGATCTTCCCCGCCAGGACGATCTTGTCGAAGTAGGCGCGCTTCTCGTCGGCCGCCCGCGCGGCGCGGATCTCGGCGAGCTGACCGGTGGCCTTCTTCAGCTCGTTCTTCAGCTCGACAATGACCGGGTCGTTGGCGCGGGACGCGGCGACGGGCTCCGGGGTGGCCGGCTGAGTCGGGGCGGGCTGAGTCGGGGCCGTGACCGGCTCAGTCGCCGGTTCGGTGGCCGGCTCGGCGGGTTCGGTGGCCGGCTCGGCGGGTTCGGTCGTGACCGGCTCGGTCGGCGTGGTCGGCTCGGCGACGGCGGCGAGGATCTGTTCCTCGGTCGCGTCGGCGGGCAGGCCGAGCCGCGAGCGCAACTGGTCGCTCAGAGTGGACACAGGGTCCTCCCTCTCGGATGGGTTGTTGGGCACCGGCTCGGCGGCCGGAGATTCAGAAGCAGCCACAGGCGTGGCCTGGGCACGCTTGGGAAGTTGAGGTCGCTCGGGGCGGGACTCCGCCCGGGACGCGAACACCACCCGACCAGCCGGCTCAGCGGCGGCGGCGACCTTGTCGACGTACTGGACCTCGACCGGGACAGGGGTTCCGAACTCGACCCGGTCCCCGTCGACAGTGATCGGGATCCGGGCGTGAGAGTCTGTCTCGTCGTCGGTAACAATCAGTTCGAGCGGGTCGACCTGGATCTCCCGGATCCACATCGACCACGGCGACCGGCGCGACCACTCGCGGCGGACGTCCTCGACCGTGACCCCTGCGGCCACGTTCACCATCGCCGGCTCCGGCATCCTGCTGCTCCTGTTCCGTGACGCGGCCACAGCGCCAGCCGGAGCGCGTAGCTGCTCCAGCCGGGCGACCCACTTGTCGAGGTGTTTCGGCGACAGGATCGCGTCGCGTTCCTCGCCGGAGACGTCGTCGAACGACCAGTCGTCATCGCCGTGAGGCCGGACCGCGAGGCGCAGTTCCCACCCGTACCGGCCGTCGTCGGTGCCGTGGAGTTCCCACACCAGGTCGCCCCACTCCGCGCCCGGAATGACCCCCTCGCCGAACTTCGCGTCCAGGTCAGGGAGCCCGTCATAGTCGACGTTGTCCTTGTCGGCGGCAGCGGCTTCCCGCTCCGCGTAGACGCGCTTCATGTCCGCCGCCCAGATCTGGCCGACGCCGGACACGGCGTCGAGTTCCTCCACGACCACGTCGACGCCTTCCGCGTCGAACCGTGCCGTGTTCCCGTCGTCGCCGGCCTGCCACTTGCGAACATCCCCGTGGTCGACGACGCCGATACGCAGGCCGACGCCGTCCGGTCCGTCGGTGAGCGCCATCACCGGGTTGCTGCGCGCGTACCGGTCCCCTGTCACCTTCTCCGACGCGACGAGCCGCTCACCCGGGTTGAGGCTCACCTTCCCGTGGAGCTTCAGCTTGTCGACACCCTTGTCGGGGGCGGGAGTCGCGGCTGCGGCGTGGTCGGCGGCCTCACCGGTGCGGGCATCAACAACGTCGGCGAGGGTGTCGAGGTCAGTGTCGGTGAGGTGTATGGTGCCGGTCGACACGGACAGGTCCCAGCCGTCGTCGGCGCCGGTCAAAGACACGTAGCCGCCACGCTCGTCGATGGTGATCTCTTCGCGGTCGCGGAGTGCGGCGGCGAGGTCCCGGGCGCCGTCCGGTGAGAGGCGCGCTTCGACGGGCCCGTCGTCGGTGTTGAACCCGACCCCGATAGACCCGTCGGGGTTGGCGCCGGACCGGACGGTGCCTCCGGACAGGCTCGTGTCGCTGATACTCAGCGGCTTGTCGTCGAATTTGCCGTGACGGTCGCGGCGGACCTTCGACTCGTCGAACAGGGCGGCTTCGACCACGACGGAGACCACGTTCCCGGCCGCTTCGGACGCGGCGACACCGTACAGAGATGCGATGTCCGCCAGCGTCGACACGGCTGGTTCCTGCACCCCCAGCAACGCCACCGCCGTGATTACGAACGGATGCGTGTGGTCGAGGGAGCACGTCAGGTTGAAGACGCCCTCGATAGACCGCTGCGGGTAGGCGGCGGCGAGGACCGACACCCCGTCCGCGTCCGCCTCCACCATTGCCAGCGGGAGACCTTTGAAATCTCCGCAGAGGGTGTGGCCGCCGTTCGTGAGCCGCAAGTCGTCAACCCACCCGCAGGCGGGTTGGCCGTCGAACCGGGGGTCGATGTGGCCCAACTTGAGGCGGGGTTTCTGGATCGCCGGGCAGGTGAGGGCGGCGACGGCGGCGGCGAGGTCGTCGCGGGTGAACGTCACCGGACCGGTCGAAGCGTTCCACGAGCCGGTTTGGACGAGGTCGACACCACAGATGGCCCCGAACCGGGAAGCGGTCGGCATGAGGTCACACCTCCGCATCCGGTAGTACGGCTATCAGGTGGCCACGGCACCGGTCGCGGCCTTCGCACGCCCGGTACTGGCCGGCGGGGTAGGCGGCGTATGCGGCGGTGATCGTCGTGAAGACGGTCCCGTGGACGTCCCGGCACGGGGCGCAGCGGGAGCCGTCGTCGTGGTCCTCGTTGGCGACGAACACCGGCTTGTGCCCGGCCGCGATGAGGGCGTCGAACAGCGCCCGGCGTCCCTCAGCCTGGGCTGCGGTGAGCGCGCTCGCCATGTTTGTGATCACCCATCCGCGTCCGCCGTCCACTGCGGTCGCGGTGAGCCCGTCGAGGTGGGCGCGGACCTCCGACGCGACGACGGCCTCGTCCACGTCCGGGCCCGCCAGAGTCATAGCGGTCCGGGCCGCGCCGGACGCGTAGCCGCTGGCGATAACCGTCGCGGTCGCATCGGCCCGTGAACGGAACGCGTCTGCGTCCGGCGGGACCGCTTCGACGGTGACGCCCTGATCTGCAACCTCACGCCGTGCGGCGTCCGTGCCCTTCGCAGCGACGGCGGCCATCTCCGCGGCAAGGAGTTCCCCAACCGCCGAAACAGTTGCACTGGTCGGCATTAGCCCGTCGACGGCGATCGTGTCGGCTAAGTCGCCACGGCGTAGTGCCAGCGACACGAGGAGGACGATCTCGGCGACCATCGACTCGGACACGTCCTCGTACTCGTCCGAGATCCGGGCCAGCGCCGCCTCATAGTCGGCCCGCAACGTCGACAGATCCACCTGGGCGGCGACGTCGGCGGGTGCGGCGGCAAGGATTGGCAACGCCAACTGTGAGGCAGGCTCCCGGCGAGGCTTCGACGACCGGGCCCGCTTCGCGGTGGCTGGCGTCGGGGCCGGGGTGGCCTTCGGCGGCGATGCGGGAATGAGCCGCGACCGCGAGATGACCGTCCGTTCGGGAAGCCGGTACTCCCGCCTCACCCAGTCCTCAAGAGCCGGATCGGCGGACAGGGCACCCGAAGTGAGGAGCAGCTGCAACGACTCGGCCGTCACCTCACGGCGCGAACCGACACCAGACACGGCGACGCGCGGAACCGCCTCACTGTCCCCCCAGTTCCAGGCGACAATCCGTGCCGCGATCTGGCGGGTGGCCGCATCGGCGATCTCCTCACCGATCGCTTCGAGCGCCAGCGTCCAACTGTCCAGAAAGGCCGTCGCGGTGGCGCGACTCCCGGACGTTCCCGTCCCCAGGTCCAGGTGCGGCATAAGGACCGCCCCGGCTATCTCCCGGTTCAGGAACTCCATGAACGCCAACGTGTCCGGGATCTGCCCCGTGATCCCGAGAATCTTCATCGTGAACCCGGGAGGCGTCGACGCACCCGCCTGCTCACCGGCACGGGCGGCCATCGCCAGCTGGGCGGCCTCAGACATCTGCTCCGGGGTCGGCGACGTACCCGGCAGCGCCTCCATGACGGGGACGCCGGCGGACCAGCGGCGGTTCGCCGTCCCGTGCACCCGGAGCATTTCGCGCTTCACCGTGTACGCGGGCCACGCAGGTTTAAGGATCGACGTCCCGAACCATGCCGCACCGATACGGTCGTGGACGTACCAGGCGAGATTGTCGGCCTTGATCTGCGGGCCGCCGTCAGCGCGGACCGTGTAGTCCTGCGTGATGCCCTTGAACGCGCCCGTCTTCGGGTCGGCGTGGATTTGAGAAATCGTCCACGGCGGACGGTCGTACAACCCGACCAGCCGGGCGACACCGTTTACCAGCTCCGCGTGGAGGTGGAAGCCGTAGTGGCCATACCGCAGCGACAGCAGCGCCGCCCGCAGATGCTCCGACCACGACACGCCTCGCGTCCGGGCGCCCGTCGGTTCGTCCTTGCCAGCGACGGGCAGCCCGAGACAGTCCGCAACGAGCTGGACGACCTCTGGCCGGCAGCCGCGGCCGTCAACCTGCCACTGGGCTCGACGCAGCTGCAACTCGTAGCCGCTCAATACTGCGGCTACCCGCGCCTCACGGGCCATGCCCGTGAATGTCTGCACCGACAGCGGCCAGATCAGCTCCGGCCGGACGTCTTCGGTCAGTTCGTCCAGGACTTCGCTGAAGAACGCGTCGGACACCCACCCACGGGCGGACATGGGGGGTTTGAGCGAGGTGGCCATGCCACCCCCTCGGCGTCACAGGTTGTCGAAGCTGGCCTCGCCGTAGCCGCCCACGACGGCTAGCGGGTCCGGTTCCTGCCGGACTGCCCGCGCCTGCCGTGCCGCCGCAGCCATCGGAGCCCACCGGGTGATGGCGACACGGCAGGCCAGGGACAGGACGTCGCATTGATCATCGTGGCTGCCATTTGGGAAGCTCGCCAACTCGGTCACGAACGCGTCTACCCAGTGGGCAACGGCGGGGATCCAGATCCGTCCCGCTGACGCCCAAGCCGATGCTGGCAGCGCCCGGGAAAACTTGTCCTGCTCGGCTTGGATCGCGGTGATCGGCACCCCGGAGTTCGCGGCTTCACGGACCAGCGTCGTCGCGTACTGGGAGCCCTCGACGAACAGGGTGTCGAGCCGCCAGCGCTCCACCAGTGGGCGGGCGTGAACGAAATGTTGCTCGTCACCGATCCGGGCGCGGACTAGGTCGAGGAGCACCAGGTCCCCAGCAGTTGTACGCGCCCAAGCGGCGATGACCGTGTAGTCCGCTGACGTGCGGGTCGAGTTCGCGAGGTCGATCGTCCCGAACCGCCAGGCGTCGACAAGATCGACGAGTCGGTCGCCTAAGCGGATCCGTTCACCAGCCGCCTGAACCGGGGCGCTGACCCACCTGCGCCACCAGAGGCGTTTAAACAGCCCACCCTCGGTCGGCGCGGGCTTCTGCTGATACAAACTCGCCCAGACATAGGTGCCAACCGATTTCCGGATCGCTTCCCAGTCTCGGTCACCTCGGGCCGACTGCATGAACTCGCCCGGACGTCGGCCGAGCGGATCGTCGGCATCCTCGGCTTGAGCTGGGATCGACACGACCTGCCAACGGCCACCCTTGGTCCTGTCGCCCTCGCCGTCCGAGGCGAGGAGCCAACCGGCCATGTCCGATTCGTGCCATCGCGTTTGGACCAGCAAGGCTCGCGCACCCGGACCCAGCCGAGGGATGGCGACGCCCTGCCAAAAGTCCTGGCAGCGCCGCCGGTAAGCCTCCGACTGCGCCGCTGCCAAGTCCTTGATCGGGTCGTCGATGATCAGGCAGTTGTGGACGAGCACACCGTCTGCGTAGAAGTTGTGGTTGTCCGCGACCTGGATGTCGTAGACCGTTACCTGACCAGCGACCTGCCGCACGGCCGCAACCTGGTCACGGTCGACGTGCCCGTCGCTGGCAATCGACAGCAACTCCCCGACGTGAAGCTCTCCAGCTTTCGTGTAGCCGCGGACCAGGGTGAAGATCGGATGGTCAGCGGTGCATCGGACCCGACGGCCGCCAAGGGTGACAACCTCTACGACCGGCCGGTTCAGGACAGCCCGAGCAGCCGCGATGGCCTTCCACTCGGTCCGCCCCGAGTGGTGGTTGTAGCTGAGAACCTGAACCGGATCGACGGAAGCGCTGAGGTCGCGGATCGGGATAGCGCCCCGCCGAGTAAGCACCTTGGTGTCGCCATCGAGGCAGTCGACTGGCTTTCCCGTGAGACTCCCGGCGATCCCGACGCAGTAGACTCCGCCCGGTTGGCCGTCGATCTGCCAACGTCCGGCGGCTCGCGAATCACCGCGGAGCCGGATGTCGAGGTCTACCGCATCGTCGTCCCCGTTGTACGTCTCGACGAGCTGCTTGATGTCGGCGCCCCAGCGGCGCGCCATCTCGTCACTGTACGAGATGACAGCTACGCGAAGAGTGGGGTCATTGACGAGCATGAACAGCGGAAACCATTTGGAGCAGAGGGTGGACTTCCCCTCTTGCGGGCTGACCGCCACCATCAGCCGGGACTCGCGGCCGTCGGCCAGGTCCACGAGCTTCTGATTGATCAGCTCAAGCGCGGGAGTTCTAACGACCGTCGGGTCCAGCTCCTGCGCCATGTCCAGCGGTGACGCCCACCGCCGCGGCTTGGCCTTCTTCGGCATCAGCCCGTCGAGCGCCGCCTGGAGCACGACCCGTTCCAGGGCGATCGTCACGGCTGTTCCCCGCCGATGCCCTGCTCGTACGCCACCTCAGCAACGCCGGCCGCCTCACCCCACCGCCCCGAGATCCACCGTGTGCGTGAGATTCCGTGGTGTGCGCCGAGGATGACCCGGTCGGATGCGGCGATGCTGCCGTGCCGGATGTAGGTGTCGAGTGCTGCGACCGCGCCGGCTTCGGTGTACCCGTCGTCGACCAGGGCTCGGTGGAGTTGGAGGACGATCGGCGGGCAGGCGTGCACGACACCTCCCGGGGTGTGGGCGGCCCAGCCGTCGGGGGTCCGGAGGCTGGGCCGCCGCGGTGGCGCGAGTTCCCGGGGAGGTTCGGCACGCCACGTTGATCCCCACCCGGGTTACCCCTCAGTGCCGGGTGGGAAGTTCAGAGGTCGTCGGAGAGCAGGCGGTCTAGCTTCTGCTCGATCCGGTCGAGACGTTCGAGGACGGCTCGGTCATCTGCGGCTTCGGCGTTGCTACGCGTTGGCGTTACGTTCCAAATACGCCAAGGCCGCCCGCACGATCGCCGGGTCGTCTCGCAGCCCGCCGATGCCGGTATTGCAAGTGATGCACAGAAGGCCCCGGACGGCGCCGGTTACGTGGCAGTGGTCGACGGCAAAGATCTGTCCGTGATGTTCGTGGGCATTCCCGCGCGTGCGAGGCGAGTCCGTTCGGCAAATGGCGCATCGGCCATCTTGCTTCGCCAGTAATGTCTCGTAGTCCTCGACGGTCATCCCGTACCTGCGCAGGAGATGTTCGCGTCGCTTGAGCGCATACCGCTCCGGATTTTCTGCAATCCAGCGCTCGTTCTGCTTGGTCCTCGACTGCCAATCGCGAGCGTAGGTACGGTCGCAGTCCTTGCACCTGGAGCGCAGGCCGTCCCGGTTGCGTAGGTCCGACCGGAACTCGGTCTTCGCTTTCTCCAGGCGGCAGCCGGTGCAGATGGCGCTTTCTCTCGCCGTCCGAGCGGGTCGCGGCGGGCACCCCCGACGCTTGTCGCGAGCATTGCGGTTGGCGTCACGCTCGCACTGTCGACACGTCCACCGATGACCATTGAGGCCCGGCTTGTGGTGCGGGCGAAAATCGGCCATCGGCTTCGTCATCTGACACTTGCGGCAGGTACGATCCATGAGTCGATCCTTCTTGAGAGGGTCGGCCACAGCCCGGGGGTGTATCCAGCACCCGCCGGGCCTTATTTGTCTTCAATTCTATCTGAAATAGTCCCGTTCGGAATTGAGCAGCCTGTCGAGCTTGCGCTCGATTCGGTCGAGTTTCTCTAATACCGCGCGGTCATCTGCCGCCTCGGCGGCACCGACGTCACTCACGACGTTCGCGTACAGGGAGGCGATCCAGACGAGGACGACGCTATTCGCCCAGCCGAGCGGGAACGACAGGACGCCGACGATTCCCCACAGGATCGCGCGGGCGCGGTGGAACCAGATCTTCCCTGACGGGCGGCGGGCCACTAGGCGAACGTCGGACGCTGCACGCCGCGCCACATGTTGCGGCTGGACTGGCCCGAGTTCCGCATCGCCCGCTCCACGTCGATGACGTCGCCGAGCCGGTATCGCCCGTCCGCGCCGGGGGCGACACGTCCTGTCCGGCGCCAGTAGTTGAACGTCTGCCGGGAGACGTTGACGGCGCGCGCGGAGTCGGAGGCGTTGAGGCGGGCGTCGAGGTTCATGGAGGGCATGTGGCACCTCCCGGATATGACGAAAGCCCCGCGCCGTGGGCGTCGGGGCTTCAGAAGTCAGACTTCTGGTGGCGTCACTGTAAAAGGTCTCGCCGATCTTGGCAAGGGCGGGGTGCCTCGACACGCCGTCAGATCGGATGCCTGGGTCCTTCTCTGAACTGACGGGGGATCCGCGCCCCGCCTCCGAGTGGCGCCCCGATCCGGACCTCGACCGTCTCGACGAGTTCGTCCAGCAGCGTCAGCTCGGCGCAGACGGCGCAGTCGGTCGCCGGCTCAGCCGGGCAGTCCCCGTGCGCGGTCATCAGCCGGAACAGCGACACCTTCGTCGCTGCCGCGAACATCGACCCGACGTCCTCCCGCGGCCCGGTCGCTATGTTCGCTATCGCGTACCGGACCGGATCCGGCTGCTGATATCTCACCTACTCGCCTCCGCCGCTTCACGCAGTTCCGCCGCAGCTTTCTCCACATACCGGTAGAGCGTCGACCGACCGATGCCGAGATGTTCAGCGATCGCGGTGACGGACTCGCCGCGGTCGAGTCGGGCGTTGACGATGTGCATCACGTCGTCGTCGACAACCGGGGGGCGTCCGCCTCGGCGTCCTTTCTCGGCCGCTATTCGGAGCCCTTCCCGGGTCCGTTCCCGGATGAGTTCCCGCTCCAGCTCGGCGACCATGCCGGCGATCATGAACAGCATCTTGTCGGCGATGGTGGCGCCGTTGGGGCGGTGGAGGCCGGCGCAGATCCCGGACAGGATGTGGAGGTTGACGCCGCGGGCGTGGAGGTTGTCCTCCAGGAGGACGAGGAGTTCCTTCGGGGTGCGGGCGACCCGGTCGGGGCGGTGGATGACGAGGGTGTCGCCGCCTTGGAGGAGGTCGAGGGTCCGTTCGAGTTCGGGCCGGCGCCGCCACGTGGAGGCGGTTTCGATGATGACTTCGCGGCAGTGGGCTTGGCCGAGGGCGTCGAGTTGTGTCTGGTGGTCTTGGCCTCGGGTGCTGATTCGGGCGTAGCCGATGCGGACGCTGTTGTCGAAGAGGGGTTCGACCATGGGCATATGGTCTCGCAAGTCGTCCCGGATGGGTAGATCCGTCAATTTTATACGGGACTGGTTTTCGGGATTTCGGTGTAAGGGATTGAGAGCGGTCGTGTACCGAATCCGTGTCGGCTAATTTGCGGGACGGGACTTGTCCGTCGCTCTGGGTATCACCCTCGACAATGCGTGACCTTTGAGTCACCCTTGCCGAAAGGGAGGTGGCCTGATGAGGATCAAGCTTCTACCGGCCGTCGGCTCTATCGGCCAGATCGACGTGTCCGCCTGGAATGGTCTCGCCGCCGCCGGCTGCCCGGTCGGCCGCTGCCACTGCAACACTGCGCTGACTGGCACCCGGATCGGTGATGGGGATGAGTGGGCGACGGTCCGCTGCCCACGGCATGGCGAGACGGTCTGCCGGGTCGGGCAGCTCGCGGCGATCTAGCGGCCCCGCCGTCCAAGGTTCTTCGGCGCCCGCAGCCGTGGCTTCGGCCCGGTGTTCCGGTTGCGGACGTGCCACAGTGCGCGTTCGCGCGGGTCGGTCGGCGGCTCCGGGTTCCGTGCCGCGATGCTCTCCAACACGTCGCGGGCGCACTCCTGCGCCTGTCGTACAACCGGGGCGAGACTGGCGTTGACGTGCTCGAACGCGGCCCGCATCTGGTCGTAGAAACTCGCCGCCGAGAAGGCGAGCTTGACTCTAAGGGTGTACGTCCGTCCGGCCTCGACCGGGTAGGCCCTACCGTCGGCGCGCAGTTCGACCATCTGTCCAGGCGCGATGTCCGCTGCCGCCGTCCACGTCGGCTCGTTCCGTTCCGGCTGCCGGTGGATCGTCCAGTCGTTCGCGTCCGCACGCCGGTACACGTCGCCGGGGTCGTGGACGTTCTGGTCGGCCCACCGTCGCTGGCAGTCCTGGGTGGCGAACCAGCCGGACGGGCCGTCGGGGCGGAGGGTGATCCCGCATCCGCAGGCGCACTGTTCGGCTACGGCGGCGTCGATCCGGTCGAGGATGTCGGTCACGCCGCCCACTCCTCCCGGTAGTCGGCGTGGTCAGCCCAGATCGCGGCAAGGTAACGCACGTCCTCGTCGCTGTGGTGGGCGAAGGCGTCGCAGTAGCACCCGTCGGTTTCGACGAACCGCGCCACGATCGCCCGCTTGGCCTCGACCTCCCGCAGGACCCGGGCCGGGTCGTGGCGGGCGATGTGGGCAGCGTGGGCCTTGTCGTGGCCGCCCTCGTCGTAGATGCGGATCCCCTCGCCGGCGACAACGCAGTGGTAGCACTCGCCGGCCGCGCATTCGGCGGCGAAGGTGCACGGGCTGCCACAGTAGTCGAAGCACCGGTGGTGTTCGACGTGCCAGTCAGGTTGGCCAGCAGCGGCGGACTGGGCGATGGCCTCATCCTCGTCGAGCCGGGCCCGCGCGAACGCCACGATGTCGGTCACGTGATCCTCCGCTCCGGGTCGGCCTGCCGGTCGAGGTAGGCGTCGAGTCCGTCCGCCGGTACTTCGTGGATCTGCCCGTACGGGACGAGCGGGCTCACCGACGCGGTCGTCTTGATCGTGGTGAGGCTGTTGTCGGTGACGACGAGGACGCCGTGCTCGCCGCCCTGGATGGCGGCCTCGAACGCCTGCTCGATGACCTGGGCGCGCTGGTTGGCGGCCTTGAGGATGAAGGCGTCGAACTCGGCCCGCAGTTCGTCTTTGATCACGGCGTCCATCCTCCCGGGTCGTCAATGGCGAGGACCGGGCTCGCAGGGCTGCCGCGCCGTACGACCGTGTACCTCCCGCCACGCCCCGCGATGAGCGCCCGCATCTCGGCCCCGTGCAGGTGTCCGATCGGCGTCAGCGCGAGCCGGTTGAGGTCGGCGTACTCCCGCCGCCGACGCCACCGCTCCTGGATCTCCGCTTCCTGGCGCTGGTTGTCGGCGATCCGGTCGAGGGCGGCGATCAGCCGCTTCCAGGTGCTCATGCCGCCTCCGGGTACGTGGTGCGCGCGTCGTCCTTCTTCCACGTCACGACACCCTGCGGCCACGTCTTCCGCGTACCGAGGGGCAGCTTCCGGGGCCGCGTGTACAGCTCGCCGAGGGCCTGGTCGATGATGTCGCCGCCCTTCGCGTCCACCATCTTCTCCGTGACGTGGAGCATCCACCCGTCGTCGTTGCCGATGACGGCGAGGGCGACGCTCTTCGCTGGGTCGAGGATGAGCCCCCGGAGCCAGTCGTTGATCCGCTGCTGGTCGTCGTCGCGGAGGTAGTGCTCGCGGACGTTGACGTGCAGGGCGACGGTGTTCGTGTCGGGCATCAGTTCTCCATCAGGTTGGCCAGCATGCGCTGCTGGATGAGGTCAGCACGCTGCCGGAGTTCGGCGGGCGTCGGGTCTGGTGGTGGCGGCCACTCCCATGTGCAGCCGGGGGTGAGGCAGGTGGCGTCGTTGAGGAGGAGTCGCGGTTCAGCGTCTCCCATCTGCGTGATGTCGACCCAGGCGAGGTCGCCTTCCCCGCCGCAGCGTTGGCAGACAATTGGCGGGATCTCTGAGCGGAGGAGTTGGGCGCCGCGGTGGACGGTCATGCCGCCCCCTCGGCCGGCTTGGGTCGCCGTAGCGCCCGCAGTTCGGCCCGGGTCCTCTTCGCCTTCTCCCGGTCGGCGAGCCATACCGTGTACCGCTTGTACTCGTCGTCGGTCATTAGGTCCGAGCAGTCCGGGTGTGTGCACTCGATGTAGGGGTCTCCGGAGACGCGGACGAGGGTGCCGACGTTGTCGCAGCGCCGGCAGGGGATGCCTTCGTACCGGACGGGCTGGGCGTCGTGGAGGCCGAGGACGCCTTTCACCTGGGCGATCATGTGCCGGACGTCGGAGTCGAGGCGCCACAGGTCGACGTCGTGCTTCAGCGCCCAGTCGAGACGTGCGCCCAGCCAGCCGAGGATGCTGCCCACCTTCGGAATAGGCCGGTGCTCGCGTCGCCCCCGGAGGTCGATCCACCGGCGGACGTGCTCGTCGAGACGGACGGCAATCGGGCGGGCACCTACCTCGTCGATCGCGGGGACGAGAATGCGACGCCCCTTGGCGTTGCGGACGGCCTCGCGGCGGCGGATCGGCTGCTCGTGGAGGACACCGCCGACCCAGATCCGGACCGGGGTATTGACGATCCGCATCAGCGGGACGAGGTCACCGGGGTGGACGGTCGCATGGTCCGGGACGGGGATGCCGCCGAGGCGTACGACCTGGCCGTCGAGGTCGACCGCCTGAAGGTCGATCGGCGTGGACGGGTCCGGACTGCCGGACACGTGCGGCTGGATCGACCGGCCGCGTAGGTTCGCTGCGGGCAGGCCCGGGTCGCGGTGGTGGAGGACCTTCCCGCTGCCGTCGGTGATCCGCTTGCCGTCGTCGCTGATGGTGGCGCGGACCGGCCGGTCGGTGGCGTCCTTGACGGTCGTGTCCGTCCAGTCGTCGTCGGCCTCCCGGACTTGGCCGAGTTCGGCGTGCAGCTCCGACAGGTCCCGAAGTCGATGCCGGATTCTGGTCGCGCACGGCCCGCAGACGAGCTGGCCTTCGTCGGCGTCGCGGGGGCCACACGTGATGCAGGTGCCCTGATGCTCTTGAGGGGTTTCCACCGGGTGCCTCCGGGTTTGTGCAGGTGAAGCGCTACTCTGGCCGCAGGTTGGCGGTACGGATGGGCTGGCGTTGGTCGCGCCGGCCCATCACCGTCTCCGCCGCCCGCGCGCTTTCGCCCGCACCAG
>JACCDR010683600.1_pt1 | contig 15018 bp, 17 predicted proteins | sample 7446431 | NCBI WGS metagenome assembly JACCDR01 (sample SAMN15323443, study PRJNA562643) | freshwater metagenome | isolation source: river surface water | place: USA:Blue River Watershed | collected 2017-08-17 | reverse complement strand
TGTGGCGACCCCATGGTGAGCGCCATAGAGGCGACCATCTTCATCTCGACGAGGGCACTATGATTCCTGCGTTGGCGCCGAGCACGCGCCTGTTCACCCAGACCATCGGCGGATGGGCGATGCACGCGCCCAGCCATGTCCCCCCGGGAGCCTTCGCGGTGGCGTTGATGAGCAACGCCCAGGTGGCCCTGGTGCGTATGGGCAAGGACGACTCCGAGGTCATCACGACGCTGCAGGACGAGACGATGCAGGGCTCGGCCAGCGCCGCCGCGCTGTTCGCGCTGCGCGCCGTCGTAAACGCGCCAGTCGTGGACTCCTCGCCCCCGCTCAGCCGCGCAGGACGGCCCGCGCGAAAGAAGCGCCGTCTGCTCGTCTTCAGCCCGACGCGCTGGCAGTGGGAGGCCGTCGAGCGCACCGACGCCAACCCGGGCGACGTGTTCCGCCTCGTAGAGAGCAGCGGCAAGATCGTGACCTACCCCGAGATGCCCGACACCATCTTCCGCTGGAACGGCGAGGTCCAAGAGGTCGTGCCCTGCGAGCTCGACGAGCTGGGCCCGCGCATGATCGATGATGAGATCATCCGCCAGGGCCTCGCGTGGCTGGGCGTCTCGGACAGCCGCGCCCGCACCGCCGCCAAGCCGCAAGCCGCCGATGACTCGACCGAGGCCGCCGCCGCACCGCCCGCGCGCCAGCCACGGCGCATCACGGTCAAGCCGCCTCCCACGCCCGCAGGCCGGGCCGTGTTGGCGACCATCCCCGAGGAGGAGGCCGCGCCGCCCGTCGCTCCTCCGATCGTCCTTCTGCCCGAGTTGCCCCCCGAGCCCGCGGCGCTGAGCGCCGATGACCCCACAGGAGAACACGCCATGCCTATGCCCACTGAGGCCGAGTCCCCGGCCCTGCCCCAAGAGATCACCCTTCGGGACATCAGCCCAGAGGCCCTGGAGCGCGTGCGCGCGCGCCGCAACGCGCGTAAGGACATCGGCGCGCTCGAAGAGTGGATGACCGCCCGCGGGTGGCCGCCCGGCACCGAACATGAGGCCGAGGCCGACATGGAGCAGCACTTCAAGGCTCGCTCGCCCGTTCGGCACGCGCGGCGCGCGCCGGTTGGCGGCCGGAACCTGCGCTTGGTGCAGGGGGACGGTGCGGGCGAGCCGAACGGCGCGAGTGAGCCCGCCGCCCAACTCGACGATGACGGCGACTACATCAACCGTGTGGTGCAGGACTACGACCGCGGCGCGGGCGACGAGGACACGATCCCCGCGGCGTTCCCCGATGAGGACGAGCCGAGCGTCGATGAAGACGGCTGCGAGCCGGGACTGCTCGACGACTACGAGGACCAGAGCGACGCCGAGGCCGCCGCCTCGGCGACGATGCCCGCCGTGATCAGCATCGGCACGGTGCTGCCGGGCATCGGTCGGTGTGTGAGCATGTCGGCCCAGCAGATCGTCGTCGTGCTCACCGACGAGGAGCGCGAGGAGCGCGTCGTCGAGCTCACGCAGATGCCGTCGCTGTTCGCGGACCACGAGAAGCAGAAGGCCGACTTCATGGCCGCTTGGAAGGAGCGCAAGCTCGCGCTGCAAAAGCGCGAGCGCGATCTGGGCGACGCGATCACGACCTTCAAGGAGATGCGCACCGTCCGCGTCGCGGGCATCTACGACGGCACCTTGGTGGTCCAAGTCAACGCCGATGACCCGACTCACCGGCTGGGGACTCGTCGTCCCGAAGAGTCCGACCGGCTCCAGATGGGCATGTTCAACGACGAGGACGGTCAAGAGTGAGCGCCGTCGTTCCCAAGCCCAAGCAGGGCAAGAGCCTCAGCGCCGCCGCCGACGCAGGCGCCTCGCCGATCGTCTGGGTTCACGTCGATCAGCTCGTCGAGAACCCTCGGAACCCCAACCGGCACGCCCAGCAGACCTACGAGGTGCTGCGGGCGTCCATCGAGGCGAGCGGGTTCACCACGCCGCTCGTCGCCTGGGCTGAGTGCGATGAGCCCGCGCCGCCCAAGGCCGCGGGGCGCCCGTACTACCTGCTCGTAGCAGGACACGCCCGGCTCAAGGTCATGCTGGACCTGTGGGCCGAGCATCCGGCCTATTTGGTGGCCGAGGCGCCGGGCCCTGGGTTCCTGCCTGTGCGCCTCATGAGGTGGGCGAGCCGCGACGCCGCCGACGCCTACATGATCGCCGACAACAAGACCGGGCGGGCCTCGGCGTGGGACGTGGGCGCTTTGGGAAGACTGCGCGCCGATGCGGTCGAGCGCCAGTGGAGCGCCTGCAACGCGGCGATGGCGCGCGTGCCCGCGCTCAACCGCCCAGGGCCGCCGCAGCTCGTAGCGCCGGAGCTCCCCTCGTTGGTGCGCCCGCCGCCCCCGCCGGAGGTGCAGGCCGCCAAGAAGAACCCGCCGCCGCCGGACCACTGGCGCTTCTTCGACGTGTCTGTGCCGGTCACGGCGGTAGACCACGCCGAGATGATGGAGCTGATGGAGCTGTACCAGCAGCAAGAGGGCACCTACAGCGGCGCAGGCGACCGTATCGCCCGGGCGGTGACCGCCCACCTCAAGGAGATGGCCCATGCCGCCGAGTAAGAAGACGCGCGCCACGCAGTCCCCGGAGCCGCGGGCGGTCGGCGCCGCGCGCTGGGTCCACGTCTCGGAGCTCAAGCCCGACCCGAGCAACCCGCGAATCAACGACGGGCTGCCCGTGCAGGCCCTCAAAGACTCGCTCCGACAGCACGGCTGGGGGGCGCCGATCGTCGTGTGGCTGGAAGGCGGCACCATCGTCGTCGGGCACACGCGCCTCAAAGCAGCGTTGCAGCTCTTCGCCGACGACAAGACGTGGACGCTGCCCGATGCGCCGGGCCCGGGGCTGGTCCCCGTGTTGACGTGCAGCTTCACCAACGACCAAGCGCGGGCGCTTCTGGTCCAAGACAACCTGGCCGCCGAGGCGAGCGCCTTCGACGAGGCGGCGCTCAAGCTCACCCTCAACCGCGTGCTGTCGCTGGGCTCCCGCGGCCTCGGGTTCAACGTCGATGAGCTCGCCCGCCTGGTCGCGCCGCCGCGCGTCGTGCCGCCGCCGCCGCTCGCAGGCGGCGCGCACCTCGGCGTACCCGAGGCCGACGACGACTTCCACATGGACCCGGCGTGGACCCAGGCGGCGCCCGCAGGGGAGCTGAGCGTCGGCCCTGGCAGCCCGCCGCCGAGCGCCGAGGCACCCGCCGAGGCACCCGCAGAGACGCGCATGGAGGTAAGCGAAGGCCAAGTCAAGGTGACGACGACCGGCGCGCAGGGGACCGCCCCGGCGGTGAGCGTGTTCGTGCAGGCGCCAAGAGCCGCGGAGAGCACACCGACAGCGCCGCCCCAGGCGAGCCCACCGTCATCCGGCGCACAAGAAGAGGTGCAGGACCAGCTCACCGAGGCTAAGATTGAGGCGGGGGGGAGGTCTGGTCGCCATCCCACGCTGGCAATAGGTCCACACAGGCTCACGGTGAGCTCGGACCCGGCGGAGGAGTTCTACGAGGCGATCCAGGCATACCGCGCCGGCAACGCCTCGTTGTCGGGCTTCGGAGCCATCGTTGTCCAAGTCCTTCGTCGCGAACTCGCCGATCGCCCCTCTGCGGGCGGCTGACTACAACCCCCGAAAGATCACCCAAGAGGCCGAGGCCATGCTCCGCGAGAGCTTGACCCGGCTGGGCTGCGGAAAGCCGATCATCGCCACACGCAAGGGGGTGATCGTCGCGGGCCACCAACGGACGCGCCAACTTCGCGCCCTGGGCGTCGCCCAAGCCCCCGTGTACTACGTCGAGGATGTCGGCCGCACCGACGAGGTGCGCTTCAACCAGGCGCACAACTCGACGGACTACGACGGCGTGGCCTGGGTGCCTCCGGCGCCGCCCCGGCCCGACTACCCCGACACCGGCATCGAGCGGGGCTTCTACGTCGAGGTCGCGCCCGCAGACATCGGCGGCGACCCCAAGCAGGAGGGCGCCGTCGCGCGCAGCTCGATCATCCTGCTCATTCAGAAGTACGGGGCCTGGGGCGCGGCCATCGCGCTCCCATCCGGCGAGGTCGTCGCCAGCGCGCAGTACGCCTTGGCGTGTCGCACCCTCCAGATGCCCTGCCGCGTCTACTACCTGCCAAGCGACGTGCCCGAGGCCGAGGCGCGGCGACTGCTCGGCGGGCAGTACGGGCAGTTCGACTACAGCCACCTCGACCCCAAGCCCTACATGGCGACCTACGCGCAGCCCAACCGCTCAGAGGACTACGGCGACGGCGCACGCGTGGCGCTCAACCCTGGCTACTTCTATGACCACTGGTGCGCCAAGAACCTCGGCCCGACCGATCGCCTGCTCGACTTCGGCTCGGGCCTCGGCGTGTACGCCCGGCGAACCAAGGGCATGGGCTACCACGTCGAGGAGGTCGAATTCTTCCGGCGGGTCGGCGGCAAGAAGCCGGCCATCGACACCCGCTTGGTTCACGAGATGATCGAGAGCACCCTGCGAAGCTGGCGCACGCTGGGGCCGTTCTCGGTGGTCATGTGCGAGGCCGTGGTCAACAGCGTCGTGAGCCAGCAAGCCGAGGACGATGTGTGCGCGTGCCTCGCGGCCTTCTGCGCGATCAACGGCACCATCCTCTTGTCAGGGCGCAGCCGCGAGCAGATGGAGGCGAAGAACAAGGCCGCCTCGACCCGCCGCATCGGGTCCACGGTGGCGCTGGACTTTCTCGACCCGAAGGGGTTCACCGGGCGGCTTGAGCGCGATCAGTGGTTCATGCAGAAGTTCCACACGAAGGAGCAGGCCCTCGCGCTGGCCGCCCGCTGGTTCGGCGACGACTCGCCGAAGTTCATCATGCGCGGCGAGACGTGGAAGATCATCGCGACGCTCAAGCGCCGCCCGCCGCCCAGCGTGATCGAGGCCGCGATGCGCCGCGAGTTTGACCTTGAGTGGCCTGGAGGTCTGTCCGTCGGTCGTGGCGAGCTCGCCGTGCAGAGCTTCTGGCACGTCGCGCGGCGATTCGGCTACGCCAACGCGGCATAGCTCACCGTCGCTTTTCTTCGCCAGCGCACGCGAACGGGTTACACTGGCAAGGTGAACCCCCAACCCCAGGCCAAGCGGCCCGAGGTGCGTGTGCCCGTGACCTTTGACCGTGAGCTGGACCTGAGCGCCGAGGCCGCCGCCCGCATGGACGCGCGGCATGAGGCCCGGCACCACGCGCTGATCGCGCTGTACTGGAGCGCGCTCCCACACCCGATTCTGCAGGGCGGCAACGAGGCCGCCTGGGAGCCGGAGGGGTGCAGCTACACCGAGCTCATGACGTGGGGTCGCTGGCCGCGGCATGAGCTGACCGGCTACCACGGGCCTCATCGGGTTCACGTCGGCGTCGCGTGGGACTCGGGCAGGCCCGCGGGCGCGCGCGTTGTGAGCGGGCTCATCGTCCGCGCCTGCATCGACGTGGTGGGCGGCGAGCCCATCAAGGTCTCGACGTTCACGGAGCGCGACACGCTCCACAAGGCGGGTGCCTGGATCATCGACGCGACCCAATGGGCCGACGAGCCCGCGCCGCCGCGCCCGGGCGAGATGCGCGCGCCCTGGGGTCCGCGCGACGTGCTCCCCTGCGGGCGGCGCCTCATGCTCGGCGAGGCCGCGGGGCTGGCGCGTCCCTCGTCACAGCAGGCGCGGGACAATATCGGCTTCTACTTGGCGCTGGCGTCGGCCATCGGCCACGATACGCGCGCGGCCTTGAAGCAGATCGGCGTGCTGAGCAGCATGGACGCGCGGCTCGTGATGACCGAGAAGCCCCCCAAGGGGAGCAAACGGTGAGCAGGCGGGTGTACAACCACGACCGGCCCGAGGAGCCGCCTCGCGACCGCGCGTCGTGGTTAAAGCAGATCAACCACGCGCACATCGTCGGCGTGGTTAAGGCGATGTCCCAGCGTAGCAGGGAGTGGTACGCGCTCACGCTGGAGGCCGACGTGAAGCCCGCCGAGCCCGCGGAGGATCCGCCAGCGTTCGTGTGGAAGCTCAACCCCGTGACCAGGTTCACGATCTGGGTTCGCCGCGAGACGTTCGGTCGAGACCTGATGGAGATCGTGAGGTTTCACCTCGCGCACAGTCAGATGATCGTGCTCACCGTCGAGGCTCAGCTGTTCAACGCGAGTCGCGTGTTTGAGAGCACCGGGCTCGTTCAGCATGGCCTGGTGCTCATAGGCCAGCGGGTGATCTGGCGCGTGCCCATCGCGCTCAGCGGCGACGACCCGCCCACGGCCTACGACTTCCGAGATGACGACGTGTCCCCGCCGAGCCCGTTGACGCTCGGCTTTCTGCTCGACCAACAGGAGGAGTGAGAGATGGCCCATCCGTTCAAACCCAAGAAGTCGCAGCTCGCGCACGACTTCACCGCGTTCGCGCGCATCGCCGTGCTGTGGTCGCTTCTTGGTCTGGGCCTCGCCGGAGGCGGCGCCGCCTTCGTTTGGCTCGTGACCAGTCCAGACAACATCGACGCGAAGATCCTGCGTCTCACCGGGCGGGGCAGCCCGTGAGCCGCCAACCGCCCGTGCGTGAGGCGCTGGCGTGGGCGCAGGTGGTCGCCGCCAAGACCACCGGCCGTCACAACGAGGAGAGCGGCCTCCAGGCTGCGATCTGGGACCAACTTCGACCGGCCGCGCGCGTGCTCGGGCTCCGCGTCGAGCGCGAGCACCCATACCAAGACGCGCGCACGGGCAAGCGTGTGCGCTTCGACTTCACCGTCGAGACGGAGGAGGGCCTGCTCGTGATCGAGGTGAAGATGAAGGGCTCGCCGCAGAGCCTCGGCTTCCAGCTCCACCAGTACGCCGCGTTAGACGGCGTGGCGGGCGTGCTGCTCGTCACGACGAAGAACGCCCTGGCGCGAATCGTCGCCGAGCCCACGATGGCGACCAAGCCGATCGGCGTCGTGAATCTCGCCTTCAACCAGATCTAAGGAGCTGCGCGCGTGCCGATGCCCCCGACACCCCGAGATTCTCAGGAGTCGCTGCCCCTGCCGCTCAGCACCGCACAGCGCAGCGCGCGCCCCGTCGATGACGAGGCCAACAAGGGGCTGGGCAGCATGGTCGTCGCCGAGGACGGCAGCGCCACCTACGGGACCGCGCGGGTGTTCGGCGCCTACAGAGACGAGGACGGGCGCTGGCGCGGCGGACGCTGGGTGATCGCCATCGACGGGACCGCGCGCACCCGCATGAAGAAGTGGTTGACCGGCGTGCGTGACGAGCACGGCGGCGACCTCAGCATCACCCGCACACGGGAGACCGACCGCGCGCTGCGCATCTTCGAGATGGAGTACCCGCTGCGCATCTCGACCGTAGACCGGCAGATGATGCTCGACGGGGCGCAAGAGGCGTCCGAGGCCGAGCGCATGGCGCGGCGCATCATGCTCCCGTCGTATGTGCCGACGACCTACCCAATCCAAGGCGTGACGCCCTACGTCTTCCAGCGCGTCGGGGCCGATGCCTTGCGGTCCTCTGGGGCGCTTCTGTGCGCCGATGACCTGGGCCTGGGCAAGACCATCACGGCCTTGCTGACCTTGTGCGACGGGGCGCTGCGACCGGCCCTGGTCGTGTGCCCGGCGAACCTGATCGGCCAGTGGAAGCGCGAGATCGCGAGGTGCTTGCCCCAGCTCACCGTCCACGAGCTCAAGAGCACGACGCCCTACGACGTGCCCACTGCCTGGTACGCGAGGGCCAAGAAGGAGCACGCGGCGGCACAGAGGAAGACCGGCAAGCGCCCCGAGCCGTTCCCGTACAGCGGGCCTCGGCAGCCCGACGTGCTCATCACGAACTACCACCGGCTCGACGGGTGGGCGAACGCGCTCATCGGCAAGATCAAGTACATCATCGCCGACGAGGTGCATGAGCTGCGTCACCACGACACAGCCCGCTACCGCGCCTTCATGGCGCTCCGGGCGACCGTGGATGCCTGCTTGGCGCTGAGCGCCACGCCCATCTTCAACTACGGCGGCGAGGCCCACACCGTTCTCGACGCCGTCGCCCCGGGCGCCCTGGGCACCCGAGACGAGTTCGTGCGCGTCTACTGCAACCAAGGCGCCCATGCCGCGGTCACCGACCCCCGGGCGCTGCACCATGAGCTCATCAGCCGCGGGCTCATGGTGCGTCGCCGTCGCTTCGAGGTCGGCCATGAGCTGCCCGCGCTCACGAAGTCCCGCATCTGCGTCGCCGAGGGCGAGCGTCGATTCCACGACGCGGCCAAGGCCGGAGGCGCGCTGGAGCTGGCCAGGATCATCTTGAGAAGCAGCGGCGACGGGCAAGACGAGGCGGACAGCGTCGCGCGCAGCCGCGCCTGGAACTCGCGCGGCCAGTTCGAGCACGTCTTGCGTCAGTCCACGGGCATCGCCAAGGCCCTCGACATCGCCGAGACGATCATCATGTGCGTGCGCCAAGGCGAGCGCCCGGTGGTCTTCGCCCACCACAAGGCGGTCTGGCGCATCATCATGGAGCGCCTGAACGCCGCAGGCGTGAGCTTCGCCAGCTACACCGGGGACGAGACGAACCTCCAGAAGCAGGCCGCCCTGGACGCCTTCTGCAAGGCGGACGGCGTAGACACCCTCCTCGTGAGCATGACCGCGGGGAGCGCGGGCCTGGACGGGCTCCAGCATTGGTCGAACGTCGCGATCATCGGCGAGCTCGACTACACGAGCGCGCGACACGACCAGGCCATCGCCCGCCTGCGCCGCAACGGCCAGAAACTCCCCGTCATCGCGTACTTCGTCATCGCGGACTTCGGTTGGGATCCCATCGCCGAGGACATCGTAGGCATGAAGGGCGCGCAGTTCGACGGCATCTTCGATCCTTCTGGACGCGCCGACGCCGCGACCCACGACTCGCAGCGGGCGATCCTCCTCGCCCGCAGCTACATCGCCTCGCTGGAGAAGGCGTTGGGCCCCGGCCCCGAGGCCGCGCCGTACATCCACCCAGGAGGACGTTGATCACAGTCGCGCGTCTCGTGGACAAGTAGCGACAGCCGAGGATGATCCTCTCGGCATGACTCGCGGCTCGCGGCGTGCTCCGCGAGCTGTTCGCCAACACCTTCGCCGAGCACGCGGCTTGTGGACCAGACCATGACCAGCCAGTCTCCTTTCACCGGCTCCCCTGGCGCCGGAGTGTTTCTTCTCGCCCTCCTCGGACTCACCTCGGCCTTCACCGCCTGCGGCGACAAGGACACGGATGAAGGTGCAGACACCGCGTCCAGCGACACCGAGCCGACGGAGCCCGACCCGGAGCCGGAGGGCTTGTGCCCGACGCCCACCTTGCCCGAGGTCTTGAGCTCGACGGCCTTGACCTTCGAGACGCGGGCGACCGCCGCGGGGTACGCCGCCGCCACGACGGAGGAGGGCGCCGTCGTCGCCAACACCACCCTTGGAATTACCGCCCTGGTGCCATGGGACGCTGAGGACGGCATCATCGAGAACGAAGCGACGTGGACCTCTCTGGAGCCCGACGGCTCCATCGACATCATCACGCGCTCCGGCGACTGGCTGGGTGTCGCGGACGGCGCCTGGACCTTGATCGAAGAGGGCGAGGCGCCGAAGGCCAACGCGGGCACGCTGCGCGCGATCCGCTTGGAGGATGTGGGCGCGCTCACAAACGACGACTTCACGGACATCCCGCCCGGGCCGTGGGCGTTCACGATCCGCGGCGCCTACGAGGAGGGCTACGTCGGCGCGATGCTCGTCGCCGACCTTGATGGTGACGGCATGGACGACGTGCTCACCAGCTCGTCGCCGCTTCCCGGCGAGATGGCGATGTGGTCGGCCATCGACGGCCTCAGCGGAGAGTTGGAGTGGACCAGCGCCGATGTGATGACCGAGGCGTGCTGGGGTGAGGGGCGCAACATCTACGCGCCGACCTCCTTCGCGATCTTCGGCGAGGGCGACGACGGCGACGGCTGGTTGGCGGTGGGCTGCCCCGGCCTCGGCTACGGTGGCAGCCAAGTCCTCGTCTTCGCGCTCCCGCTCACGGAGAACGCCGAGCCGGTCGCCGAGCTCGGGCCGACGGAGGCCGACCCCGACGCCGAGGCCTTCGCGGGCTGGTGGTTGAGCAGCGCCGGGCCTGGGTTCCCCCTGTACGCCGACAACCGCCGCAACGGCGAGGTGGTGATCGTGCGCGACGGTCCCAGCGCCGTGGGCACCTTCACCCAGGAGCGGTACACGAGCCCGGATGGCGCCGGAGACCGCTTCGGGTCCACGCCCTCCGTCTACGTCAACCCGGAGACCGGCTGCGGCCTGCTCGCCGTGGGTGACCAGTCTGGCGAGGTCAAGGGCGACACGACCGGCGCCGTGTACCTCGCCTCGTTGACCGGCGACGGCACCCCCTATGAGTGGGTGAGCCTCACCGTGCCCAGCGCCGAGGGCGTTGAGCCCATCGCCGCAGGCGCCGTCGTGCGGCTGAGCGCGGACGGCCAGCGCCTCGTCACGACGGGCTGGAAGTGGAACGGCAGCGAGGGCGGCTACGTCGGGCTGATCGAGCTGGGCCCGCTGGAGTAGCGGGCTCACCGCGGACCCTACCCACGAGGCCGAGGCGCACCCCTCGGCCTCGTGGCGTTGTGAGCCAAAATAATTTAAGAATTATTGCGCCACCCGCGCGATAATCGGTTATACCGTAAGGGCAAGATCGAGAGGTGTGCATGACTCGGCTCCAATACCCCCGGCCCATCGGGCCCCGTTTGCGACGGACGTGGAGCACACGCGCGCTGCGAAAGATGACGCGCGACCTCAGTGGCGAGGGGGATGGGCGCGGTCCTCGTCCCGCGTTCTGGGTGTCAATCCCCGGCCCCATGGGGCTGTCAGAGGGCGTCGATCGGATGCCCGACTGCGACGACATCGGCGAGGACAGCGCACCCGCTCAGAAAGTGCTGGGGGCGCTGGGGCTGCTTGACGATCGCGGGTATTTAGCCGACCCTCGGAACACCAAAAACTTTCACCTCGGCGTAAAGAATGGCCGATGGCATCTGTCAGGCTGCTTCTACGACCGGCAGCAGCCCAGGTACAACGAGGGGCTCGCCGACTTGGCGGACCTCATAAACAAGGTGCAGTCTGTGACTGGCCGTTGCGCCGCAGTCGGTGGCGTTGAGGACAAAAACGCCAAGCGGCCCGCAAGGCGTTTCTTGCCATTCTGTCGAGCGCATGAGCTGTTTAGCATGGTGCGCGCCCGGGAGGATGTCGTGTGGAAGCGCCTGGTCGTTCATGACGTGCAGGTCAACGACCTGTGGGCGATGATGTTCAATCGAGAGCTGTGAAGGGAGATTTCGTATGACCGACTACTATGACGACCTGCGAAAGCAGGAGTTCACGCTGACTCAGGTTCCCCTGACGGGGAATCTGAGCGGCCTCGCCGCGCATCTGCCCCGCGGGGCGCAGGTGCTGATCGGGACCGGCGCCCCCAACGAGCGCCCTCAAGAGGGCTGGCTCGGCGTCATCACCGACGCCAGCCACATCGCCAGCGACGGCTGCTACGACGTGCAGCCGATGAGCGAGAACGACAACAACGGCGAGGACGCCCTCGTCCCGTGCGGCTTGGTGAAGGCGGTCGTGATGAACGCGCTGCGCCCGGCCTGGGCTCGCCCTGCGCAGCATGTGCGCGCGGCGGCGGCGGCGTGGCTCGTGCGGGCGAAGACGCCCGGCGATCAGCGCGCGGCGACGGGCTTCGTCAAGACCCCGCAGGGGTGGCGCCCTGCCGCCATGTTCGACGAGTACATCTTCCATGATGTAGAGGTGGTCGCGGGGCCCAGCCGAGAGCCCGGGCGCGCGATCTGCGGCCTCGGCGATCGGCTGTCGAACTGCGTGGCCTCGGACGACGTGCTGCTGTTGGCGCTCCGCGCCCGCGCCGCGGGCCTGGGATGAGCTGCGGCGTCTACGCGCTCGGGCTGGTGCGCCAGCCCGACGGCGGACTGCATATGGCGCTGATGCGCGAGGACGGCAGTTCCGTCGCCTCGGGCGCCTCAGTCGAGGCCCTGGGCGACGACATCGTGCGCGCGCTGCGAGAGGCCGAGGCAGACGACGCTCTATACCTGGCCCTGCGGGTGCCGGAGTTGATTCGGCCTCTCGTGGCCCACAAGATTCGCACCGGGCCGCGGGTCAGCGGCTTTGGCCTGACCACCCCTCTGTGGGCCGCGCTGATGGTCTGGAGGGCGTGAACATGACCACCCTCTCTGAATCGCAGGCGGACGTGCTGCTGCACGCGCTCGGGCTGCGCGACCGCATCGAGCCTTCTGAACAAGCGCCGTACCGAAACCAGTACGTCGCCGAGCAGGAGGACAGCGACGCCGAGGCGATGGTCGAACTCGGGCTGATGCAGCGGGTCAAGCCGCCCGCGTTTATCCCCCAAGGGTGGTGTTGTTACGCCGTGACCAGCCACGGAGAGGTGGTCGCTCACGCGGAGCATCGTCGGCGCAACCCACCGCTCAAGCCTGGCGCAGCGCGTTACCGGCGTTGGCTACGCTGGAGCGATGCCTGGGAAATTTCGTTCGGTGAATGGCTTCGCCGTGGCTATCACCGCATGACCGACGAGGAGATTTTGAAGCGATGATCCGACACACGACAAGCAAGAACCCGCTGGAGAGTGCGGCAGGCCGCGCGCTGCACGGCGACAGCCGCCCGCTGCTCAACCTGGCCCACGACGGAGCCAAGCCCGGCGCCCCCAGGGAGGAGCGCCGCCTCGGCCTCGTCGCTCGGCTGCTCGTCGAGCTCACCCACGCGGCGCTGTACGGGGGCATCGACGGCATGGTGAAGGGCGCCGATCTGCATCAAGCCGTGGTCGCGCTCTCCGATGAGATGCGCGTCGAGGCCCCGATCACCGCCGCCGCCGAGATCATCGCCCACGGTCGCACGGTGGATGCTGGCGACCGCACCGCCGTGGCGCGGCTGATCACCGCGTACCCCACGCAGCGCGCGTGGTTCGACGTGGTGCGTGAGCTGTATGTCTGGAGCCAGGAATAGAGCCAACCTACCCCCTCAACCACTCAGGAGCAGCGATGACTGACGACTACGACGACACCGAAGATGAGCTGAGCAAGGACGACGACAGCGAGGAGATCGACGACGACACCAGCGAGGACGACAAGCCGACCATCTCCGAGCGCATCATGGCGCGCTTTCCCGCTCAGAACTGGACCGTGATCGACGACGACACCCTGCGCCTGGAGGCCGGGGACGCCTACATCGAGGTCGGCGCCTATGTGCTGGATGGCGAGGATGACGCGGAGGAAGCCATTGAAGCAGAAGTGGAGGTCTATCACCCACGAGGCGCCGAGATCACGATCAGCGAGGTCAGCCTTGACGACGTGCCCGACGCCATCGGCCAGGGCCTCGCCATGCTGCACGCCCTGGACTTGGCAGAGACCGGCGAGCCGTTCAACGTGGACGCCGACACGGTGCCGGATTGGGCCACCGCAGGGTTCATCTTGCAGGCGGACGACGTGTCCAACGGCATGGATGACTTGTCCTTTCGCAAGACCTACGACGCCGACCGGTACGCTCGTCGCCACGTCTTGGCCGAGCATGTGCGCCAGCGGCAGAAGTGGCCTGCCGACCACGACGACGAGCACAACGAGCCCAAGCCCGCGCTGGCCGCCGCCGCGTGGTGGCTCACCCTGCCCACCGAGGCCGGGGCCGTCGCGCCGGAGTTCGTGCCCACCTGGGCCATCGAGCTCAAGAACCAGATCGCCGCGCAGTGGACCGACCCCGCAGGCGCGCACGAGGTGTGCTGCATCAAGGCCGCGGGGCTGCTCCTCGCGGAGATCGCCCGGTGCCGCCGGGCCCGCATGAAGGAGGAGGCCGCCGCCCGCGCCGCCGCCGCCCCGGTCCACGCCGCGCACAAGGCCCAGCCATGAGCACCGAGCCTCGCCCTGCCCCCAAGACAGTCGCCGAGGCCGACAAGCGTCTCGACACCTTGACGGACCTGCTGAGCGAGCATTGGGCGTCGCTGGACCCGGCGGAGACCCTTGACCGCATCGCCACGCTTTTGGGTCAGCGCCGCGCACTCCTCAAGATCGAGCGTTTGGAGGTCGAGGCGTTCCCCGCCGCCCCCGCCTCCGTCGTCCCGAATCTCTTGGAGGGCATCGCCCACCGTATCGCGCAGGCAAGCAGCGCCACGGGCGCCGGTCGGATCGCCGCGGACGCGGAGATCGCAGTCTACATCGAGCACCTACGGAGCGAGCCATGAGCCACCCGTCCAAGCGAGCCGTTCGCCACGTCTACCTGCTCAACCCGGCTCGGGAGCCTGAGCAGGAGCAGATGATCTACGTCCCGGTGGACGTGTGGCGTGACCTTCTGTTCATGACGGGCGTGGGCCTATTCTTCGGGGTAGGCAAGGCGTCGAACGTCAAGGGCACAGGCGAGGTGCTCTCCCCGCTGGTCGCCAAGGACCAGCGCGGGTTGCCCCTCGTCGAGCGCGGGCCGCGCGCGCTGCCGCCCTCGCCCGACCAGGCGACGCCGGACGCCGTCGAGCCCTACCCGGGCCTCGGCCTGCACCAGCACGGCGTGGGGAGCGTCGTCGCGCTCACCAAGGTTGAGGCCGAGGTGATCGGCAAGATGTTGCGCGCGTGGGCGAACCTTGAGACGAGCCGCACCGCGCACGGCGGACTGCTCAAACACGCTCTCGTCGACATGCGAAAGCAGCGCAAGGCCGACGAGGATCGGCTTGACGCGGGCCGCGCGTCTCAGTGGACGGTGCCCCCTCACGGCGCCTGGTGCAACGTCGCTCAGCAGATCGGCGATTGGCTGTGCGTTCAGACGCCAAACCCCACCGACATCTACCTCGGCATGAACCCCGACGAGTTGGTCCAGGCGGCCACGCGGGACCGCCTCGCCCACGAAGAGGCGTTGGGGATGCAGCCAGCGAAGCCCGCGCCCAGCCCCGCCGAGGAGGCCCTGCTGGCGCGACTGCGCACCGAACTTCCCGGCGAGTGGAGCCACGGCGGCGCCCGCGGCGCGCTGCTCTGGGTGTTCCCGTTCGCCATCGCCGTGCGGCCGGTCGCGGA
>JACCDR011634729.1_pt1 | contig 15024 bp, 11 predicted proteins | sample 7446431 | NCBI WGS metagenome assembly JACCDR01 (sample SAMN15323443, study PRJNA562643) | freshwater metagenome | isolation source: river surface water | place: USA:Blue River Watershed | collected 2017-08-17 | reverse complement strand
GATGAATCTTGGGGAACGGTCAAGTATTTTTGGGGAACAAATTACGCCCAATATGGTGCAATTTCGTCTTACGGACAAGAATCTTACGTCAATACCCAATTTGCAAAAATGAAGACCGCATTTGTGGACAAAGGTTTTCCTGTCATTTTGGGCGAATTTGGGGCTTCACGACGCTCTACCCTCACGGGAATAGCCTTGGAGAAACACCTAGAATCGAGGGCTTATTTTATTGAATACATCACACAACAAGCCAAGAAAAACGGCTTAGTTCCTTTTGTATGGGACAATGGCTTTACGGGCAATTTAGGGATGGGCATTTTCAACCGTAAAGATGGTACAACATTCGACACGCCTGTATTGCAGGGCTTATTGAAGGGAGCAAAAGCGAGCAATTATCCTTTCTAACATAAAAACAGAGGAGATGAACGGTTAGATAGAAAGACTTTTAAGGTCGGATTTGATTTACTATTGAGGTTTTCAATCAAATTTCGTCATAAAAATCCAACGGCTGCCCGTTCACTCCTCAGCTATTTCCCCTAACTTTTGGGAGTCATTTTATAAGTAATGCTAATTTGCTGGGTATTTTCATCGACAATACCAGCAAAAAAACCAGCAAAAACAGCGGCTGTAGGGATGTCTATATCATCCACTTTTTGTACATCCCAATTGACCGAGCGGGCATTTACGCTGAGGTGTAAAACAAGGCTATTGTGAGCCGATTTTAATACATCCCAATACACCGTTTGTCCATCGTTTAGTACCATTTTTAGTTTGGTTTGATGGTCGGTCAGTTTCCAAGTGCCGTGGTGTTTATCGCCTCCGTCGTCGGTATAAACGAGTTTTCCATCTTTCGATAGTTGTAGGCTTTCTTTTGAAAAATCACGCAAATTGGTATTTTCTCCTTGTTGGTAAAGTACATCTTTGCGTGCATCGGCTTGGTAATTGACCGTTGCTACAGTCCATGTTTTCGCTAATTGTTCAACCAAATCATCATCTTGGAGCAGTTCGCTCAATAAAGACGACGTTTTTTCTTTTGAGGAAAGGTCATTTGTATTCTGTTTTACTTTACAAGAAGTAAAAACTAGCCCACACATAGGTGCAAGCATACAGATCATTACTAACTTTCTCATAATTTATAGATTGATTTAAGTTACATAAAAGCCACTTTTGGCTCTTATGAGGCTACCTGTTAAAGCCCGTATTCAAGTTGGTAGCCATTTCTTGAACAACTTCAGAAAAGTATGAAGCCAATCATCTCATGCGAGGTCGATTTATAGCGACAAAGCAGATGAAAGCGGATAAAATCTTGCGAGTGGTTAGTGAATAAATTGGATTATTTTGTGAAAATGAAATTCCCGTAATGCCGTTGGGAAAAGAAAAGTATCAGTTAGTACATTGCCAAGCAACGTATTATATAGATGAGTAAAGAATGTGAGTCAAAGAACGTTTTTGTACATTTTCACAAATACATGTTGCAAATATAAAGCTTTTTTTTCATAAGTTCCAAACCGTTTACTAAGTTTTGGCGGTTGGTTCGTTCAAGGGTTTAGTGTTATACATGAGATTAACTAGCTTAGGTTTGGTTAAAACGAATGTTTGATAGCTTTATTGTATGGCTGCTACAATAAATATTTTTTCTTTATTTTTTTACAATACAATAGAAAAAAATAGTAATTTTGTATTCCTTCTAGGATTTCTTATAAAAGTATAAGTAAATCTATTGGGGACGACCGGTATTGACAGCTTGTGCATACTGGTAGTAAGCACGTCGGGAGTAGGATAGATCTCCTGTCAAAAATCAATTCAAACAATAACTGGCAACTATTCGTATGCCATGGCAGCTTAATTCCTAATTATTTAGGTTAAGTCATGGGACACTATCAACCAGGTTGAAGTCTCCCGCCACATCCCTCTTGGCCAAACTCTGCCGTCAAGTTTATGGGGTGTCGCTATGCAGAGTCGGTATTTGCTGATGTCTCTGAGCAATGTCTAGTATAACGAAACTACGATGTATTTTTGGTCCGGCTTGAACCTTGGTACGTCCGACAATTAATCAAGACTAAACGTGTAGAAAGCTATCTGTTTCCTTGTCTGGACGAGAGTTCGAATCTCTCCGTCTCCACTAATAGCCCTTTTTTCCTTGGAAAGAAGGGCTATTTTTTTGATAGGATAAAAATTTACTAATCCATTGAAATCTGATAAATTACTATTAGCTGATAGCTCATTACTAACCATCACTACAGGTATTTACATTTAATATTGATTAAAATAGACAATAAGTTGTTGAAAATCAAAGCACTAATTCATGATTAACAATTCATAATTCTGCATTGTTATTTATATGCCTTATCATTTTTTATGTCTGATTTACTCGAAAAATATTTAGTCCAAAGAGAATCTGCTCATCTCGAATTTAAGAGTAAGATTGATAATCCTTACAAAATTGCTCGTACACTCACCGCTTTTGCCAATACATCGGGTGGTACATTGCTCGTTGGTATCAACGACGACCGCACCGTAAAGGGCTGTTCGGAGCTAGAAGAAATGACAAAGCTGGTTCATGCCGCCGAACATTTGGTTTTGCCACCTATCGACCTCCGCTATCGTTCGGTACTTTGGGAGGGCAAACGAAAAGTGTTGATTGTTGAAATAGACGAAAGTGTTGATAAACCCCACCAAGCATTAGACGAAAAAGGCGAAACCACCGTGTATGTGCGTGCTAATGACCAAACTACGCCTGTCACCAAAGAGATGTCGCAGCTACTCGACAAGGCTGATAAGACCGTCGATAATGCCTTGCTCGAACAGCCAAATGTGAAATATTTGATTACTTATCTCAAAAAAAATAGGCGTATCTCTGCTAAAGAATACGCCAAATTGGTTAATATTTCTGAATACCGCGCTAAAAAACAATTAGAAGCACTTACTTACGAAGGCGTTTTACTGATGCTTTCGAAGCAACGGCCTCCACAATTTGTTTTAAAGTCGTAGTTTTTAATCTTCGGCATGGTCGCCCAAAACATTCTCGCCTGTCCAGATTTTTAACGAAGTCCACTTTTCAGCAGGATTTTGCCAGAAAGGGTCGGTGTCGGGTAAACCTAAAGGCAATAAAATCACCGAACATAAATACAAACTGCCCGTGTTGTTATACACATCTGCCAAGTCGTCTTGCGAGCCGTACAAGCCGATGGTAAGCCAACCATTTTGGAAAGTACTTGGGCTTTCGGTGGTTTTTTTCAACACGGCTGTTAAGGCACAACGGATTTGGGCAGGACTCAAATGCTTCGGTAAGGCGTGTTTGTAAGCAAGGTCGGCTAAATGATGAAACGCCGCTCCTCTATACACAATCGAACGCCCCGTAGCCGGAAAACTCCCGTCGCTATTGATAAGCCTTTCTTGAATCATCGCATATCTATCGCTTCGGGCTTTGAGTTTAGCTGCAAAACCATTGAATGTATTGCTTTTGGTACTTACAGAAGCTAAAATCTGGTTCAAATAAGGATGAATGACATAGCTATTGTAATAATCCCAATGATATTGCGTGCCATCCGAATACACGCCGTCGCCAACATACCATTGCTCAAATTGTCGGAAACAATATTCTACCCGTACAACATCCCAAGGATAGCCATATTGACAAAAGAATGCTTCTATCATACCCGAAAACAAAATCCAGTTAGAAAATACAGGTTTGATAGTACGAGTAGCCAAAAAAGCGGTTATCACTTGTTGTTTGGTATTGGCATCTAAATGCTCCCATAACCACGGACAACGGACAAACGCAATCGCCAAAAATGACGCATCAACCAAGGGTTGTCCGCCTTTTTCAAAGGTCATGTAATCTTTTGCTTTAGGATTTACAGCATTTGAAACAGATTTGAGAGCATAGTTTCGGTATTTTTGGCGAAGTTGCTGTTCGTAAGCAGTGCCCCCTTCTAAATTTAGCCAAGGAGCAATGCCACAGAGCGTTCGGGCAAAGGCTTCTAAATAAGCTACTTCTCTACGATTGGCAGGGTTGTCGCTTCTTTTAGAAATAATAGCAGGTAAATTGATACGTAAGCTATCATGAGCCAAACTTCTCAGCACTGGTTCTGAAAGTTGGTCTAAATGTTTGAGCCAAAAAAGACGGTCATTTGCTCCCGTTTGGGCGTTTGCTTGGCTACAAAGACAAAGTAAAATACCAAAAATAAGTTTTTTCATGTAAAAAATCAGTATTTATCCAAAAATATGAATTATAAATTATGAGTTATGTTTTTTATTATCAGTAAATTACAATTTGTTTTAATTAAAAAAGTAAATTCCAAAAGGTTAAATTACTCATCACTAACTCACAATTCTAAATAGCGTTTCATCGCCTCCAAATAGTAATAATCGGCATACGTTAAAGGCACGTCAACTTCGGTATTTTGTGGAATATGTCCTACGCAATGTTGAATTACAAAGCCGCCATTCATGCCTGCACGGGCTTTGTAAGGAGCTTTTGAGAGGTTGACCAAAATGGTTTCGGCTTCTTTAAAATAGCTTTTTTTCAAACTTGCATTGCTGTACTTTCCTAATTCTAACAAAGCCGAAGCGGTGATAGAAGCCGCCGAAGCATCTCTCAATGCTTCTGGAATGTTGGGGGCGTTGTAGTCCCAAAACGGAATTTTATCAGCAGGCAAATGTGGATTTGCCATGATGTATTTGGCAATATTTTGTGCTTGTTTGAGGTAAATAGGATTTTTGGTTTCACGATACATCACTGTATAGCCGTATAAGCCCCATGCTTGTCCTCTCGCCCAAGCCGATTCATCGGCAAAGCCTTGGGCGGTTCTTTTTTGTTGTACTTCACCCGTCGTTCCGTTGTAATTGATAACATGATACGAGCTAAAATCTGACCTGAAATGGTGTTTCATGGTTGTGTTGGCGTGTGTTACGGCGATTTTATAATAGCTCGAATCGCCCGTTACTTTGGTTGCCCAGAAGAGCAATTCAAGGTTCATCATGTTGTCGATAATCACCAAAAACTCATCTTTTTTACCATCCCACGACTTAATACAACCCACCGTTGGATTAAAACGAGAAGCAAGCGATTTGGCACTTTGAATCAAAATATCTTTGTATTCGGGCTGAGGAGCAATGTCTTTGGCGTTGCCAAAACTACAAAACATCATAAAGCCAAGGTCGTGAGTAGAGGTATTAAGCTTTTCTTTTTCCAGCAATTTTAAAATTCTATTGGCTTCGTCGAGGCTTGCTTTATTGTGGGTTTGTTGGTAAATGTACAACAAAGAACCAGGATAAAAGCCACTACACCACCAACCCGAGTTGCTCCATTCGTATTTGTTAGTATTAGGAAAAAACGTTTTAGGGAATTTATCTGGAGGCAAATTTTTGGCTAAAAGCTTGTATTGTTCTTCGGCAAATTTGAAGTTTTGCTGAAAAAGTTTGGCTAAAGGTTTTTTCACTTGCTGACTCCAAGCAAAGGAATAAACAACGCAAGAAAGTAAAAGCGTTTGGAACAAACGTAAAGAATAGTTTTTCATGGGAATGATTGTTCATGGTTAAATATTAGCATAAAGCTTGGGAAAAGAGCGACTTACTCATTTAATTGGAATTTCTAAAACTGCAACCGTTTGCGGTGGGATATTGGCTTTGCCTTCGCCGTCGGCTTGCTCAACTTTTTGAACAAACACGTGCAATTGGTGCTTGCTTTTCCATAATTCGGTATCATAACTTGGTTCCCATGCGCCAACGGCTTCCGACACGTCATTGAGTATCCATTGGTTTTGAGTTAAGTCTGCACAAAAAGCCGTCGAAACTTTATCGCCTCGTTCGGCATCTCTAAACAAAAGCATGGCTACTTGTTTCTTTTTACTTTGCCACGCCACCAGTTGTGGGCGAGCAATCGGGATGCGTTTTGTACCAACGCCACTGAGGCTAAACGGCGTTTTACGGAAACCTAAATTACGTATTTGCCATTGATTTTGTTGTAAAAAAATAAGTTGATATTGTGGTATGCTGTCGTTTTTTGCCTTGAAATAAGTAGCAATATAAGGATTGCCTTGGGCATCGGCAACCATCGAAGTTTGATTGATAAGCTCACTTTGTTGCGGAATTTTGCAAGCATATTCGGCGGTTTGGGCGGTAATAGGCAACTGATATACAACGCCTTGACTATTTTCCCAAGTGATACCACCATCTTTCGAGCGAGCATACGCCATGTCGTGATTGCTGGAAACATCGGCACTTTCACGCCAAACCCACGATACATGCAATGTGCCTTGGGCATCTAAACAAGCTTGCCAATAGGCATTGCGTTGGTTTTGTCCGTCAATCAGGTTTTCTTGTACAGTTTGCCATTTTTTAGTTTGAAGGCTATAACGTTTCAGGACTAAATTGCCTTTTCCCGAAGCTCCATTGCGGTACATAAAGAGCAAATCGCCGTTGGGCAAGCGATAAAATTCTGGGTACGTCACTCGTTGTTCTACCTCGCCCGTCATCGGCATTTTTTCAGACATCTCAAGTCCTAAAGCTTGTTTGCTCATGGCATAGCGAAGCGGATTATTGTGGTGGTCCCAAGAGAGGTGCAAGAATCCATTGCCATCAACCATGATACTAATGCTGTTGTGGGCATCGGCAACATTGCCTTTAAAAGCAGTTGTTTGCAATTGCCATTGAGTCGAACCTAGCTTTCTTTTACCTACAACGACCCGTCCTTCGGCATTATAAAAAGCAATAAATTGATATTTTTTGAATGTAACTAAAGAATTTTTTCTAAAAACTACGGTATTGACCGAATTATTAGCCCAGCCTTCTGCTACAGGAACAATTTTTTGTGCCAAAGTTGTGTTGGCAATCACATAAAATAAGAAGAAAAAGATGTGTGTTTTTTTTAGCATAAAAGGTTATGTATTAAGTTAGAGAAAAAAGGCCATAAGCCTTAGCGTATAATGTTTATATCGCTAAATGCTTATAGCCTTTTTCCAATCAAAAGCTTTTGAAAAGCCTAATAACCAGGGTTTTGCTCCAACTTGGCATCTTTATTCAAATCAATTTCCGATTGTGGAATTGGTAATAATAAATGCTTGCTGGTGAGTCCTGTTATTGGATTTAAAGTACTATTTCCATTGAGCTTGAGTGTTCTATCGACCAGTGTGCCTGTACGCATGAGGGTCATTCGTCGGTTTTCTTCACCTACCAATTCTCTCGCTCTTTCGTCTAAGATAAAATCAAGATTGACTTGAGCGGCAGTAATTGGGGAAGCGTTGGCCCTGCTGCGTATGATATTGATACTATTGGCGGCATCGGCCAATTTGCCTTGTTTGAATTGTGCCTCAGCTAATAGGAGGTACGTTTCGCCCAAACGCATCATAATAATATCTTTTATCATCCCAAATCCAAATTCGTCGGTAGGGTCAAACTGAAACCATTTCGTAATATGCGGACAAATTTTGAAAACTGTATCCGCCCCTGTGTATGGCACAGGTTGTTTGTATTTGGCATTGGCAGGGTCGTTGTAGTAAAACTGGCGGCGTAAATTATAATGAGAGTTACGCATATCTTTTTTCTCGTACAAGCCATAAATTACCCAATTGCTCAAACGCAAACGTGCAATGCCACGTCCACCCAGCGAGTCGGTGAGTTTCATACCTGCAATTTGGTAATAAGCTGCTCCCCAAATACGGCGTTGCTGTGGTGCATTGGTAACACCGCCAACTACGGTGTTGGGGTTTTCCATTTCCATTACCCAAATCGACTCACGGTTGCCTTGTCCACGGCGTTGATTGCCATACCAAAACATATCAGAAAATACGTCCCCTGCTAAGGCCGATTTTGTACCAAAACGGCTCGTCATTAAATTGAATTTTCCACTATTGATAATAGCCAAACATTGCTGTTCTGCCAAATCGGGTTTTCCTGTACGAAGATACGCTTCTGCCAACAACTGTTGTGCAGCGGCTTTGTTGACACGGGCAACAAGGGATTTTCCGCCAGCTTTCTTCACGTTGTCGATGTCGGGCAAATTATTCGTAGCAAAAGTGAGGTCTTCGACGATAAGGGCATTTACATTTTCGATAGATGCTCTTACAAAATCGGTTTTAGGTGCTGTGAGCGGCTCTTTGATTAAAGGAACTTTTCCGAAGAGTGTTGCCAATACATTGTAAGCATAAGCACGATAAAAACGAGCTTCGGCATTGATAGCATTTTTGTTGGCTTGCGTCATGCCCGATAAGCTTGGGTTTTCGATATTTTTGATAATGATATTGGTATTGTTAATCATTCTGTAAGCCCAACTCCAAGCAAAAGACGCTGCTCCATCGGTAGGAATCAGGGTAGCATAGTTGTAATAGGGTACTTCTATGCCTTGGGCTTGGGCAGCCACCGCCACATCTGTACCTACTTGCCAAACCGACGGCCAGCCTTGGGCATCAGATTTAGTAAAAAACTGACTAAGATGGTTATGCAAGCCCACGATAGATGCCTCAAAACCAAGCGAATCGGTGAGGGTAGCAGGGGCATAAGAAGAATAAACGGTTTCTGCCAAAAACTCGTCTTTGCATGATGAAAGCAAGCCTGTACCCATCATAAGGCTACAAAGGGCCAAAATATATTTTTTCATTCTTTTCGTTGTTAAAATTTTACTTGAGTGTACGCCATTTTTTTGACCATCGGATAAAAAGCGTTTTTGTCACACGCATGATTGTTGGGCTATTTAAGCGTTACATTTACCCCTAACACAAAATTGCGAACCAAAGGATAATTGTTTGTCCAATCGCCAGAACCTCTAAACGAGAAGTCGTTTTCGGGGTCCCAACCTAGCCAATTGGTAAAGGTGTACAAATTACGGCCGCTCATATAAACGGTCAGCGAACCCAAGCCCAATTTGCTTGCCAAGGTTGCAGGAGCGTTATAACTCAAGGTTACGTCTTTGATACGTGTGTAGCTATTGTCGGACGGATACCCATAGCCTCTGGTATTGAAATAACGCAACGACGGACGGGTATTGCTTTTGTTTTCTTCTGTCCAATAACCAATGGCATCAGGCGTATTCATACGGCCTGCTTCGTCGGCAAAAGTTAGGTTTACGTTATTTTTCAAACCTCCTTGTACAGTTTGAATAAATACATTCAAATGGAAGTTTTTGTAGTGGAATGTATTCGTAAAACCACCTGTCCACTTAGGCAAGGTTGTCCCTAAAATGGTTCTATCATCGGCTGTAATTTTTTTGTCGCCATTAATATCAGCAAATTTCAAATCGCCGGGTTTAGCACCAGGGTCTTGTTGCGAAGCGTCTTCGCCGACTTGCCAAACGCCTTCTAATTTGTAATCATAGATAATGCCTAGCGATTGTCCTAAAAACCAACGGTTGCCCACATCGTCTTTGCCGTCGCCATACAGTTCTACGATTTTGTTGCGGTACGAAGCAAAGTTGATATTGCTTTCCCATTTAAAATCACCTGTTTTTACGTTGACAGTATTCAGGGTAATTTCGATACCTTGGTTTTGTGATTTGCCTAAGTTATCAAGAATCGAAGAGTAGCCTGTGGCCGCAGGCAAATTTCTTCGTAAAATCAAATCGGTTGTTTGGGTTTGATAAGCATCAATTGTACCTGTAATACGATTGTTGAAGAGAGAGAAATCAAGGCCAAAGTTTAATGCAGTGGTGTTTTCCCATTTTAGATTACTGTTTCCTAAATTATTAGCTAATACACCAATTGTACTTACACCCGAAAACGGAAAACGTACCGAACTTGCGGTGGTGAGTGTACCATACACGCCAATGGCTTCGTTGCCTGTTTTACCATAAGAACTACGCAATTTGAGGTTGTTGATAAAAGGAATATTTTGCATAAAACGCTCTTTGCTGATGTTCCAGCCTAAACCTACCGACGGAAATAAACCGTATTTAGAGGTGTTGCCTCCAAACACCGAAGAACCATCTCGGCGGGCTGTTACGGTTAGCAAATAGCGGCTGTCATACGAGTAATTGACACGACCCATTTGCGACAAATTGCTCCGTTTGTCACGGTACGAGCCACTGGTTTGGGTTGCACCTGCCCCAAGGTTGTAGTAAGAGAGTTCGTCATTAATAAAACCCGTTGCACCTGCCGAAGTACTCATGTAATCTTTTGACTGGGCACTGTACAAACCCGTGAAATCGAAGTGATGTTTGCCCCAATCTTTGTTATAAGTAAGGATGTTTTCTAATAAAAACGAATTCGATTCTGCATTGAAAATACTTGCCGAACCAATCGTACTGTTGGCATCTCTACCTGTATAACTTCCTGAACGAGAAGGTACTGTGATGTATGAGGCATTAAGTCTATATTTTAAGCCAGGCACAAACGAAGGTTTGAGTTCGGCATAAAAGTTGCCATTAAAGTTTTTGCTGCGTTCTAGGCGGTCAACGTTCAAGCCGATAAGTGGATTGGTATAAAGTAATTCGGGATACATCGGATAAATCTCATAGCCTCCACTTCCATTATATACCGTTCCATACGGACTCATAGCGGCAGCCAAATAGAAGTTGGTACGACCGCCATCGTAATTATTAGCCGTAAAAAACAAAGACGTACCAATGCTCAGATAATCGGTAATATTTACATCTAAATTTGAACGAAACGAAGCCCGATTATACTGATAGCCTTTTACCACGCCATCTTGCTTCAAAAATTCGCCTGAAATATAATATTTCACGTCGGCAGTACCACCCGAAATGCTCAAATTATGGTCTTGCAGTACGCCTGTTTGGGTTGTCAGGTCTATCCAATCGGTTACTTTTTTAGCATTATAATTACTTACTTCATAGGCATTAGGCAACACAGCCGTTTGGGTAAGGCCATTTTGCTTCATGTAGTCGGCATATTTTTGTACGTATTTTTCTGGGCTACTGGGCGTTAAAATATGGGCAATATTTTCGATACCAACATAGGTATTATAGCGAATGGTTGGTTTGCCCGAAGCACCTCTTTTGGTCGTAATCAAGATAACGCCATTAGAACCCCTAACGCCATAAATAGCCACGGCAGAAGCATCTTTCAAAATTTCGATAGAGGCTATATCGTTGGGATTGATGTCGTTGGTAACGCCATCGGTATTACTCAAAGGCACACCATCGACTACGATAAATGGCCCTGTACCTGCTGTAATTGAATTTAAACCACGTACTTGCACATTGGCCGAAGCACCTGGCACAGAGGATGATTGCGAAATATTAACGCCAGCTACCGAGCCTTCTATGGCGTGCAATACGTTGGTGACAGGCACTTGGCTCAAACGAGCCTTGGGAACAGATGTCACCGAACCCGTCAAATCGGTACGTTTTTGTGTTCCATAACCCACTACCACTACCTCGCTGAGGGCTTGGCTACTGCTTTTTAGGGTAACGTTAATTATTGTACGTCTGCCAACGGTAATCTCTTGTTTTTCATAGCCTACCGACGAAAATACAAGCGTTGCATTGTCGTCGTTGACCGCCAAACTATAGTTTCCATTTGCATCAGAACTTGTACCTTTTTGTGTGCCTTTGATTAGCACCGTAACGCCTACGATGGGTTCGCCTTTTTCGGCATCTACAATTTTTCCCGTAATGGTATTGACCAAGTTGAGGGGAGTGATAGCATGAGGGAGCAAATGCGTAGCCAGTACCACCGTTTCCGACTTTCGCTGGGTAAGGACGACTTGGTTATTTTTCATCACCAAGAATTGAATATTTCTTGGAATTAATAGACTGTTTAAAATGTTTTCTACGGTTTCGTGCTTAAACGATACCGTCATTTTTTCGTCGGTTGGTAAAATGTTTTTTTGGTAAGAAAAAACTAAATCAACCTGCTTTTCGATGTCCCGAAGTACATCTCGTAAGGTTGTGTTACGTGCCGTAATGGTGACACGCTCTTTGAGTTGTTCCTGTGCTAATGAAGGCCGTGCAAAGCTTACACCAACCACCATAAAAGCCATGACAAGTTGAATGGCAGTGATCTTCATAATTTTGAAAATCTCTTTTTTAGTAAGAAAATTTGACATACATTTGACTGTTTTTGTTTGAATTAGGACAAAAAGAAGCTTCCTCTTTGCTTTGGCGAGCAAGAGTAGCAAAACACGAAGGAGAGATGTTGGCGCATCTTTCCTTTTTTATTGAATTAGAAAAAAAAGTACATTATAGATTCATGGTAACTTTGCTTTATATATTGAAATTTTAAATTTATTCTATTTGTAACGTATCAATGCTAAATTGTCAATGGTGCATGCGTGTTTTCATTTTCTAAGACTTCCACTTAATTTTAAATCAAATATAAATCACTGATAAGTACCAATATGAAATTAGTGAGCATAATATTCATGGCATGACTGAAAGTAATTTACTCATTATCAGTTGCTTATGGCTTGAGTCATGCCATGAATAAATTTATCTAAGCACTTAATAAAAAACATAACTCATAATTTATACTTAGGTTTAGCACCTTAGCCTACTTACAGCCCTCCGACTCTACGATAATTTGAGCATCAATTTCTTTATACTTAGCACCAATGGTTTGGCAAATCACATCTAGTTTGTCATAAAGCGATTCTTGTCCAAAGGTAGTTGTAATGATACAAGTGGCTAAAGTTTCTTCATTGTAAATAATTTTTACTCCATACAGTTTTTCCATCAAGTCAAATACTTGTGTAACGGGCATATCTTCGATTCTCTTTTTCGCCACTTGTAAAGGCAATTGGAGTGGCAAGGGCGTTTCTACTAGATGTTTTTTGAGGGTTTCTTGTGCTCTACTAAAAATAGCTTGTTGGTTCGGTAATACAATGAGTCCTTTATCTTCGGCATCTGTCAAATCATGAAGATTTTGCTTAAATACCGCTACTTTTCCTGTTTTTACTTTGACAAACACTTGTTTTTCTTGTGCAAATGCTTGTACGCTAAAACTTGTACCTAATACTTTGGTAACAACTTCATTTGCATATACATAAAAGGGTCGTTTAGGATTTTTTTGTACTTCAAAAAAGCCTGCACCACTCAAGAATACGATTCTTTTATGAGGCTCAAAATGAGCAGGATAACTAATTTTACTATGGGCATCAAGTGTCACAAAGCTACCGTCTTCTAAGGCAATTTTTAGGGTATGTTCAGTCGTATTTTCTTGCTCAATTAAAGTGTTTTTATCTGCTACAGTAGCGACTAAATCTTCGTAAGTGATGCGACTGCGTTGTTGCAAAACATATTGATAAACCCCACCTATACCCAATAATATTGCAAGACTTGCGGCCCAAGGCATGAGGCGTTTCAAGGTAAAAAAGGTGTTTTTGTGTGCAGGTAGTGGCTGATGGATTGTTTCTTTGATTTGCCCCCAAATTTTTTGTTGATTAAGTATGGGTTGTTGGCTTTCATGTTGGCGAACTTGTAGAAGTAATTGACGCGCTTGATGGATTTCAGCTTGCTTATAAGGAAATTCTAAAATGAAAGCTTGCCAGAAGGCATCTTGCTCTCCATAGTTTACCCAACGAAGAAACGCTTCATCATTCAAAAAGTCTTGATATGCAAAATCTTGGTATTTCATATTGGTTTAACAAGTGCTCTTTTATCCTAAAAGATATGCTTGTTTACTTTTCATAGTTTTGGTTTTACTAGCCCATTAATAGGCTTCCATTTATACAGGTACAGCTTTTTGAAAAAACTAATCACTTTTTTTTCAAAAAAATCATTTTTTTGAAATTACTTGAAACCACCTTTGAAAACGTTGATATAAGTCAACGTTTTTTTTTATCATAAAGCATCGTTGGAGGTGGTAAAAAGAAGGCAATTTTGTAGCATAATTTTTTAAACCATCACAAAATCATGACAACTCAACCATCAAAAGGGCTACATATTAGCCTATGGATAGCCCAAGGCTTACTGGCAGCAATGTTTCTTATGGCAGGTGCCAACAAATTATTTCAACCAATTGCCGAGCTTGCAAAAATGTTGCCTTGGGTAACAGAAGTACCGTCGGCGTTGGTAAAATTTATTGGAGCAAGTGAATTGCTAGGGGGCTTAGGACTTATTTTGCCAGCATTACTCAGAATCAAACCACAATTGACTGTACTGGCTGCTATAGGTTTGGCATTGGTGATGTTGTTGGCAGCGTTTTTTCATATTTCAAGAGGCGAAACGTCGGTTATTGGTATGAACGTCGTGGTATTGCTAGTAGCTCTGTTTGTAGCGTGGGGAAGAAGTACCAAAGCACCTATCTTTCCTAAAGCATAAGATGATGCCTACAAGCACTGAGGAAGAATATGTAGAGGTTTTTATGTTGAAATTAAAATCTTCTGATATACAAGTGTTTATCAAAGAAGGAGCAAGCGTAAGTCAATATTTCTCCAGCTTTGAAGGCTTTCGAGGTATTGACATACTCCTTTTCAGCGATACCGACGTGACGGTACAAATGCGTTGGGGTAGCTATCAGTTGTTTGATAAACACTTACCTTTTATCCTCAATGCTTGTCCTGTTACGGCTTGGTTTCGTTATGCTATAAGTGTGTCGCATCAACCAGCCATTTTACAATCAATTCATCGTATTTAATTTCTATCACGATGCACTCATTTTCCAACCACAGACCCGATAGTGACATAACGATGTTTGCTACCTTCGGGGCTGTTCATCTGAGGGTAACATCTTTGGATAAAGCTGTTGCGTTTTGGACTAATATTTTGGGCATGAAACTTAGGCATGCAACCAACAATGTTGCTGCACTGGGTTCAGAAGAAAAAACGTTGGTGGTTGTTCATCAAACGGCTACATCGGCTTATCAAAAGGGCTATAGCGGTTTGTATCATTTTGCGATACACGCACCCAATAAAGCCGAATTTGCCAAGATGTTATACCGGGTATTGGCACACCATTATCCTTGTTCGCCAACCGACCATATTATGTCACAATCGGTATATCTCAACGACCCCGATGGCATAACCATCGAATTTGCCCTAGAAACGCCCGACCGGTTTAAAAGGGTAGTAACTAGAGGAGGGTTCCGGATGGGAGATGCCGAAGGCAATGTTCGTTCGGAATCTTCGGG
>JACCDR010190614.1_pt1 | contig 15028 bp, 11 predicted proteins | sample 7446431 | NCBI WGS metagenome assembly JACCDR01 (sample SAMN15323443, study PRJNA562643) | freshwater metagenome | isolation source: river surface water | place: USA:Blue River Watershed | collected 2017-08-17 | reverse complement strand
TTCACTGTTGATGTTGGTTTTGAGCTTAGATTTAGTCGTCCTTAAAAATGGTTTATTTTCCTCGTTACAAGTTCGAAGTTTATAGAAAGACTGGTGAAGATAGTTTTAATCCTATTCCTGAGGATATTACTGAGCTTACTTCTATTGATTTTGCTGGTGGTGTAGAAACTACTAAAGACGTTGTTAATATTAAGTTTCCTAATTACCGCCAATCCGATTACAGTTGGGGTGTTAGTCTTGGTAAAGGTCTTCGTGTTGATAACTTTTTAGGTATCGATGACGAGATTAAACTTTATGGTTATTATGGTAGTGTTATGCCCGCTAGTAAAGATGATGCTCTTATTATGAGTGGTCGGGTTGCTGGTTTTGGTTATAGACCTGAAGGTGAAGGTCTTACTTATAGTGTTAAGATTCCTAATCGTACTGAAGAGCTTCTTAATACTATGGTTCCTTATAGTAGTCGTGCTAATACTGGTATTGCTAATACTAGTTTTAGTGCTATTAAGCAGATGGTTGCTCGTCTTAATAAGTTTAATAAGTCTAAGAATCTTTTTGCTGCTGGTACTAATGAGTTATTAACTGATGCTGGTGGTAACGCTATTACTGGTACTTATGGTAATATGGCTGTTACTAAACTTGATGGTACTGCTTTTCCGACTATAGATTATAACGAGACTTGGAAGCCAACGTACTATAATATTGAGAAGCTTAGTAGTCCTGAGTTTACTGGTGACGAGGCTGCTGGTGAATATATTTTCTATGTTAAATATACTCCTGTTTTACCGCAATATCAAGACCTTTATGGTACTACTATTAATGAGTTAGTTTGGAAACCTAAGAGTAGGGTTAATATGGGTAATCTTGTTGAAGGTCTTGATATTACTAATGTTGAGATTAGTCTTGATGTTCGTGATGTTCAGAATCTTCTTATTGTTAATGCTGGTACTGACCGTCGTGGGGCAGGTGTAACTACTGTTGCTTATAACACTGAGAGTATGGGCAAGTATGGTGTTAAGTCTTGTTACTATACTGCTATGCGTAGAGTTTTCAGTGACCTTCACAAGCAAGAAATTAATTATTTGGGTACTTCAGTCACTATTGATAGTGATGGTATGCCGAGTACTGGTTATCCTATTACTATGAGTTTTAAACAGCGTGATGAAGCTGGTAATATTACTAATGTTTCTTTGGTTGCTGATGATAAAAAGGAATGGAATAATCATTTGCGTGAAGAAGCTAAGTGGCAAGCTCGTATTAATGCTGAGAAAGTTCTTGAAAAACTTGGTGAGCCTAAGTATAGTCTTAATGCTGATATGGTTCTTGGTAGTAATACTCTTATTGCTGGTGATATATATAATTTTGTAGTTCCTAGTTATGGTTGGGAGAATACTAGTGATAATCCTGCTTATAAATTGCGCATTCGTGATATCCAACACACTTTTGATAGTGCTGGTTGGACTACGAGAATTCAGGCTCTTGAGGATGAAAAGGTTTTAAGCCAGTTACTTGGCAATAGAAAGAGTAGTGTTGACGATGAACAATAATCTTGTTGGTGGAGTTGTAAGTGGTGCTCTTACTAGAAGTGAATTCGGTGAGAGTGATACAGATAATTATTTCGAGAATAATCGTGGTCGTGTTCATGCTCGGTTTGTAAATCTTAGAGTTAATACTCAAGACGCTGATGGTTCGGTTCTTGTTTTTGATAATACTACTTATGGCATTTGGGGTAGTTATTACTGGGGTAGTCAATTCAGTACTCCTGTTGTTAGGCGTAGAGAACAGTTTATGTGGATGGACCACGTAGATAATTTTGCTACTACTAATTATAAAGATTTGGGCTATACTCAGCTTAGTAATTTTTATAGTCTTGACACTAATGATGGTATTGGTTCTGCTCTTGTTATTAATAAACTTGGTAGTTTCTATGGTACCACTGTTGGTTTTACTCGTAATAATGGCAATGTTGATACTGGTACTGAAGAATACGGTTCTGGTCCTTTAGGTACTAGTTTTATTGCCAATGGTGCTACTAGTATTAATATTCCACACCAATCATATCTTTCTTTATATGATTCTAATGGTTTTACTATTTCTGCTTGGATTAAAAAAGATAGTTCTACTACTGCAACAAGAACTATTTATAGTAAGCACACTGGTGGTAGTACTAAAGGTTATCGTCTTGTTGTTACTAATAATAAACTTCGTTTAGATATTGGTAGTTCTGGTGCTAATTATACTTATAGTAGTACTGCTAATATTTCTATTGGTAGTTGGGTTCATGTAGCTACTGTTTATAATGGTAGTTTAGGTAGTGTTTATCATTATATTAATGGTAGTTTAGATTCTAGTCAAGCTGCTGTTCGCACTCCTTTTACTGATGATAATCGCAATGCTGATATTGTTTCTCATTTCGCCGGTGAATACTGGTTAGGTAGTGTTGAAAATATACGTATTTGGAGAGATAGAAATTTAAGTGCATCTGATATTGTTGAAGATATGAACTCTAAATATCCTGTTTATGGTGAAGGTCTTATAGCGAGTTATATTTTTGATAATAATCTTATAGATACTAATAATCTTACTGCTGGTCCAACTTCTAATTTCCCTGTGGGTTTTAACTTTAATGGTAGTAATCAGTATATTGAAATAGGTAGTTTAGGTTTTAGTAGTACTACTTCTCAGACGTATTTTGCTTGGGTAAGACTCAATCAATCTTTTGGTAGTGATGGTCCTATTTTTGGTGGTCGTTTATCAGATACTAATATGTTTTATGTTAAGCGTATTGGTGATTTACGGGTTGCTTTACGTCAAGATGATAGTGAACTTCAAGGTTCTGCTATTAATACTGGTAGTTGGTATTTCTTAGCGGCTACTTATAATTACGATTCTTCTGTTAATGGTTCTAGTTCTTGGACTGTTTATGTTAATGGAAGTGTTACTGGTAGTCGTATAGGTTATGATGTTTATAGTCCTTCCGTTAATTTTATTGGTTACGAGTCTCGTTTTGGTAGTGTTTTTAATGGTCAGTTAGCTGGTGTGGGTGTTTCTGACCGTGCTTGGTCTAGATTTGAGATTGAGACTTTATATAATAATGGTTCTGGTCTTAAGTATTCTCAGATTCCTACTCCCACCACTACTGCTCTTTGGGACGGTACAGGTAGTGTTGTTTTCAGCATAGGTTCTGATACTACTGTTACTGATTTTGCTGGTGGCGATTACGAACCTACTATTATTGCTGATACTGGCTCTATTACTTTACTCTAAAGATAAGGTATTTAAAAGAAAAAAAGGGTTATATTGTGATGAAAGGTAAGATACTAGTATATCTGTTATTGCTTGCGTTTGTTGTTCCTTGGGTTTCTGCTATTGGTCCCGAGGTAGCTTACGCTGGTTTAGATATCAAGAATCTTTCCGGTGACTTTTATGACGGTACTTTTACCGTGAATACAAGTCTTTATAACGCCCAGAGTGGTGGTTCACTACTTTATAGTGAAAACCGTAGTGTTGTTTTCAATAATGGCGCATTCACTAATTATTTCAATTATACTTTAGCTAACCAAAGCGCTTCTTTCTGGGTTGAAGTAACTATAGAAGGTAATACTCTTGACCGTTTCTTATACAGTCCTGCTGCTCAAGCAATATTTGCTGAAAACGCAAGTATAGCAACTTCCGGTGGTAGTGGTGGAGGAAACGTATCTATAAGCACAACGTTTACTAACGGAATAGCATATACTACGAATTCCACTAATATTGCTAGTGGTTCTTGGCTAACAGTTAATCCCACCACTGGTACAGTTAATATTCGTTCGGCAAATAACGGTTTAACTCTCGGTAATAATACTAATGGTGTTTTCTTACTTATTGATGCTGAAAGAGATTGGGAATTAGGCGTTAATGGTACCGGTGCAACCAGTTCTCTTTTTCTTAGAGATAGAGGCAATGATAAATGGTTCTACTTCTATACTGAGAATAACCAAACTCGCGTAGCTGCTTTCTATTTTGATAACGATGTTGGCGGCTCAAGAGTAATGCTTGTTCCTGATGGTGGTACTGTTTCCATCAATAAAAGTAGTACTGCTTTTGCTTTAAGTGTGGGCGGTGACATTGATTCTGATGGTGTTGTCCGTGCTGATGGTGGTTTTAACGGTACTGTAGATGCTTTTTTCTTAAGAAATCTTCCTCCTAGCGCTGGTGGGGCTTACAGTTGTTCTTTACTTTGGAATGGTACTGCCATACTTAACAATTGTACTCCAACTCTTTTTAATATTCAACCTGGTTCTGGTGTTATAATAGACCAAAACGTTAATGGTAGTATTAATATTAGTGTTGCAAGTGCTTCTAGTGTTAATGGTACACCCATAGCTCCTTCTAACATATCTTCTACTGGTAATATACAAACTGTTAGTGGTGAAGTTATTGTTGGTAGTACTACAAGAATTAGTAATGCTGGTGTTGTTTCTATTACTAGTGGCAGTTTAAGTACTCCCGGTCTTAGATTTAACGCTGATACAGGTGCTAATACTGGTCTTGTGCGTATTGCTGAGGACCAACTTGCAGTAGTAACTGGCGGTGCGATGAGAGTTAACGTTACTAACACTAGAGTTGATTTTAACGTTACTGATTTATGTCTTGCGGGTGGTTGTATTACTGCTTGGCCTAGTGCAGGAACATTTACTGGTTATACTGCCGGTTACAGTTATTTAGTATACCGTAACGGTTCTGATTATGTTGCTCAAAGTCCAACGGGAACAGTACTTATAGTAAATACTAATGCACACAGTGTTATTAACGCTGCCATTGGTAATATTACTGGTGGCACCGGGTCTGGTGGTGGACTTATACAGTTTAGCTGTCAAGAATTTATACTAACTGACAGTATTCGTATTGATAAGAGTTTCATTAGTCTTAGAGGTTGTGGTAGTGGTACTAAAATAAACGCTACTATAATGTCTCATAAGGCAATGATTAATATTACTGGAACAAGTGTTGTTCACGCTACAGTAGACTCTTTCCATTTAAATGCTAATGGTTTAACTAATGTAACTGGTATATTCATTAACACACCTTATTTACAAGGTGATACTGAACATCTTATTCAGAATATAAAGATTTGGGAGCCAGGTCTTCATGGAGTACATATTATAGGTGATACTAGAGTTGTTAATCTTAACAATGTTTATGTTAGAACTGCTAACCAGGATGGTTTCCGTATAGGTGGTAGTGACCACAAGTTTAATATGCTTGTAAGTGAAGGAGCTTACTGTAATGGTATATATCTTGGTGCTAGTAACGTACATATAGTTAATAGTAAGATGTTTGGTAATGGACGTGCTAACCAAGTATGTCATGGTGCAGTAGTTTACGCTGATAATGTTCGTTTCACAAACATGGAGTTCCAAGACAATTATAACTTTGGTTTATTCAGTGACGACCCAAGTACCAATCACGTAAGTGTTGTTAATAGTGTTTTCGACACTAATGGTCGTAATGATAGTAGTTCTAATGATGCTGCTGTTAGACTTTATGGTAGTGTTAACTGGCAATTTATAGGTAATACTTTCATTAATCGTGATGGGGCTACTAACATGAGTACTGCTATTAGTGTTGGTGGAGCACCTATCAATATTACTGTTATTGGTAATACGTTTGAGATGAATGGTCAGCAAACATTTACTTACGAGGCTGTAACTGATAGATTGGAAGTTGTAAGAGCTGGTAATGTAGGTACTAACGAGTCCAATATGTTACGTAGTCTTGATGTTACTAATAATGTTGATATTACTAGTGGTAATTTATTCTTAGCTAGTACTCGTAGAATTACTAATGCTGGTCGTTTCGAGGCTACTAGTGGTACTGCTGCTAGTCCTGGTTTCACTTTCCCTGTTGATAGTGGTTCTAATACTGGTATATACCGTGTTGCTGAAGACCAGTTAGGCATAACAACTGGTGGTACTTTACGAGTTAATGTCAGTAACACTAACGTTACTATTAGTAGCCTCGCTGGTGGTACTAATGTTGATTATGTTTGTGTAACTACTCAAGGTCAGTTATTCAGGAGTGACAGTGCTTGTGCATGAAAACAAAATACCTATTAGCAGTATTTCTTGTTTTATCTCTCACTAGTAGTTCTTACGCCGTAACAGTAATACTTAATGCCAATCAATACCTAAAAGATTACACTAATACCACTTTCGGTTTTAAAGAAGGATTCGCTTATTACGCTCCTAATCTTAGTGGAATGTATAGTGGTACTGATTATACTTTCGGTTTAGGTGTTGCTAATAGTATTGAGAGTTGTGTTAGTCGTATTGATGCTCGTCGTAATCTTAAATGGAATGGAACGGCGTTTACTAATATTTCGGGAGATTTTAAGCAAATAAATAATACTGCTGCTTTACAAAGTCATATTGATGAGTGGGTTGGTAATCGTAACTGTACTGTTATTGTAGTTGACTGGTCTATTCCTTCTTCGTTTGCTGTTTCTAATAGTTCTTTCTGTCCTTCTGGTAGTGTTTCTTGTTATCCTGCTAATTTTACTTCTGAAGTTCAGAATAGAGTTGCTTTTATGAAGATTCTTTCACGCAATGGTACATATAGTAGTAAGATTATTTATGAGGTTGGTAATGAGTGGAACCTTGGTAATCCTTGGTTTGGTAGTAGTCTTGCTCGTAGTTCAGCTAATTTGAATACTCGTCTTTTCTATATGCACCGTTGGGTTAATGAGACTCAGAATCAGTTCGCTACTGAATTGCCTGGTATGAGAGTTATTTATGGTGCTCCTACAATAGACACTGATGCTGCTCTTGGTGCTCAAGATGACGAAACTAGAAAGATATGGAGAAGTATATTTAATAATTTCTCTAATTCTTCAGGTTTTATGATGCCGGGTATTACTGGTCACTTCTATTGTGCTCGTTACGAAATGCTCGCTGAAGGCGTTTCTAATTGTAAACAATACAGTGACCGTGTTATAAATGAAATCTATGGTGTTTGCGCTGCTAAGTGGAACACTACTTATTGTAATACTATTCCTATGTATATTACTGAGTGGGGTGTTCAGCAGGCTGATGAAGATGGTAACATGTTAGCTCCTGTTGCTATTATGAATTTAACTTATGGTAATAAGAGCGCTGAGGCCTGGCATGTTGGTGGCATGGCTTCTATTCTTAATCGTCAACAAAACATCGTAGTTAGTATGTATGAGTTTATAAAGACTGACAAGTGTTTTGAAGATGATGATGAGTATCCTAATAACTGGGCTATGGTTCGCCAAACAGAACTTAGTTGTCCTGGTTCTAGACATGGCACCAAATGGAATTATTCTAATCTTCAATTCATGCAAGAACTTAATCCTTACATGAATGATGGTGATGATATTTATAATTTCACCGATAATGGTACTGTTCATGGTTGGTTCTGGAAAAGAACTAATGGTACTTGGTATGCTGTAGTTACCAATCTTAATACAACTGGTACTGGTAGAACTACTGTTAACCTTACATTTAGTGGTTTAAATGTAACCAGTGCTGTTAATATTCGTAACGGTAGTGTTTATACTAGGTCTGGAAGTAGTTTATTAGTTCCTATGGCTGGTAATGATACTGCTATTCTTGCCTTTACTGTCAATACTACTGAGGTTATTTCAGTTCCTTCTTCTAGAATAACTGCTAATTTTGGTTCGAACTTAAAAACTCTTTGGCGTTGGTGGATTGGCACTAACACTCACGGCGATTATATAAGTGAAAACTCTTATATAGATATTAATGGTGACGGTACTGTAGAAACTCTTGCTAATACCACTTATTATAGAAATAAAATTCGTGATGCCAATTTACTTATTTTGCGTGTCGATGGTAGAGTTGGTTATGTTGCTGAAGGAATAGCCAATAAACACATAGAAAATTTTGTTGATTTACAAGCTAATAAAACTCTTGGTAATGCTGCTGTTGGTGCTGTTCCTTACCAGTGGACTTTTACTTTTGATAATACTGCTACTGCTAGTGGTTATGTTGCTCGTAGTACTGATAAGCCTTCAGGTGTTTTCGGTATTTACAGTGCTGTTATAGTTAATAATGGTACTGGTAGTAATATTAGTGTTAGTGAGAGTTTCCCTAATAATGCTACTCCTGCTAATGGTAGTACTTATAACTTTACTGTTTGGGCTAAAGCTGCTAATGGCACTGGCGAAATGAGACTTGTTAATAGTGCAGGCACTAGAATGTGTAGTATGCAAATTAACACTAGTTCCTGGGCTAACTATAGTTGTTTATACACTCCTTCAAGTAATACTACTTCTTATACTATAAGTATTCACGCTGCTCAGGGAGCTACTGTTTGGTTTGACGAAGTAGAAATAACTATTAATGGTGATGAATTACCTGTTCATGCTTTTAAGAGTGAAGTTAGTCGTTTTATAAACTATCGTAAAGTAGAAAGTACTATAGAGTATTGTTGGAATAATGGTTCTCCTATTTGCTTTGTTCAAATTACTATTAGTGATATGCCTGATAGTATGGCTAATTTTACTAGTGGTGTTTGTGCTGACCAGATTAGAAACTGTCCTTCTCTTGTTCCTCGTGAATATGGTTTACTTGCTGCCGAGTATGTTTGGCGTGTAACTGGAAATGGTACAAGACAATCTATTGTTCAGGTTGAATTTGAGAACGAACCTGATAGTAGTACTTATGTTTATGGTCAATTGAGCAGTTCTTCGAGTCTTAGACACTGGTTATTTAACAGAGATTATAATGCTACCTATGATGCCATTAAGGCTCGTATGCCTGGTGTTAATTTCGTTATGCCTGGTTGGGCGCAATTCTGGCCTGGTGGCGGCGGAAGAAACATGTTTTTATCGTTCATGGGTAACTTTAGTAGTCCTAAGAAATTCGATATAGCGAGCATACACAGTTATCCAACTAGTAGTACTTCTGATTATACGATTGCTGCTGTAACTAAGAATAGTCGTATTAATCAAATGAGAACTGACTGTATTTCTTATGGTATTACTTGTAATGATATTGTTTATAGTGAGTGGAATGAGAACTCGGCTACTATAGTACAGTCCAATAGTACTGGTTATGAGGTTTCTACTGCTGCTTCTCTTTTCATGTTTACTAATAATCCTTACAACATTACAAGTATTCAATTCGAACTTAGTGATTACGCTAATTGTACTACTGCTGGTGCTCTTTATCCTTTCTGTTCTACTGCTACTAGTGCTGGTAGAAGAAGTATGGTAAGTCAGCCTGGTTTAGAAAACAGAGATTTCCCGAGTTATACTGCTCACTATGATTTCGGTCAGGCATTCCAAAACATTTATAACGTTGTTAACAGTACTACTAATAACAGTCAAGTCTGGGTTGTAGCTGGTTATAATAGCAGTAAATACGTGATAGGTGTTCTTAATACGAGAAATAGTACTCAGTTAGTTAATGTTTCTTGGACCGGTGTAACTCCTAGTAGTGTTACTTTTGCTAATGGGACGGCTATTTCTTACACAGGAACTAGTTTCTTATACAATGCTACTTTTGGCACTGAGTACTTCTATTTAACTCCTCAATCTGTTCCTGGTTTAGATTGTGTTGTTCCACAGACTAGTTTGTTTGTAACTCAGGCTGGTAATGTTATTACTGCTTCTGGTTGTATATATACTGTTGCTCCTATTATTGGTCAAAAGATTTGTAACCAGTTGGGGGTTTGCTCGTGAATACAGGTACTAAAATAGGTGTTGGTGCTGGTGGAGTTATAACAGCTATAGTTATGGCTTATCTCGCTACTGGTGGCTTTATAAATGACGTTGCTTATTGTAGACTTGATGGTACAGTAGTTGCTAATGGTGTTATCTCAAGTTCTGACGCTTCGCTTATAAGTGTTTCTGATGGTGTTCTTGAGTGTAAGAATAACAATTTAAAAGCAGCGTGGACAGTATGTGATGATAACGACGAAGTTTGTTTGAAAAGTAAACCGGCTGTTTGTTATACGGTAATGGTTTATCAGAATGGTGAAATGTGGTGCGTTTAAATATACTACTTGTTTTTGTACTTATTAGTATTCCTCTTGTTTCTGCTTCTATTCTTATTCCTGTTTATGGGGGTGTTATGCAGACTGCTGGTGGTATGGTTTTTGCTGCTCCTGCCTTTGTTAATAATAATGACCCTCCCAGTGGAGCAGTTATTAGTTTTTGTCCTGGTATAGGTTATGTTGATTTTAGACCTGATGTAAGATTCTTTAATTTTACTACGAGAACAATAACTCAGTATAATATATCTGCTGTTAATCAAACTTCATGTCTATATAATGCTACTAGTAATAATCCTACTGACTGGATAATATATACTAACCAGACTACTACTTCTAAACAAAGAATTTACTGTGGTACTAGTTTAGCTACTAAGTTCGAGGTTTTTTCAACACCTCAACAATACGCTAATAGTACTACAAATGCTACTGTTAGTTGCTGGATGGACCTTATAAGTGCTGGTAGGACTGATTATACTAATATAGGTATAATTGTAGCGGAGGCATAAAAACGTGGGCTTCCCAAGCTATGGTAGTTGGATTAGCGGCTCTTACACAGTACCTTCTAATACACAAACAACAACGCTTAGTTTTGTATGTGACTACACAGCAGGAAGTAGTCTTGTAGAATACGCTATTTATAAACACGATTTAGCTACTCTATACACTGATTTTACTACCCCTACAGTTGGTTCGAATAGTATTGTTTTATCTTCTATAGACGATGATTTCAAAATTATTGTCCGTATGATTGGCTATCCCGAAGACGGTTTTAATCCTGTATTTAAACACCTTGAGGTTTTTAGACGTGACAACGTTTCTAGTATGCAAATTATTAATGTTGGAAGTGATGTTAAACTACCAACCACTTTATTTGATAGGGCTTATGTTAAGCCTTATGGTTCTTTCTATTGGAATCTTACTGGTAGTGTTAGTAGTGATGGTGGTACTAGTTGGACGCCAATACCTTTATTCGGACAAGAGTTTGCTTTAACAAGTACTCTTGGAAGTGAACCTCTAGTTGTTTTGAGAGATGTTACTGGTAGTGTTGTTCTTACTGAGATGGATGTTTATTTCCATACGAGTGATGTAAAATGATAATTAGATTTGATGATGAACTTATTGCTAAAAAACCTGAGTTGTTTGATAATATTCAAACTCGGTATCTTGATGGTATTCTTTATTATGTTATAGATTCTAATTATCGTAAGAGTGTTTTACTTGTTGATTGGCTTGCTGGTCAAGTGAATAAACCCCATCCCAGGCTTATTGATATTGCTAATCAAATTCCAGATGGTAGTAACGACGATGAAACTGTGGTTAATGTTGTTATTTGGATTAATAAGAATATGACTTGGGTTAGAGACGATTATAGATGGAAGGCAAACGAATACTGGGCTACTGCTAATGAGATAGTTAGTACTAATTATTTACAGGATGACTGTGACGGCTTTGCCACTATGGCTTATAATCTATGTGTTCTTAAAGGTGTTTCTCAGGACCGTTTATTTATTTGTGCAGGTGATGTTCTAGACCCTCGTTCTAACAGTTATGTTGGTCATGCGTGGACTGCTTATAGACCTAAGAATTATCCTTTTAATTTCGTGTTTTTGGATGGTTGTTACCATCCTTCTGATAAACACGTAGCTTTTGACCGTAACTTATATACTATTAATAGGCGTTCTATTACTGGTTTTTACATGCGCCAAGGCGCTATTTATAAAGAAGATGAGCGTTATAAATCGTTATGGTTCATGTTTAATAGTAAAAAAGCCTATCCGGGATTACAATTGGCTTTAAAATAAGGTTTTTAAAACAAAAAGTCTATAAGGTTTAGGAAATGACTCTTAATAAATTCTCGAATGGACAATTAGCTAATGCTAATAGTGTTAACGAAAACTTTAATTTTGTTGGAACTGTTAGTGCTATAGGTATTCTTCAGGCATCTATGGTTGGTAGAAAAACCATAGTTTATGAGGATAGTGACCAAGATAGTTCTCAAAATCCAGATTATAAAGATGAACCAATTAACGCCCCATCGATATATGATAATTGTATAGTTGAAACTCCAATATATAATACTTCACTTTCCACGGTTGGTTCTATAACATCTACTGCGACATATACTCAGAATGGTTTAGTAGCCTTTGGAGATAAATATGATGATTTTTCTGATAGTAGCATTAACACTGGTAGTTGGGGTTCTTTTGTAGGAAGTACTGTTGTTAGTGGTACACCATCAGTCAGTGAAGGAGCGGGTTCGATTGAAATTAATTCTATTGGTGCTGGAACAAATGTGGCTTATCTTTATACTACTTTTAATATGGGTTCTGAACCCACAGAATTTGTTTTTGGATTTAATGGTTCGGCAAGAAGTAATGCTGCCAGTGCAATAATACAAATAAGCAATAATGTCGGTAGTGTTAATTTATTAACATTAGCAACTAATTCTACTATTGGAAACGATGAGATTTCTGGATGGATGAGAATAGTTTATAATCCATCAAACACCGTGGACGCCTGGATATTGTATAAAGACCGATTTAGAGAAGATAATGAGGGAGTTTCTGATATAGATAGAACAGCATGGGTTCGTGTTGCAACTAATTTAGACGTTAGTAGTATAACACCCAATAAGTATTTGCGCTTCTATACTACTGCAATTAATGGTGCTCAATCCAAATGGGTTGTTTATCCAATAGCTTATGCTGTGAATGGTGGAAGTTCCACTAATTACACATGGATAAGTCCCAAAACAACTTTTACACAAAATCTAGATTCAGGTCTTGTTTATGCTAGAACTTATCCAGCAACTAACAATGTTATTGGTTCATTTTCCTTAAACAATGGTAGTAGCTGGACTTCTGATGTTTATAAAAACTTTTTAACAACTACTAACACAGGCAGTGTTGCACAAATAGGAGTCACTGTAACTAAACCTTCAACTATCGTTGCTGGTAGTGAAAACATACCAACTCTTTATGGTGCAATAGGAATTTTTAATTAGAGGTATTAATATATGACAAATAAATGGGAATTCGGCGTTTGGCTTAAACGCAACAAAAGTGCTTTAAAAACACTTACTGCGGGTATAGCCACAATAACAACTGATTTAATGGTTGCTTGGAATCCTACTACAGCTTCGGGATTAGCTTTAAAGGCTTTTGCTGCTCTTGTTGTAGCTACTGGTTTCAGACTTCTCCTTGACTACATCGACTTTAAGTTACCTGATGTAGTTCAGGCCAAGGAAGAAATAACTACTCTTTAAAAATTAAGGGTAAGTTTTTTAAATCTTTTTATCCTTTTTTACATTAGTTTTTTAGAGGTGTTTTTTGTCAAAAAACTATGTTATAACCAGCGCACAGTATAACAGTCCACTTAACAAAAACTTCTATGATTCTTTAAAAAACTATTGTGAATTTAATAATGCCGAACTCATTGTTATACCTATGAGTGGTAAGTCTGTTCAAGAAGATGTTCTTGATTCTAAACTTGATTTAGATACTATTATTTCTAATTCTGTGCGTCTTAACAGTAATATACGTGTTAGTGATTACGCTATTAAACCTCAACAGATAGACCCTGTTACTGGTCTTGGTCGTTTCACACAAACTCAGGAAAGTACTATTTTTGCTAGTCCCAAGCAACGTCTTAAGGTCGTTCCTACTTCTAATGTTAATATTCCTCGTATGATGTGGACTACTGGTGCTCTTACTAAGCCTAATTATAATGATAATCGCATTGGTCGTATTGCTCTTGGCGACCACGTTTACGGAGCAGTGGTGGTCAATGTTAAAGATGATAAGAAATATCAGACTAGACCTATAAGAGCTTTGGCTAATGGTACTTTTGTTGATTTGGGGATTAAGTATGATGGTAATAAAGACCCTGTGAAAGCGGGTGTTGAGGCTATAGTTTTTGGTGATTGGCACGTAGGAGACACGAGTCCACTAGTAGCTAAAGCCAACTATAATATGATTAGTGAATTAGCTCCTAAAAGAGTGGTTCTTCATGATGTTTTTAATGGTCACAGTGTTAATCATCATCTTATAGATAAAAACGTTTCTAAAGCCCAACGTCTTGAAAGAAGTAGTCTGGAAAAAGAGTTGAGTGATAATTATTCTTTATTAAGTCAGATTTCTGATGGTCCTCATAAAACACTTGTTGTTGCTAGTAATCATCACGAATTTCTTAATCGTTATTTAGAATCTGGTCGCTACGTTTCTGATTCACAAAATTTAAAAATTGCTGCACGATTAATACCTGATTTTATTGATGGTAAAAATCCTTATGAGGTCGGCGTGAATTACATAAATAAGCTACCCGATAGTGTTAAGTTTTTGCGTCGGGACGAGGATTATAAAGTGCTTGGTTGGCAATTAGGTGCTCATGGTGATAAGGGTGTTAATGGTGCTAGACCTGGTATTAATAGCACAGAAGCTTCTTTTGGTAAGAGTATAACTGGTCACACGCATACTCCTGAGCTTCTTCGTAATACTGCTGTAGTGGGTACTTCTACTAAACTTCGTTTAGACTATACTGATGGTCCTAGTACTTGGATGAATACTAACGCTGTTCTTTATGATAATGGACAGATTCAGTTAGTTAATATAATCGATGGCCAATACAAATGATTTATACAAAGCAGGACTAAGTTTATTAGCTGGAACTTGTTACCATAATATTAAAAAGGCTTTACCACTTTCTTTGGTTCTTCTTAGTCATTCTCCTGAACGTAAAATTGTTTATTTAGATTCTTTCTGGGCAGACGGAACAGCCATAGAAGCTTATTACAATGGTATTACTCGTAAACATTCTAAAGAATTCATAGTCTGTGTTACTGATAAAGGTCTTTATTACCCCGAGCAAGAATCTAATTTAGAAAGTGTTGCTTATAGTTGTTCTAATAATATAGGAACTATTCATAGTCACCCCACACATACGGGTGATTATCTTTGTGTTCCTAGCAGTGTTGATTCACAAAGTTTTAAAGATAGTAAAAAAGAAGAAT
>JACCDR012572711.1_pt1 | contig 15035 bp, 12 predicted proteins | sample 7446431 | NCBI WGS metagenome assembly JACCDR01 (sample SAMN15323443, study PRJNA562643) | freshwater metagenome | isolation source: river surface water | place: USA:Blue River Watershed | collected 2017-08-17 | reverse complement strand
CCGCCGCCGAAGAAGTTGCCGCAGCGCGTGATGCACACCGGCACGCCGTAGGTGTGGTGGTAGGTCTGCGCGATGAGGTCGGTGCAGCTCTTGGAGACGTCGTACGGGTGCTTGCCCTGCAGCGGCATGCCCTCGTGGTAGGGCAGCACGGGCTGCTCGCCGTAGGCCTTGTCGCTGGAGGCGATGACCACCCGCTTGACGCCCGGGATCAGCCGGCAGGCCTCGAGCAGGTTCCAGGTGCCGCGCACGTTGGCCTCGAAGGTGGACATCGGGTGCTTGTTCGCGATGCCCACGATCGGCTGCGCGCCGAGGTGGAACACGCTGTCGACCTCGTACTCGTTGATGGCGCGCAGCAGCGTCTCGTGGTCCTCGAGGCGGCCGAAGACGATGTGCTGCGGCTCCGAACCCGCGATCAGCGGCGGCCGGCCCAGGCGCGAGACGTCGCGCACCAGCGCCGTGACGTTGGCGCCGCGCTCGTTGAGCTCACGCACCAGCCATTGGCCGAGGAAGCCGGACGCGCCGGTGACGAAGACGTTGCGGTGGCGCCAGAAGGTCGAGGAGGTGTCGCTCATGGTGGTGTGCAGGGCGTGGGTCGGGTTCAGCTCGCGGCGGCCAGCCGGGCGAGGTCGTTGATGCTGACGAACTTCGTGCCTTCCTGCGGCGGCGCCTGGCGCACGCCGGGCAGCGCGTCGCCGCGCAGCATGATCTCCTCGAGTTCCTGCTGGTCCTTGTAGGTGTCCATGGACTTGAAGAAGCCGTCGTGGCGGAAGGTCGAGAGCTTGCCCATCTTCACCAGCGCCGGCAGCACCTCGCGCTCGAGGTTCGAGCCGTGCCAGTGGTTGAAGATCTCGCGCTCCATCACGAAGAAGCCCGCGTTGATCCAGTGCTGCACCAGGCGCGGCTTCTCGCGGAAGCCGGTGACGCGGCTGTCGGCGTCAAACTCCACCGTGCCGTACTGGCTGACCAGCGGCACGCTCGTCAGCGTGGCCAGGCTGCCGCTGGCGGCGTGGAAGGCCAGCAGCTTGTCGATGGACACGTCGGACAGGCCGTCGCCGTAGGTGGCCATGAAGCGCTCGCGCAGCAGGCCGCGACAGGCGTGGATGCGGCCGGCGGTGTCGGTCTCCTCGCCGGTGTCGGCGATGGTGATGTCGAGATCGAAGGACTTGTGCGCGAAGTAGTCGAGGATGACCTCCTTGCGGTGGCCCACCGAGACGATGAACTCCTTGTGGCCCTGGGCGGCGTAGAGGCTCATGATCTGCACGAGCATGGGCTTGCCACCGACCGGCATCATGGGCTTGGGCAGGTATTCGGTGAACGGGTACGCGCGGGTGCCGCGACCGCCCGCGAGGATGACGACTTGCATGCAGGAACTCCCTCTGTGATTGGACTGGATGTGCTCAGTTCCAGGCCCGCAGCACGACGTGGTGCATGTTGCGGGGCTGGCCACGCTGGCCGTAGGTGAAGCGCGACACGGTCTCGACGCGGCGGAAACCGGCGTCCAGCAGCATCTGCGACAGCGCGCCGGGGCTGAAGCGCCACCAGCTCGCGTCGCGCCGCCCGCCGAGGTAGGCCGTGCGGTGGCCGGGGCCGTGGTGCTCGAGTTCGGGGAAGCAGACCTCGGACAGCAGGGCCTGGTCGCGCGTCATGGCGGCCACGCGCTGCAGGGCCAGCATCGGATGCGCCAGGTGGGGCAGCAGATCGCCGACGTGCACGAGGTCGAACAGGCCCAGGGCCTGGGTCGACAGGTCGTAGACGCTGCAGCCCACGCGACGCACCTGCGAGCCCAGCAGCAGCCTGGCGGTGGCAAAGCCGTGGCCGAAGCGCACGGCGCACTGCGCCGGGGTCAGGCCGCGCCGCACGTCGGCCGGCAGGTCGAGCTGCGCCGGGCCGTCGAGATCGATGGCCACCACCTCGGCCGCGCCTCGGCGCTCGAACTCGAAGGCCCAGAAGCCATCGAAAGTGGCCACGTCCAGCACGCGCAGGCCGTCCAGGCGCTCGGGCAGGCCGTAGTGCGGCAGCAGGGGACGGTGGTCGAACTGCCCGGGACTCTCGACGCCGCCCCCGAAATCGAGGGTGTGGTACCAGTACGGCACGCGCGCCACCAGCGCGCGCCGCGCGGCGGTTTCGGTGGGCGCGTGTTCGGGCAGGGGTTCGGGGTCGGCCGCATCGGGCGCGGGCGGCACGTGCACGGCTTCCGGCGGGGCGCGGCGCCGCGTCAGTGCCTGCCAGGCCGGCCCGCTCAGGCGAAGGCTCAGTTCGCCACCCAGTCGGTTGGCGCTGAGGTCGAGGTGAAAGCCCGCGAAGCCGAAGCGGCGATGCGCCATCCTGCGTGGAGTCCTGGTGGGTGGCGCCAACCGCCGGGTTGCGGGTTGGCCCATGCCTTGCTGATCGATCATGCTAAGGCCTGGAGAAGAAAGAACCGTGCCCACCACGAGGGCCGGCCCGCACTCCTGGGGCCGGGACCGCGGAACGTGTCACGCACCTGGGCATCGAGCCTGCGGGCCGGCGCGCCGACGGTGGGGCACAGTCGAGATGGGGTTCAACGATGAGCGGAGGAAGATCCGAGATGTCCATGCACCGTCGGCGGGGTTGGGTGCACACGCACGGTGCGGCCCTGGTGGAGCTGCTGCGCCTGGTCGACGCCGCCTGCATCGCACTGGGCCTGTGGTGGGTGCTGCAGGCATCGGGCCACACGCCGGCCAACGCGCACTGGGTGCTGCTGCTGGGCACGCTGGGCATCTACACGATGCTGGCGATGCACTGGCCGCTGTACCGTTCGTGGCGCAGTTCCTCGATGCAGCTGGAGCTGCGGCTGATCGCGCAATGCTGGATCGGCACGGGCCTGGTGGTGGCGGCGCTGGCCTTCATCGTCGGCGGCCGCGGTGAGGTGCTGCCGCGGCAGGTGGCGGTGGGCTGGGCCGTGACGACGCTGCTGCTGCTGCTGGCATCGCGCACGCTGCTGAGGCTGGCCTTGCGCCTGCTGCGCCTGGGCGGCCGCAACTTCCGACGTGCCGCGGTCGTGGGTTCCACCGACACGGCCGCCGCCCTGGCCCGCCAGATCCAGCGCCACCCCTGGATGGGCGTGCGCCTGGACGGCGTCTTCGACGACCGGGTCCCGGGCGAGGACCGCACGCACCCCGAACTGCCGCTCGCCGGCAACGTGGATGCACTGATGGAACGCATCCACCGCGGCGAGATCGACCTCGTCTACCTGGCACTGCCCCTGCGCGCCGAGTTGCGCGTGCAGGCCTTCCTGGCCCGCCTGCGCGACTCCACCGTCACGGTGATGCTGGCCCCCGACCTGTCGTCGTTCGGGCTGCTGCGGGCGCGCTGGGAAGTGCTCGGCGGCATCCCGCTGCTGAGCCTGGTGGACACGCCGCACGAGGGCGTCGACGGCATGGCCAAGCGCGTGTTCGACATCGTCGCCGCCTCGCTGTTGATGGCGCTGCTGGCGCTGCCGCTGCTGCTGGTGGCATTGGCGATCCGGCTGGAGTCGCCGGGGCCGGTGCTGTTCCGGCAGTCCCGCTATGGCCTCGACGGGCGGGAGTTCCGGATCTTCAAGTTCCGCAGCATGCGCGTGCTCGAGGACGGCAAGCAGCAGTTCCGCCAGGCCCGCAAGGGCGACAGCCGGGTCACGAGGGTCGGCGCCTTCATCCGCCGCACCTCCATCGACGAGCTGCCGCAGCTGCTCAACGTGATCGAGGGCTCGATGTCGCTGGTGGGCCCGCGCCCACACCCGGTGGCGCTGAACGAGGCCCACCGACGCATGATCGACGGCTACATGCTGCGCCACAAGGTCAAGCCCGGCATCACCGGCTGGGCCCAGGTGCACGGCTTCCGCGGCGAGACCGACACGCCCGAGAAGATGGAAGGCCGCATCCGCTACGACCTCGAGTACATCGAGACCTGGACCCTGGGGCTGGACCTGCGCATCCTGTGGCGCACGCTGTTCCGCGTGCTCGACGACCCCAACGCCTACTGAGCCGCCCGGGCCCACACCGCGGCGTCCAGGCCCCAGCGGTGGCGCAGCCACCACCAGCCCAGGAGCGGCGGCAGCATCATGCCGAGCGCGGCCCCCAGCGCAGCGCCAAGGGCACCCAGGCCGGGGCCCAGCAGCGCCACGGTCAGCGCGCTGGTCAGCGCGCCGGTGGCCAGCGCCGCCATGGCCACCCGCGCATGGCCGACGAGCGTCACGACCAGCAGTGCCGGCCCGAACAGGCAGGCCAGCACCGCCCCCGCGCCCAGCAGCGCCAGCGCCGGCGCGGCCGTGCGGTAGACGGCGCCGAACAGCGACAGCAGCCAGGGCCCGAGCAGCACGAAACCCAGCGCCACCGCGGCCGCCAGCAGCGCGGCGATGCGCGAGAAGCGCGTGAGCTCCTGCTGCAGCGCGGCGCGCCGGCCGGCCTGCAGGTCGACGAGCTGCGCCGCTACGCGGGGAGCGAGGCCACCGTGCGCGGCCACCACCAGCACCGTCAGCGCCTGACTGAAGCGCGTGACGACCGCGTAGCGCGCGATCTCGTCCGGCGAGCCGACCTGGCCCATCACCAGCACGTCGATGCGCTCGCACAGTGCACCGACGAGCATCACGCCCAGGTAGCCGGCCGCCACCTCGCGCCAGCGGCCCGGCTCGGGCTGCAGGGGGGCGGCCGCCCAGCCCGGCGGCCGCGCCGAACGGCCCCAAGCCCAGCACGCCAGGCCCAGCAGCAGCACCGCGGCGAGGTGGATCCACAGCAGGTCGGACACCCGCGGCGCGCGCGAGGCCAGCAGCGTCAGCAGCCCCGCGCCGGCGATCACCACCGCCGTGCGAGCCAGGTTCGACAGCAGCTCGGCCGTCACCACGCGCTGCAGGCCCTGCAGCTGCGCGGCCGCCAGCGCCAGCAGCGGCGCCGCGACGAGCAGCAGGCCCAGCACCGGCAGGGCCGGGCCGTCGATGCCAGGCAGCGAAAGCACGCCAAGCGCGACGCTGCCCAGCAGCAGCACCGCCACCACGACGCCGCCGCCGGCCACGGCGCGTATCGCATAGCGCCACACGGCCCGCGCGGCCCCGAGCTGGCCGCGGGCCACGTAGTCCGCCACGAAGCGCACCACCACCAGCGGCAGGCTCAGGCTGGCCAGTGCCGTGGCCAGGCCCACCCAGGTCATCACGACGATCAGCGCGCCGAAGTCCGCCGGGCTCATCAGGCGCGCCAGCACCAGCTGCAGGCCGAACGCCGCGACGGCACTGGCCAGGCGCACGGCCGCCACGCGTCCGGCACCGCTGCCGGCCCCGCTGCCGGAGAGACCGGGCGCTGCGCCCTGCTGCGCCTCGCTCAAGACGGGGCCCGCGGCAGGCGGTCCGCGGCGTCGTCGGGCCGCAGCGCGCGGTTGCGGCGGTTCCAGCGGTCGGCCGCGATGACGATGGCGGCCACGATCCAGAACATCCGCCCTTGCGCCGGCACGCGGGTGAAGAAACTCGCCAACCCGTCGACCATGATGGCGATGACGCCGCACGCGGCACCCAGGTTGGCCATCGAGACCGTGTCGCTGAGGCGCAGGCGCAGGTTGCGCAGCGCCATCACCAGCAGCACCGCGTGCAGGCCCACGAACAGCAGCATCCCGAGGCTGCCCTGTTCGGCCCAGACCAGCAGCCAGGCGTTGTGCACCACCGGCCAGATGGGGCCGAACAGCTCGGTCATCTTCGACGCGCTGTACGGTGCGTAGTCGATCACGTGCAGGCGGAAGGTGTTCAGGCCGTGGCCCAGCACCGGTGCATCGCCGATCATGCGCCAGGCGATGGCCACCCACTGCTCGCGGAACTCGAACGCGCCGCTGTCGCTGGCCTGGATGCGCCGGATCACCGAGGGCGCGGCCGCCAGCGCGGCCAGCGGGATCGAGGCCATCAGCGTGCCCTTCACCCATGGGTGCCGTCGCGTCCATTGCACCTGGGGCAGCAGCACCAGCAGGAACACGAGCAGCGCCGCGGCCGCGGCCGCCCAGGCGGCGCGCGACAGCGTCAGCAGCAGGGCCAGGCCGCCGAGCGCCACCGCACCGCCGATCAGCAGCCGCCGCCACAGGCTCTGCGCGGTGAACAGGGCGCCCACCAGCAGCGGCAGCAGCAAGGCGATGTAGGCCCCGAAGAGGTTCGGGTGGCCCGCCAGCCCGGACACGCGGAAGACATCGGACGACAGGTAGACGCCGAAGTTGGCGCCGCGCACCGCCTCGTCGGAGGGCTCGCCCAGGGCCTGCAGCCCGAGCGTGCGCCGCAGCGCGTACTGCGCCAGCGCCACCAGCACGTTGCTGAGCAGGCCGGCGGCCAGCGTGAGCACGACGACGCGGAAGTGCTCCTCGCGCACGCACTCGTTGGCGACGACGATGAACAGCAGCCACAGCTTGAACATCCGCACCACCTCGAAGGCGGCGAAGGTGCGGAACGGGCCCAGGGCCACGGTGAGCAGCCCGAGCACGATCAGGCCCCACCAGCACAGGCTGACGCCATCCAGCCGCTGCGCAGGCCGCCACCCGCGCAGGCGGTCGCGGATCTGGAAGGCCAGCAGCGGGAACAGGAAGAAGTCGACGGCATCGATCGCGAACGAGGGCGCGCCCCCCATGTGCGTGCGCAGCATGAAGTTGATCGACAGGCCCAGCATCGCCGTGTAGACGGTGCCGATGAAGAAGAACAGGCGCGGGTTGCCCGACAGGTACAGGGCCAGCGGCATCAGCGTGCCCACCAGCATGGCCAGCGCGTAGATGCGAGGCGCCGTCATCGCCAGGATGGCGATGACGCCGGCCCACAGCCCCAGCAGCAGGGCGATCGACACCGGCAGCAGCGCGGGGCGGCGGAGCATGCGACGGGGCCTTGGGTGAACGGCGCCGACGGGGCGGCCGGCGGGCGCTAGCGGCCGGCAGCCAGCACGACGCGCAAGCCGCCGGCCCCGTTGTCGCGCAGCAGGGCGTCGCAGGCGTCGATGTCGCGCATCAGCGTGCGGTCCTCGACGGCGATGCCCAGGACGACGTCGGCCTGCGTCGCCACCAGCAGGTGCCGCGTGTCCGCCAGCAGCGAATCGAGCAGCAGCAGCACCCAGCGGTGCGCGGCCCGGCATTCGGCCAGCACCTGCACCAGCCGCTCGCGGTCGATGGCCCCGCTGGTGGGCACCGCTCCGCAGGGCAGCAGCTGCACGCGCGGCACGGCCGTCGGCAGGCGGCAGGCCTCCAGGCCGGCACTGGCCACGCCTTCGAGCATCTCGGCAAAGCCCGGCTTGCCCAGGGCGCCGAACTGCGCGCTGAGACCGCGGGCCTGCGACTTCAGGCGGGCATCGACCACCAGCACGTCGGCGTCGAGCTCGCTCTGCAGGCAGTGGGCCAGCATCAGCGCGGCCTCCTGCGCCACGCCGTCGCCGTCGACGTCGGTGAGGGCCAGCAGATGCCCGCCGTCACGGCTGCCGAACTCGCGCTCGAGCAGCCGGGCCATGTAGCGGTAACTGCGCGAGGCCGGGTCCGGGTGCCGGATGAGGCTGTCGAGCAGCGCGCCGTACCAGGGCGGTGAGCGTCCCGGGGCCGTCATGGCGCACCCCCGTCGCCACCCAGCCGGTACAGGCCGCGAACGAAGCGCGGGTCACGATCGACCAGCGCGAACAGCGGCGGGTGCCCCGCCCCCAGCGAGGCGCGATGCGCACGCTGGTTCAGCAGGTCCAGCAGCAAGGCGCCGAGGGCGCCGATCAGGCCACCCAGCAGGAGGCCTGCGGCCAGAAGGAGCTTGGCGTTCGGCGCCACCGGCTTCGTCGGCACGGAGGCCCGCTCGACGATGCGCATGGCCGACGGCGCCGACCGGGCGCTGGCCATCGACACCGCGGCCTGGGTCATGCGCTCGCTGAGGCTGTGGTACGTGCCTTCGAGCTGGCGCTGGCGGCGTTCGAGCTCCTGGCTGACCTGCTGCTTCTCGGGGATCGCGCCGATCAGCTGCCCCAGGCGCTCCATCTCGGCCGCCTTGCGCTCGCGCGAGGCCCGCAGGCCGGCGAGGGTGGACTCGATGCCGGCGCGGCGGGCGTTGAGCTGCTCGAAAGACTCGCTGACCCGCGTCGAGTTGCGCACGATGGCCGGCGTGGCCTGCCGCGAGGTGAGCTCGGCCTGCGCGTTGGCAACCTGGCGCTCGAGTTCCACCAGCTCGGGCGCGCCCGGCTGGTACTTCTCGCGCGCATTGGCCAGCAGCGGCTCCAGCTGGGTCAGCCGGGTCTTGGCGGCGTCCTCGCGGAACACACGGTCGCTGCGCAGCAGCGCGCCTTCTTCCTGCGCCTGCCGGTCCAGCACGGCGAGCGTGGCCGTGTTCTGCGAGATCGAGGCGTCGAGGTCGGCCACCGCGCCCCGCAGCGCGAGGTACTGGCCGATCTCGGCGCGGTCCTTCTCGAACAGCAGGGTCGCGCCCGAGCGGCTGCGGAACTCGCGGATCTCCTCGTCGAGCGCCAGCAGCTCGCCCCGGATCCTCTCGGTCTCGGCCTTCAGGCTTTCGTAGGCCCCGCTGGCCTCGGCGACATAGCGCTCGCGCCGGCGCACGAGGTAGGTCTCGACCACCGTGTTGGCGGTTTCGGCGACGCGCGGGTTGGAGCCCTTGACGATCAGCAGCCCGATGCTGGCATCGCCGACCTGGGTGACGCTGACGCTGGCCGAGAAGTCGTTGAGCGTCTTGTAGTACTCCAGCAGTTCCGGCGGGTGGGACTGCGGCTCGCGGCCCAGCACGAAGGCCTTCACGCGGCGATAGTTCTGGCCGATCCACGACTCGCCCCACAGGTGCGTGGCGTAGCTCGTGAACGGGTGCCACATGTCCTCGTAGCGCAGGTTCAGCTTGTCCTGCACCTCGCGCAGGATCGGCGGCGAGATCATCAGCGTGCCCTCGTCGTTGAGGGCTTCGCGCCGGAAGGTGTTCCAGCCGGTGTAGAAGGCCGAGCGCTGGTGGTCGGTTTCGGAGTCGACCGCGACCATGACCTCGGCCTGCCAGGTCTCGGGCCAGACCCACAGGTACAGCGAGACCAGCCCCGTGCTCACCACGGCACTGGCGACCAGCAGCCACCAGCGCGTGCGGATCGCGCGGCGCAGCTGGCCGAGCGTGGAGCCGAACTGGAAGCTGTCGGCCTGCGGCACGTGCGGCACGGCCTCCGGGGCCGGCGTCACCGCGTCACCTCGCGCAGGATCCAGAGGTTCAGGAACGGCGAGATCACCGTGTTCACGTCGGTGAAGCCGCGCAGCATCTGCGAGCGCAGGCTCTCGGGCACGACGACGAGGTCGTTGGGCTTCAACGGCATCGTGTTCATCACCATGTACAGCTCAGGCTGCGAGACCTGGCGGCGCGACTCGCCCTGCACCTGGGCCAGGTGCATCTCGAGCACGCCTTCATCGTTCAGGCGCAGCACCGAGACGGCGTCGACGGCAGCGTTCCTGGAGAGGTCGCCGCTCTGCGCCAGGGCCTGGGCCAGCGTGCGGGCGCTGCGCAGCGGCAATGCGCGCGGGATGCCGACCGCACCGACCACGTACACCATCGGCTCGGGTGGGTTCTCGACCAGCACCGTGACCTCGGGGTCGCGCAGCCGCTGCGACAGCAGCCCCGTGAGCTGGCGCGCCAGGTCCTGCGGCGCCTGGCCCGCGGCCTTGACGTCACCGAGCAGCGGCAACGAGACCAGGCCGTCCGGCCGCACCACCACCTTGCGCGAGAGTTCCTGGTGCCGGTAGACGAACACCTCGAGCACGTCGCCCGGCTGCAGGCGGTAGCCGAACTCGTAGCGCCGCAGCGCGTCGACCTGTTCGACCGAGACCTTCAGGCTGGCCTGGCCGCCGGGCGGCATGGTGCCGGTGCAACCCACACCGGCCAGCACGGCCACCGCCAGCGCGGCCATGCCGGCCCGCAGAGGATTCGAGGGCGCCACACGGTGAAACGTCATCCAGTCGATTATGCAAGTCACCCTGGGCGCCGCCGACCACCGGCCCCCGGGTGGCGGGGTGCGGTCAGGCATCGTCGTCTTCCATCGGGCGGCCCTGGGCATGGGCGATCAGGCGCTCGATCACGCCATCCACGCGCACCTGCGCGCGCCAGCCCAGCAGCTGTTCGGCGCGCCGCGGGTTGCCCGCGCTGATGGCGGCCTCCGAGGGCCGCAGCAGGCGGCTGTCGGTGTCGACGTGATCGCGCCAGTCCATGCCCAGGCGCGCGAAGGTGCGCTCGACGAACTCCGACAGCGCGATGGTCTCGCCGGTGGCGACGACGCAGTCCTGGGGCTCGTCGACCTGCAGCATGCGGTACATCGCGGCAACGTACTCCGGCGCCCAGCCCCAGTCGCGCCGGACCGACAGGTTGCCCAGCTTCAGCCGCTCATCGCTGCCGGCAGCGATGCGCACGGCGGCGGTGACGATCTTGCGGGTGACGAAGTGCTCGGGCCGGAGCGGCGACTCGTGGTTGAAGAGCAGGCCCGAGCAGGCCTTGAGGTGGTAGGCCTCGCGGTAGTTGGCCACCAGCCAGAACGCGGCCGACTTCGCCACCGCGTAAGGGCTGCGCGGGCGGAACGGGGTGTTCTCGTCAGCCGGCTGCGCGCCGGTGTCGCCGAAGCACTCGCCGGAGCAGGCGTTGTAGAAGCGGGTGTCCAGCTGCAGGAAGCGGATCGCCTCGAGCAGGTTGCCCGTGGCCACGACGACGCTGTCCAGCGTCTCGATGGGTTGCTCGAACGAGGCCGACACCGAACTCTGGCCCGAGAGGTTGTAGATCTCGTCGGGCTGCACGCGCGACAAGGTCTGAGCGACGCTGCGGAAGTCGCCCGGCGCCATCGGCCACACGGCGACACGCGACTCGATGCCCAGCGTCCGCAATCCGCCCAGCACGGCCGGCCGCGCCACGCGCGAGGTGCCGTGGACCTCGTAGCCGCGCCGCAGCAGCAGGCGGCTGAGGTAGGCCCCGTCCTGCCCGGTGATGCCGATGATGAGCGCCCGCCGCGCACGGCGCGCCGCTTCCCCGACCTCGTTCGTCAACTGACCACCCCCCGCCTGCGTCCTGCTTCTGTGCAGCCTCTGATTCTGGGCTCTCGCCCAGATCACGCGGAAGATGCAAGCGGCGGGCCATGCCCGCCCGTGGCGTGCACGCCATCACGACATCGGCCGGGACCGGCCCGCGGGCTCAGGAGGCGATGAGGTCGCGGATCTGCTGCAGCGAGCTCGGGTCCTCGATCGTGGTCAGGTCGCCGGGGTCGCGCTGCTCGCACACGGCCTGGATGGCCCGCCGCAGCAGCTTGCCCGACCGCGTCTTGGGCAGGGCACCGACGAAGCGCACCCGGCTGGGGCGTGCCACCGCACCCAGTTGGTCGTCCACCACCTTCATGATCGCGCCCTCGAGCTTGAGCGCGGCCTCCGGCGTGGCCGCGAGCGAGGCGTCCTTCAGCACCGCAAAGGCCATCGCGACCTGGCCCTTGAGCTGGTCGGCCACGCCCACCACGGCCACCTCGGCCACGGCCGGGTGGCTGGAGATGCTCTCCTCGATCTCGCGCGTGCCCAGGCGGTGGCCGGCGACGTTGATGACGTCGTCGGTGCGGCCGAGGATGAAGAAGTAGCCGTCCTCGTCGCGGATGCCCCAGTCGAAGGTGCTGTAGACCTGCCGACCGGCGATGCTGCTCCAGTAGGTCTTGACGAAGCGCTCGTCGTCGCGCCACACCGTCTGCATGAAGCCCGGCGGCAGCGGCCCCTCGATGACCACCACGCCCTTCTGGCCCGCGCCGGTGATGTCCTGGCCCGTCTGCTCGTCGACCAGCTTCACATCGTAGCCGTACATCGGCACGCCGGGGCTGCCGAACTTGCTGGCCTGCTTCTCCACGCCGTTGGCCACGGTGAGGATGGGCCAGCCGCTCTCGGTCTGCCAGTAGTTGTCGATGATGGGCACGTTCAGCGCGTCGGCGATCCAGCGCGCGGTGGGCTCGTCCAGCGGCTCGCCGGCGAGGAACAGCGCGCGCAGGCTGGAGAGATCGTGCTTCTTCAGCGCCGCCGGGTCCTGCTTCTTCAGCACGCGCACCGCGGTGGGCGCCGAGAACATCACCGTGACCTTGTACTTCTCGACCAGGCTCCACCAGATGGCGGCATCGGGCCGGATCGGCAGGCCCTCGTACAGGATGGTCGACATGCCGGCGATCAGCGGGCCGTAGACGATGTAGCTGTGGCCCACGACCCAGCCGATGTCGGAGGTGCTGAAGTAGGTCTCACCCGGGTTGCCGCAGAAGATGTGCTTCATGCTCGCGGCCAGCGCCACGGCGTAGCCGCCGGTGTCGCGCTGCACGCCCTTGGGTCGGCCGGTGGTGCCGCTGGTGTAGAGCGTGTAGCTCGGGTGCGTGGCGTCGAGCCAGGCGCAGGGCACCTGGGCGCCGGCGTGGCGCTGGGCCAGCACGGCCCAGTCCTCGTCGCGGCCGGCCACGCGCTCGAAGGGGCTCAGGCCACGGTCCACCATCAGCACCTTGGCCGGCTTGTGGGCGGAGAGCTTGATGGCCTCGTCGAGCAGCGGCTTGTAGGGCACGACCTTGCCGCCGCGGCTGCCGGCGTCGGCGCTCACCACCACGGTGGGTTCGGCGTCCTCGATGCGGCTGGCCAGGCTGACGCTGGCAAAGCCGCCGAACACCACCGAGTGGATGGCGCCGATGCGCGCGCAGGCCAGCATCGCGAACACCGCCTCGGGGATCATCGGCATGTAGATCAGCACGCGGTCGCCCGGGCCCACACCCAGGCTCTGCAGGCTGGCGGCCATCACCTGCACCTGATCGAGCAGTTCGGCAAAGCTGTAGACCCGCTCGATGCCGACCTCGGTGGACACCCACACCAGCGCGTTGCGCCCGGGGTGCGTGGCGGCATGCCGGTCCACCGCGTTGTGGCACAGGTTGGTGGTGCCGCCTTCGTACCAGCGCGTGAATGGCGGCTGGTCGTTGTTGCAGATGCGCTTCGGCGGCGTCTGCCAGTCGATCAGCGCCGCCTGCTCGGCCCAGAAAGCCTCGCGCTCGGCGAGCGAGCGGTGGTGGAAGTCGGCAAAGCGGGTCGGGGCGCTCATGGGTCTTGTCTCCTGCTGTTCGAGTCGGGCGCGGGCATGGTGGCGGCAATGCCCGCTGGGGGCCACCCGGGGATTGTCGGGAGCGGCGGCTTGCAGGGCACTGACGCGGCGCCGCCTCGCGCTGATCGGACAGGGGCCGCTGCTATGCTCCGCCGCCGATGAGAGCCTCCGCCCGCATCCTTGCCTGCAGCCTGCTGGCCCTGGCGCTGAACCAGGCCGCCGCGGCACCGGCGCCGGCGGCGTCGGCACCTTCCAGCGGCGGGGACGCGGTGCTCGAGTTGCTGCAGCAGCGCGGCCTGCTGCCCACGCCGGCGGCCATCGAGGCCAACGCCTTCGTGCGCCAGGTGCGCGAGACGGCGTCGGAGCTCGTGATGCAGGCGGTCAACTTTCTCGGCGTGCCCTACCGCCGCGGCGGCAGCAGCGCCGAGCAGGGCTTCGACTGCAGCGGCTTCACGCGCCACGTGTTCGAGCACAGCATCGGCCTCGTGCTGCCGCGCCGCGCGCACGAGCAGGCCACGCAAGCCGGCCTCTTGCCGGTCAAGCGCGAGGAGCTCAAGCCCGGCGATCTGGTGTTCTTCAACACCATGCGGCGCGCCTTTTCGCACGTGGGCATCTATGTCGGCGACGGGCGCTTCATCCACGCGCCGGCCACCGGCGGCGAGGTGCGGGTGGAAGACATGCGCGCGGCCTACTGGCAACGCCGCTTCAACGGCGCGCGCCGCGCGCCAGCCGCCGAGGACGGCGGCGCCGCGCCCCGCGCCTTGCCCACCGCCGCTCCGGCCCAACCCTGAGGCCGACACACCCAGGGCGCGCGGCACAATCCGCGGCCATGGGCGAATCCGTCATCCCGCTCGCCGACCTGCGCACGCTGGCCACGCCGGCGCGTGTGCCGGCGGTGCCGATCCCGGCCACGGGCCTGCTGTCTGACAGCCTCGGCCGGCCGCTGCGCGACCTGCGCATCTCGGTGACGGACCGGTGCAACTTCCGCTGCAGTTACTGCATGCCCAAGGAAGTGTTCGACCGCGATTACCGCTTCCTGCCGCAGACCTCGCTGCTCAGCTTCGAGGAGATCACGCGCCTGGCGCGGCTCTTCGTGGCGCACGGCGTCGGCAAGCTGCGCCTCACCGGCGGCGAGCCGCTGCTGCGCAAGGGGCTGGAGGTGCTGGTGCAGCAGCTCTCAGCGCTGCGCACGCCGCAGGGCGAGCCGCTGGACATCACGCTCACCACCAACGGCACGCTGCTGGCGCGCAAGGCCGTGGCGCTGCGCGAGGCGGGCCTGAAGCGCGTGACGGTGAGCCTGGATGCGCTGGACGACACCATCTTCCGGCGCATGAACGACGTCGACTTCCCGGTGGCCGACGTGCTGGCCGGCATCGATGCCGCCGTGGCCGCGGGCCTGGCGCCGATCAAGATCAACATGGTCGTCAAGCGCGGCACGAACGACCACGAGATCGTGCCGCTGGCGCGCCACGTGCGCGAGCGCTTCGGGCCGGGCGTCGTGCTGCGCTTCATCGAGTACATGGACGTCGGCGCCACCAACGGCTGGCGGCTCGACGAGGTGCTGCCCTCGGCCGAGGTGCGGTCGCGGCTGCACGCCGCGTTCCCACTGGAGAAGCTGCCACCATCCGCACCCGGCGAAACCGCCGAGCGCTGGCGTTATGCCGACGGTGGCGGCGAAGTCGGCTTCATCAGCAGCGTGACGCAGGCCTTCTGCGGCGACTGCAACCGCGCGCGCCTGTCCACCGAGGGCAAGCTGTTCCTGTGCCTCTTTGCCACGCGGGGACACGACCTGCGCGGCCTGCTGCGCGGCGGCGCCAGCGACGAGGCCATCGCCAGCGCCATCGGCCTGGCCTGGCACGAGCGCGACGACCGCTATTCCGAGTTACGCGGCTCGGGCGCGGCCGAGCCCGGTTCGGGCGAGCGGCGCGTCGAGATGCACTACATCGGCGGCTGACTGCGCGGCCAGCGCACGGCTGCTCCGAAGCGGCCGCGCTGCCGCCTCGGG
>JACCDR012155943.1_pt1 | contig 15035 bp, 12 predicted proteins | sample 7446431 | NCBI WGS metagenome assembly JACCDR01 (sample SAMN15323443, study PRJNA562643) | freshwater metagenome | isolation source: river surface water | place: USA:Blue River Watershed | collected 2017-08-17 | reverse complement strand
GATGAACCAATGAAGTCCGCGCCGTTTTTATATTCAGCGGCATGTACAACCGTGCCAGCTTTCAACCCGCCATCAAATGCGACGTTTTGAATCAACGAACCGTTGAGCCCACGGAACCGCAACATAGTTGCATCATTGGCACCGTTCCATTTGAGAACAGTTCCATTAATTCCGCGGGAAGTTCCTTGGTCTCCCTCAATCAGCAATCCATATCCCGGTTGCCCAATGAATTGGATTTGAGAAGAAATAAGATATGTGCCGCCCGGAATAACAATTCGAACTGTGGCTGCATCCCGAACTGGCGCAGTGAATGTTTTGCTGACGGCAGCTGCAAGGCGCTGAAAGGCCGCGGTATCGTCTGTGACTCCATCGCCCTTCGCCCCGAATAGTCCAGATTTCACATTCAAGGTGATTGTCGATTGACCTCGAAGTGCTTCCGCCAGCTTTTGAATTGTATCTTCTTGCAGGTCCTCACGAAGGATTGCGAGTTGCTCGTCGTTAAACGTAGCTGGTGTCGGCGGAAGAGTCGGACCGTAAGTAATCATAATTAGTTGTTGCTCCGCCCCAACTCGACCCATCTATCAGTTGCATACATGATGGTGAGGGTGTCGTATTGGCCCATTGCGAAGGCGCCGGCTAATTCAGTTACTCCAGCGGTATCGGCGAAGTTGCAAACGTTGGCAGAGACATTTGTAATGCGAACAACAACGCCATCGACAGCGCCGGTTTCACTCAATGTAATGTCACACCCGTTTGCATCGCTACATGTGAATGATGCGTAGTTTCGCGTGGGCTGGAGAGTATTGGCGGCTGCCGACCCAGCACCGTTGTCTGCAACCGTTACAGCTTGCACAGTCACAGTTAAAAGGTCGGCGACAGAAACAGCACCTACTGAATTGCTGATAGCACCTTGTATGTCTACAACACCAAGCGCTTGTAATCCGTCATTGATACGAAGAGGATTTCCGGTGTTATCTGTCAGAGCGCCTTCAAGATTTATTCCTCCTCCATTAGGAGGCCGAATAAGAATATTGGTTCCATCCCAGGTGATATAGGCTGTATTCGTAGGGGAATTGAGATAAAACCTCGCGCCCTGAACTTGTTCATAGGAAGAATTTCCAGTGCTATTGCTACTGATAAAAGTCTTACCTGTAATCACATCCGTAGCGGTGATATCGTCGCCGGCAGTGATATCTCCGGAGATGGTCAAGTTAGCAAAAGACGCAGGAGCGGAAGGTCCAGTAGGAACGAGGCTCTGGGCCATCACTACCCCAGAAAGCAGCACTCCCAATAGAACCAATTTGATGTAGCGGCTCATCGAGAAGCCGCCTTCCACCCTCGCATACGGACAGTGAAAGCCCCCGCATCCAACCCGCCATCCGTCTGCGTCATAAAGACGCCACCATCAGTCAATTTCAAACCATTGGCTATGTACATGACGCGGTCGAATGGAGCGATTGTTTCTTGGTCCGGAAACACTTGGCAGTGAGCGGCTGCGCTAACTGTCAAATCCAAAGAAGGATTTCGCATTACTTCATTGGCGCGTTCATCACAAAGGTATGCTTGGAGCGTTCCGGTTGCTTGAATGCCGTCTCCCGACGGGCCACAGACAGAAACGCGAAAACCGTCGACATCGTACAGATTCAAACTATTACCAACAGTTGACGCATTAGAACTTTGCGTAAACTGCTGACAAGAAGTTGGAGCGGTTTGCGAAGCCGCTTGGTCTTGCTGCGAAAAGATTTGATTACCAGTCGCTCCAAGTGCGACTCCGGTACCCAAGCCGAGGAAAAGTGCGAAACGAATCATTTCTTTTGCTCCTGTAAATATTTCTGTGTAGCGTCTTGTTTAACCTGCATTTTATCACGTAAAAATTTCAGCCGGGCCATTATGGGTTCAGCTTGTTTTCGCAATTCCGCTTGAGGAATCTTGTTGACGGACGCGCGTTTTACGAGAATGTTGAGGTCACTCTGTAACTTATTGACCTCATTCAAGATTTCTTGTTTGCCTGCCATACTTGTGGGATTAGCTCCGCCAACAAGTGGCGCACCCATCAAATAGGCGGCGCCTTGACGAGGCGTCATAAGCTCCTCAAATTGTCCTCGAGCTCCAGTCATCCCCATTTTCCTAGAAACCTCCGTGGCCTGATTCACGACACCGGGAGTCATACCTAGACGCATGAGAGTTTCTGCGGTCCTACGCAAACCCGCTTCTCCTTCGATAAGCTTTCGGTCCATATTGAGAGGTCGCACCAATCCGGTTTGTTCCAGAATTGTGCGAACACCTTGTTCCGTGCCTGCCCCATCCACTGGCGCAAGGAGTGCATTCGAAAGGACACGGGCGAACAAAGCGTCATCCGGATGACCTTGAAGCATTTGTCCAGGGAGAAAATACTGAGAAAAGTCGTACAGTTCGATACGCCCTTTTTCATCTCTCCAAGGCGCGGCTAGCAATCCCGTTCGAAAATAATTGGAACGGTCGGTTCGATTTTGAAGGGCTGCGTTGACCTCAGCGTCAGAGATTCCATTCGACTGACGCAGCATGCTGTTGCCGCCGAAGGCTGCAGCTCCAAGCAATCCCCAGCTCATGAGACGCCATTTCAGGTCAGGGTCTTCGGACATGCGTCGCGGAATCATTCCGAGAATTCGAGCTTCTTCAGACATACTGGTAAGAAATGGGGCTACAAGCCCGGCCATGTTTCCGCGGGCATTCGAAATCTTCTCACCGACATGCGCCGCGTTCATGAAGCTATCGTTGATGCGCTGCGCAGCAAGAGAAGCCGCGGCCGAATCCACTTGAGAAGGCTCGATTCCCGGTAGGTATTTTCCTGGATTGCTTTTGAACTTTTCGACTAGGCCAATGTAGTTGGCCACACGGAAGAGACGGTCTTGGAAGTCGAGAAGGGCTCCGCCCTTTTGCTGCATCAGTTTGTATTTATCGAAGGTGAAATGATTCATCTTCTCCATGAAGGAGAATGCATCAACACCCTTTTCTTTGCCGAGACGAGTCATCAACTCACGAATGTATTTGGAGTCTTTTCCGAGCTCCGATTCTCCCAGGCCCGCCCAGTCGGCTCCAAAGCGTTTCATCTCGAGAATGACTTTGCCGAACCCAGATTTTCCGGAAGGGTCTTTCGAATAGTCAGAGAGAGCAGCAACGGCTTTGCTAAACGCTTTACCGCTCTCTATCGGGCGGAGTACGTCCAATCCACCGGCAATTACAGAGGATTGCCAGTTGCCGACCAAAGACCTGACGAAAGGCCGCAACCCGCCTAGCGCGACCATGTTTCCTTTTCGGAACCCAATCAGGGACCGCATGAAATTAGGTGCCAACCGCTGGATTTGAGGCAGCTGAATCACTCGTTCATAAATTTCTGGAGTGACGTATCCGCCGGCTAAATCACCATACAGCCGCCGATTGTTAGGGACTGGTTCATGGTACAAATGCGGTTGCGGACCGTGGCTGTAGTATTGAGGATTCTGTGCAATGCCATGCATCAATTCGAGCTGCGCAACAATTGCTCGCTGGTTTGCAATTGATTGCGACAAACGAATCATCCCGGAATTCAATTCTCCCATAACTGCACGAATCTCGGGAGGAATTTCCTTGCGCGCCTTCAAAGCATCAAACGCTTTAGATTTGAAGAAAGTACTTCCTTGCAGTGCCAGCATAGGGTCTTGCGCTTGAAGAACTTTCAACAATTCATCGCGAACCTGTGCCGTCGTCCAAAAGTCTCCAGCTTTTTGCATGCGGTCTGTAAGACTTTGTGCAGCATCCTCAAGCAATTGGGCCGGCGCAAGTTTCGCCCATTTCCCGGCCGGCAACACATTTCGCATGTACATACGCGCAAGGTATTTGTCGACAAGTCCATCAGCTTTATCTTGCAGCATGGAGTCGGAAATTCCACCGAGTTCAGCAATTCGTCGTTCGAGAGCATCACGCTCCGCAAGCAGGGGTTTGGCGAGAGCTTCGAGTTTTTGTCCAAGCTGCCCATGCTTGGCGGCGAATGAATCCAGAGACTGTTTACCAAGAGCTACGTCATTGAGGTCCTTATCGATTGCAGAAAGTAAAGCTTTTTTTCCACCCGCTGCTTGAGCAAGCCCGTTCAACAAATCATTCGAAGACGCTTCGAGCGCTTGAACTCCATTGAGCGCCCTGGACTGTTCCATCAAATCTTTGGGTCCAAGCAAGTGTTTGGACACCAATCCACTCTTTCCAAAGATTCGTTCCGCCAGCTTGGGCTGACGTCTCAAGACTTCTCTGAAGGTATGATGCAGGGTGAGATAGTCACCTTCGGATTGAGGAGAAACAAATCCTTGCTGCAGCGGCTCGATGGGAACTCGAATCAAATTAGGATTGAGCTGTTGTGCTTCAGCAATATCTAGAGCTTTGTGATAATCCGCAGCCGGAACACTCTCTAGAGGTGCATTCTCATTCCGTCGAATGAGAATGTTTCCTGGAACCTCTGGATCTTCTCCAAACTTTTTAACTGTTACAGATTGATTGTCTGGAGTTTTGATATATCCAAGTTCTGGAGCTTGGCTCCTTTTTGTACCAAGGATTGCAGTTGATTCGAGCGAGGAAGGTGTTACTTCTGCAACGAGTGGAATCGGAGACTGTTGTTCCACCTGCATGTGACCGTTGTTATCAACCTTGATTTCAATCGTCTCGCCTCGAACTGGTCCGTCAAGGTTCGGGGTCGGCCGAATTCTTTCTGCTTTGGTAGGAGGACCGTCAGTCCAACCGGGCGCCTTCTCATAAAGCTCACGAGCATAATTAGGATAAGCCAACTCCAAATAATGTTGTGTTGGAAGGTTACCTACTCGTTCAGCAACAACTGGATTGCTAAGTGCGAAATTAAAATCGAGTCGGTGCTTATCTGCATATTGCTTGAACTGATGGGCACCTTCCATTGTCTCAACATTGATTTCAGCAATTTTTGGTTTCCTGCCTACACTATAATCAACAATATGTGCAACCAATTCTCCGTTGGCATTTTCTCCAATCACAGCAGATGTAGGTTTGAATCCAGGCGAAGAAATATCTGCTTTCTCAATTTTTCCAACGAAGTCAGGCTGAACTGCTCGGCCCAACGCGTCGCGCAGCTGCATCTGTCCGAGGATTGGATTGTCAGAAAGAGGAGAAACCAATTCTTCAACAGCCTTGCGAACTTGTTGTGTTGCTTCAGTCGTAAGAGTTTGAGAAGTTCCCTTCAGTTTGTTCCAAAGGAACTTGCCAGCCTTGCCCAATTCACCTGCTCCAATGCCCGCGGCGGTCAATCCTCCGCCAAGAACACCGCCAGCAATCAGGGAAGTGAGAGGGTCATCTCCTTGAAATGAACCCTGTACATATCCCTGCGCCATCCCCTGAACTGCAGCCTTGGCAATCGCTTTGGTCTTAGGTGCAAATTTTGCGACCTGTACAGCCGCCTTGGCTTTGCTGTACGGGTTAATCATCGTCAATGCATTGCCGAGCGCTTGCGACCCAACCAATGCCGCGGTTGCGCCCGTAGGTCCAACGGCTTGTTCCAATTGATTGATACCCTTGAGCCGTTCTTCGTCCGAAAGATTGTTAAAAGATTTTTGTTCTCCGAGTACGGAAGAAACCACAGAACGGCGCATCAAATCCTGCGCCGGTTGCGTCGGCAACCCCACAGTTTGATTCACTTTATCCGCAAGCTGCCAACCTTCTTCGGCAACGTCTTGAGCTCTATCTCCGAGCCAGTCGATGGCTCGGCCACCAGTATCAAAAATCTCTTTGCTCAGGACGGCCGGGAGTTTCGCAATCCTTGTTGTAGTATCGATAAAGTTAGAGGGCTGAGGCTTCCTGGCGGTGATAACGGGAGTTTCCACACTAAGACTAACGTCAGGCCCGTTATCGGCCAATGTGGGTGCCGCGTCAGCTGGAGCCATCGGCTGCTGGCTCGCTGTCTTTTTGGCACGCCAAGCGGGTACTGCTGCATGAATAGCCGATAGCTCATCGGGTGCCAACCCTTCAAAGAATTTCAGACGTGTTGGTTCGTCCGCTTGGTCAAGCGCATCGAGTGCTTCGTCTGTGACATTGAAGGCCATTTATTTGCCAAACAGACTGTTCAAGGACCGAGGGGTTACTTTGCCTGGGGTAGAAGATTTAATCGATGTCGATTGAGAAGGTTGGGCTTGTTGATTCCGGGCCTTCTTCATGTTCTCATCGAGGCTATTTGCGAGAGCTTCGGCTTGCTCCGCTTGTTGCAGAGCGAATTGCTTGGCCGCCTCGTCTCCCAACAAATATGCGTTAGTACGAAGAGTGTCAGCGGTAGCACGGAGAGCAGCTGATTGTTGTTTCTGCTCTACATTCATGAGCGCGATATCACGAGAAGTCATGCCTCTCGTGTTGGTCATCTGAAGCAGCGTTCGAGCACGCAACATTGCCTCTTGCCAGCGCTGGTCCAATTGCTGTTTAAATTGCTGAGCTCGAACATCGAACTCGCCTGCGCGTTGCTCTCGATTGGCTCCGGCAATTCCTTCTCGAGAAGTTGTGTTTCTTTGATTTCGTGTATCGCGACCCGTTTCTTTCATCATTTCGATTGCAAAACGGTCGGATGGAGAAAGTTGATTTTGAGCACGAAGAAGGGGGGCAGCTTGCGCCATTTCTTCCAACCCACGGCGAGTAAGAGGAGGCAAGGCCGGAGGTTGCTGTTGTGGTTGTGGGGGGGCTGGTTGAGCAGCCAATCCGGAGGGAGCTACGGGAGCAGCCTGAGGTGCCGTTTGTTGAGGTGTTGCTTGTGGTTGTGGCTGAGGCGAAGCAAGAGATGCCGGCTGCTGAGCACCAGGATACGGGAGGCCCATACGTTCACCCGCGGCAGCCATCTCAGGGTCAATTTCCCTGCGAAGCATCGCCTGAACCCATGGAGAAACCGGACGGTTAAGCTCTTCTTCTTTTTGTTTCCGCGCCCCATAGTCAGACAAGCCCTGTGCAGCCTGTCCAAACCCTCGTAAAATCAATTCCGTATTATCCAATGCCACGGTAGCCTCCAAGTCCCCGGCTTTGATATCCAGCAGAAGGAGGATTATATGGGAGATAAGGTTGCTGACCTGCCGTCATTCCACCCAACCCTCCACCAATTGAGGAGCCGGCTTGCATACCCGCGGCCGCTCCCATTGGTCCACCAAAATATCCGCCCGCAACCGCTCCTAGCCCACCACCGATAATCGCTCCAATACCCTGAGCCTGTCCGGCTCGCTGCTGATACTGCTGCTGCATCTGAGACATTTGGTTTTGCCATTGAGCATTGTAAGCAGCTTGAGCCATCTGAGCACGAGTCAAATCGAAATTGTTAGCTTGTCCCAAGGCCGACAATCCAATTTGTTTTCGTTGTAAATCTTGGTCAGCGAGAGCCCGAGTTATCATCTCTTGACTATTTGAGACCGCCAGTCCACCTTCGATACCTCGATTAGAGGCATTTCTGGATGCAGCAGAACCTGCCATTTGCTGAACTCTTTGTACTGCCGGGTCATTAGGGTCCAAAGGTTTCATCATTGATTCGGCAAACCGCCTCATCAAATCAGAACCCTCTTGAATAGATGATTCAGTTTGTTCAGCTTCAGCTGCTTGCGCGGCCGCTTCAGGACCTTGCATCAAAGGGGAGAAATGAGGCAAGGCCCCTTGTTGAAATTCACCCTCTTTACCTTCGGTTACTCGTTGAATATAGGAAGCCGGGTCCTGATTATAGGCCTTCCAAGCTGCGTCAACTGCAGAAATTGCTAATTTAGTATTTTGATATGAAGCGTTAGGGCTAAAACCGTCCAAAATGGCTTGTGCAGAAGCGCGCGTTCCATCTGTAACGGTGTTTCCAGGTGAGGCCATAACTTGTGTGGCCCATTTCCGCAACGCGTTTATATAATCCCGTTTGAATTTTCCTTCAAACGATTGATTCAATTTATCAGATATAGCTTTGAAATCTTCAGTCGTTACCAATCCTGGAATCATTAGTTGTCATCCATCACAAGCACAGAGAAATTTGAATCAGCGTCAGTCGCGGGGGAAGCATTTACATCTCGACAATTGATATTGAAAAAAGTTGTAGTGGGGCCAGCAATCGGGACTGAACAATTAATGTCGCCGGACGCAGAATGTACCGAAATCAAAACTGAATATGTAGCGTTAGCTCTAGCTGACGTAAATGTTGCTACATAAAATCCAGTGGAGGAGCGAGTGATACTCGTAATCCCGCTACCTGCCGCAATAGTACATGGAGAAGCTGTACAGACGGTAGATACCAATGCCCAAGCCTTTGGAACCAACGAGGGCGTCGCCAATTTTGTATGAGCAATTGAAGCCGACGGGCTCACGTCAGCATCAACGAGTCGGGCGCCGTGGCCTCCGACCATCGTGTTGTGGATATGGTTGAAGTTCCCATTCAAGTCAGTCGCTCGGATGGTTTCACCGTTGCTCCAATTCTTGATTGAACCGGCGAGTGCCACACCTGCAACAAGCAAGCCGGCTGCAATAACTGGTAGAAATCTCTTCATTGTGGCCTCCGATTGACCAGCCTTATTTTAAGCGCAAGTGTGTCAAATTCCCAGATAGGAGCACGTGTAGGATAGATAGGGTCACCAGATGTCGCGACTCCGGGGAAACCTTGGTAGCTCCCCGCGGGGTTGAATCCCAACATGGAGAGGAGTCTGTATGTAGTCTCCAAACTCACATGAGGCCCAATCAGAACTCCGCCTACTCCGGTGAATCCAGTTGTTGGAGTGAAGTCGATTGTGCCTGTTGTTCCGTTGTATCCGACTGCGCAAATCAGACTAAAAGGAGTGAGCGCTGTTGCAATGAGCACGTTAATGTGGGCGGCCAATTGAGTGGCCGATACATATCGCCCAGGAGTTAGAACTATCTGATTCCCGGTAAACGCGGAAAAAATGATATCAGGGTCGGCCCCATTCGTCGCAGAAAATGCGATTTCGAGGGTATCATTGACTCCTTCAATGATTTCGTACCCGGCTTGGGAATAAATCTTGAGTTGATGGGTTTTGCCTAAATACCGACTGCTCACGCTGGGATGGAGAAGAATTGCTTGATTCTCCTGCGTCAGCAATTCAACATCTGCTTGGTCGATATCCGCTTCAAAATCGATTGGCCCAAGGACTTCCGTATTTCCCGTTGAAACCTCTCGACCTTCATCCAGAATCAAATCCCAATAGACCCGCGTTGCAATACTTGAAACAACATCAAGTTCGGCCCCTTGGTACAGCTTCCTTTGTACGGGCGCGCCATAGTCATACACCTTGGTCCACAGCTGAGTTTCGATTTCGTCTGCCGTCTGTTGCACAACCGTCACATCAGCGGCTGGTGCATCCCTTTCAGAGGGAGATGCATCAACGGTGAAAATCTCAAGACCGGAATCTCCACCCATGAAATATAGATACTGTTCGCGATTTTTCTTTCGGTCGAGTGACATGTTAGACATGCCAATCTGCGTTTGAATTCCACTCTCGGTGTAGTGGAAATTGTAGATTTGCGGTCCATACCAAGCAGCATTCCTAAAGTCCTGAGGCGGACCGTTTCGCAAATCCAACCAATACTGCTCATTGCAAGGAGTGGTATCTACCGGACCATACCCAGGAGAAAACCCTGCGATTCTATAGAATCCGTTGAAATACCCCGCGCACCAAAGGAAGCGCTTGTCCGCAGGAGTTGCCTGGAGCCATGGACGAATTTTGGTTCCTACGCGTACGGGCAATTGGCCGGTAGAGAAGGACCACACATCATCCGGTCCCGTCCACATAACTCCATATGGAGTTGTCACAACAGTCTCTGGAGAGGAGCATCCGGACTCAAAAGAAATACGATTGACCTTGAAATCGGCGAAATCCAAATCACCATCGGCCACAAGATTGGGCTCTCCAGTCAGCAGCCAGGCGCTATATTCTTTGAGAACCAAGCAGGCGGATTCTGCAGGAGAACCCACTGCTGTCTGCATAATTTCAACAATTGCAACAATCCGGTCGCCGTCGCCTGCACCAACAGAAAAATTCCGACCGTTTGCTGCAAGTACAGAATTGCCAACAGTTGCTGGGTCGAACCGGTCAGACATGACCAGAGATGATTCAAATCCAGGACCAAAATTCCCGTATACAAATCTGTTGCGATAAATACCCACAACATGAGGCCGAAGGTCAGAGTTACCGGTTCCATTGAAAGCGAATGTTGTCGGGGTGTAGAGAACGTCTGGCGATACTGACGAAATCACATATCCCGTGGCGTTACCTGAGTATCCAGGAAAACAATAAATCTTATTTTGAAATGCAATCAGTGCCGGTTTCCGCAAGTCTTCGGGCCCAATTGCAACTGGATCCCCATTGTCGACAACTGCAGTTAGAGTTGTGCGAGAAGGGCTAGATTCCTTGCGAACAATCGCGCCGAACAAAGAACCTTCGAAGGGAGATACGAGAAAGTTCGCAACCTTCCCTCCGCCAAACATTGCGTATTTTCCGAAGTAGCCCGAAGCCAACCGCGTCTGCATATGGCCCGGTTGAACGGGTGCCATGTTTTGACTGCGAATTAACTCCTGGTCTCCAATCCGTCGGGGTGCGTCAAGAAGATTGACTCCTCCGAGCATTGGGACCGGAACGATGGAGTTCGGCATGCATCACCTAAAAGTTGAACCGTCATATTGCCAAACATCATTAATCCCCGGTGATTGTCCGTATTTCATCCGGTCGTCAATCACCATCGCGCCCAGTACCTCCAGCGCCATCATTGCTTCTTCAGACTTCATATAGTCCAGTGCCATGTGTTTGATGGCTTGAACAATAGTTCTGTCATTCGGATAGATTGGAATTGAAGAGCCGCCGGTCGTTCCAGTAAACACATCCGTGGGTTGGAAGATGTAATCAAAGGACAGCAACAAATTCCGGTCCGGAATAGGGTCCGGAATCAAAGTGTAGACGCCCCAGGTTGTACTCGAGGGGCGGCCCTTAAATCGCACCGGCAATCCAATTTGAGAATTCAGTCGAGCATCTTCATCAAATTCAATTGACCCTCCAACAAGCTGTGAAAACCTTGCGGTGGAACGCGTGCTTTTGTCCGACGTGTAGAGATACAAGGGGTCATAAATGCGCTGAATTACATCTGTAACTCCGCCGGAGCCGCCCCCCACGACCAGACTTGTCGCACCTGAATTGAGCGTCAAACCACTCGCTCGCTTCTGCAGAAAGGGCCAAGGCCACGCTCGGTATTGCGAGCGCAGCCATTGATTACCCCAGACAACCGCACGAGCTCCAAGACTAGTATCTCCTGCTTGCAGGAGAGCCTCACTAATCAAGCTCGCGCAAGTCGCCTGCGCCATTAGTGGGACCGCTTCATGAAGTTGCTGTTGTAGTCTTGAACCTGGCGCTTACGTTGAGTCTTCATGGACTCTTCGTTATCGTCCCAGCGCCGGAGCTCATCTTCGATATTACTATCTTCCGGAATGGTAATCGCATGGCCGTAGCTATTTGATTTGTACCAAACACCATTGATACCAACACCATTGAAGAACTCAGGTGAAAACCGCGGGAAAACCACAGCCTTGCGATGTTTGCCCTTACAGGCGGGGCCCGTCAAGGTAAACACCGGTTGTTTGCAATCGGGGCATTGCGCGCCAGTCGATTCATTGACGACGGTGCGCCTGCGAGAATCCGCAACTTGCCTGGCCGCATACGCTTGGCCAACTTCCAATCCTTCTTTAATTCCTTCTTTCAAAGCCTTAGCAATCTCCAATGCAAGCTCTGAAGTTCCTGCCTTTTTGTCGTCTGCCATATTTTCCTCTAGAAAGAACCCTCCCCGAGTGATTCCCGAGGAGGGGTACAACTACGACTTAGTACGCAGAGGCGAGCTCAAGTCGGAGCAATCGAGTGCTATCCGGCACAATCGATTTGCCCATAAACTTGTAGCCAACCTTCCGGCGCTGCGCGAGCGGGTCGCTATCGGAAGCTTCTTGTTTCGTCACGAACATCTTCAGGTCTTGCAGACCCACCCACTTGCACGAACCGGAACCGTGAATCCACACAGGGTACACATTCAGGGTACTGGGCGAGGTCGGCACAGAAGCCGGGGGATTCGCGCCGGTGGAAGGGACCGCAGTCACAGTGACGGTGGTACCGACCGCAATGTTCTCCGAAACCAATCGAAGGGTCGCGTCAGTGCCCGTGCCGCCCGCCTGAACCGTATCGAAATACAGGTTATAGACGTAACCAGCCGTCAAGCCCGAGAAGTTGAAGGTGAAGGATTCATTGTCACCGGTCGCCGCAGAAGCAGTGCTATGCGCAATCGAAATGAATTCTTCAAACCCGCGGTCCAACTTCTTCCGCGTAACTTTGTAGAAGTAAGTAGTAGCGGAGGTGAGAGTACCGCCACCGTTCACCGCAGTCACCACAGGCGTATCAGTCCCGAACGCGGAAGCCGAAGAAACAGCTGCGGTCGTATTGCCAAGCAATTGGAACTTGGGAATGAAGTTGGTCAGAATCCAACGGAACCCGAGCCACGTACCGAACTCACCATTGTACAGAACGTTCTTGTCTTGGTAGGTGGCAACAGAGGCGAGGACGCCAAAGCTGGTACCAGTCGCAAGGATGTCCGCCTGAACTTCAGGACCGCAGATAGCAAGGTAGCTACCCGAGCCGATCGAATTCTTCCCACTCATTCCAAGTTTAAAATCGAGGTCATATGGACCGTCGTGACCGGGAACACCGTTGTTAACCATCGTGATGCGCGCTTTGTGCAAGGTCGCATTGGTTGCAGTCATCGCGCTGGTGATAGACGGTCGAGCGGTCACAGAACCATCGCCGTATTGCACGTTGGTATTCGCGAGCCACACAATTTGAACTTCACGGTCAATCACGCGCTGAGCGTTATCGGCCAGCAAATCCATCGCCTGTTGAAACGCTGGATGCTTGGTGGTCAATTGCGCAACGTCGGTCAGAATGAGCAAATCGCCCCATTGGTCCAGCGTCACAGAGAATTGCGAAATCGTGAAGGTGGATTCAGTCGGGGTGGTACCTTCGGTCAAAGTCGCAGTCGGTACATTCATCCGATTGTAACGAATGAAATACGCGGTCGCACCAGTACCTTCGGGTTGCTTCACCTTCTCACACACGCTCGCCGCGACCATCCGCAGCTGAGCGCGCGCAATAAGTTTGGACGCCAAGAATTTTTCTTGGTCGTTGCTAAGATTGCTACTAGTAATTGCAGCCATTCAAATCACCTATTACAGGGAGAAATCTCCCAGTTCCTGTTCATAAATTTCCGCCTGTTTATTGGCGGGAAGTTGGTCAATGTTTTTGGGAATCTTCACTGACCGAGCTTGAGCAGGAGGCGGCGAATTTTGCTGACTGGTAACTCCGTGAGACAACGTATTGAATTCTTGACGCTGTTGATTGGCAGTTTGCGCAACAGACTTTTGCTTCCGGAGCAACTCACCTTGCGCGTAAGTAACCGCGTCTTCAGGCGTCCATCCGCTGTAGCCGTTGCGCTTCCACGCGCCCATCAACTCTTGAGCTCGTTTAGCAACCTCAGGCTCAACTCCAGTAGCAACTTGCCGGAATTGCGAGGCGCTAAGTTCTTGCTCAAGGCGTTCAAGTTGCCGCTGCATTTGCAGCATGCGCGGCGACATCAATGCGTCAAATTTGCGTTGTTCATCCGGGTCGATATCAACCTGCTGCGTCTGTACAGGCTCCTGACGTCCTGCAGCAAGTGTAGTCAAAAGAGTTGCAATCTGCGCATCCCTTTCAGCCACTTGATTCGACCGTTCATTCAACGCGCGTTCAGCCTCACGAAACTTTGCGGTCAGCTCATTGATTCGAGCCTCAATGCCACTCGGTTTCTCCGGAGTCTCAGGCTCCGTTTCCTGTCCCTGAGCGATAGGATTTCCATTCTCATCAACCAGCATTTGCGCTCCTTGCGCCCATTAAGGTCGGCGGCACCTTCGTTAACAGCAGTAAATTACACCAAGATAATTACTTTTTGTCTAGTTTCTTTGCACTATTCAGGTAATACAGCATACCATCCAGCCACTTTTCGAAGCGGTCGGCGCTGTTGGAAATGCCTGAATTCACAGCCATCTCATGTGGATTCTGAGCTGCAACAATCTTTTGAAATGCTGTTTGTTTTGTGTTGGCAATAAGTTCTTGAAACAACTTCCAGCCAGCGGATTTTTGCAATTCCAACAGCACACGCAACTTTTCTTCATTCGACAATTCGTTGTCCAAACTCATTCGAACAGCCCTCCTCCGCCGCCCTGCATCGCTGCCAAAGCATCCGCGTTCTGTCGCACATTCATGAAGTCTTCGGCTTCTCCGGGCGCAGCTTCTGCCTGTCCCATTCCGGGAACCTGCTCCACTGCAGAGCGCATCCGGTCTTGTTGTTCGGCACCAGGTGCTGCGGGATTCTGAGCCGGCATTGCTGCACTCATCTGCTGCATTGCCTGCATTTGTTCCATCGGATTCATCTTGTGGATGAATTCATCAAACCCTCGGAATCCGAACCCATCGGAATAAACCCGTCGAATGAGTGGCGCGGGATCCACCACATAACCTTGCATGTTCAGCAGCGGAACCAATGGCAGGATGGATTGCAGCAACCCGATTGCTTGCTGCGCTCTCAACTGAGAATTGACTGCTTGAGAACTGGCCAACCAGCGCATGTCAGCATCAATCTCAATCAGCCGCGGGTCCACTTTGATAGATTGCCCGGCAACTGCAATCATCACCTCCTGGTCGCGGAACTGCTGCGCATTAATCCAAGTGTTGCGCATCAGCTGAATGAGAACGTCGAGCTCAATGTCTTCCACAACATCTTGCAGCGGCAGCTTCGCATTGTGTTGGAGAATTTGCGCGCCGGTTGCAGTTTTCGCACTTCGACTTGCGGCTTGGCCCTGCAGGATTGGCGGCGCCCCAGAGAAGTCTTGTGCCATGCTGGACCACATTTGCATGAGCATCGAACCGCTCTGAATCAAATCAGGTGGCCGGTCGAACACAACTGCATTCGGGTCTGTAACTGGAATCACCATACCCGGT
>JACCDR012593477.1_pt1 | contig 15038 bp, 26 predicted proteins | sample 7446431 | NCBI WGS metagenome assembly JACCDR01 (sample SAMN15323443, study PRJNA562643) | freshwater metagenome | isolation source: river surface water | place: USA:Blue River Watershed | collected 2017-08-17 | reverse complement strand
GGTAGAGAATCGAAATAATAAAATTTTGTTAGAAAATTTAGATTTTCTTATTCAGCATGAATTGAAAAAAGCGATTGAATTTTATCCATCAAAAGGGTTAATTTCACCATATTCCAATAGTATTAAAAAATTATTAGAATTAGCTCCATATTGGCAGGCGTATATTTTTGACCATCCATTATTATTAGATCCTCGCAAAGTATCTGTCAAGTCTCCGGAAGAATATCGTAAATTTTTGCAGGAAATGCTTAATTATAAGGAAAAAAAATTAAATCCAAATGCTGAAACTTCTTTAAATATTCCTATTGATCATAATGCAGAAACGGTAGTTCCCGATAAAGATTAGGATGTCTTTTAAAGCATTCTTTGACAAAATCATGATTAATATCATAAATTTTATCAAAATTATCGGCAGCAAATAATCTTAAAAATTCTGGCAAATAATTGTACACCATTTTACAAGCCATTTTATATACAATTTCTTTTTGATTATATGTTTGATTATTTTTAATCGCTGGTAAAATATACCTTTCTAAGGAAAGAGCCATTATTTCTTCCTGAATCATTTTAATAATGATTTCATCAGAATGTTTTGCAACCTTATTTATTGATAATTCAGCTTTTGATAAATCATCTTTACAAGAAAAAAAAATTGGTTCTTCAAAAAAACAGGTTGCCCAGTGTAAACTATCATGCTCTACAATTCTATTAACAAATTTTTCTGATTTTCGAAAAAAATCTGAATTACTTACATCAAAATTAATTTGTTTTTTATGAACTCTATTTTTAACTTCATTAAATCTAAGTTCAAACATTTCATGTTGAAATGATTTCATTTTTTTAAAATCAATTTTATTTTTTAAAAATAAATAATCATTAATATTTTTTTGAAAATGAATATTTCGAGTTATATGGCTACGTTTAATAAGAAATAATGATAATGGTGATGCAATATTATATGAACATTTAAATTCTGGATCTTGACATCCAAATGAATTTTCATTCTCTAATAAAATTTTAGAAGAGGGAATTTTATCTGCCAAATCAAATTCAAATGTTGAAATTATTTTATTTACTTTAACTTGAGCTTTTCGTTTATGTGAATAGATAGAAGTATCTTTATGCGGAAATTTTTTCAAAAAAGAATTAACTTCTTGATTATTTTCGGCAATAAAATCATAATCTTTAGGACTTCGAGAAAAGTCTGAAAAATGAAAATTCGCTGCTCTACTTCCAATTAAAAGCATTTGTATTTATTTTTTCTGATAAATTTTTATATAAGAGTTTTGGATCATTATAAGATAACCCTGATTGATAACCATCATTCAATTCAATTACAATCCATCGTCCCGCTAATGTTTGCGCCACATCTATAACATAAAAATTAGATTTATTTCCAATTAAATTAATAACATTTTGAAGAAATTCTTCTGGAACTTCGTTCACATTTGGTGGAAAATCAAACTCATCAATATAATTTTGCCAATAATATGCGCCGCATAAAATTTGACCATAAGCAATAAAGAATCTAAATTCTTTGGTTATGGGAACACCACCAATACCATCAAAATATTTGACTAATGGAATATATTCTCTAATATAAATACTTTGTGTTCCAATTAACCCGTCATCACAAAGTCTGGAATGCACTTGAATTGCTTCTGCTTTATTTTTAGCAAACATACATTCCTTCCAATTCTGCTTTTTTGAATTTGTTTGTCCTTTTAAAACAAATTGCGTGCCGTCATTTGGAAGTGAATGTAAATCCGCCCAAGTGCAAGGTGTTAAACCACTAAGATCATAAACCCAATTTTTTAAATCGGCAATATAATAGTGTTGATTTTCTGAATTAATTAATATGCAATTTTTTTCTTTCAATTCTGCAAACTGATCGCTTACAAATGGATATAAAGAATATCTTGGAATAACGAACGAATTTTCTTTAATATTTGATATTAAACTAACACAATCAAAGTATTGATTTGCACTTTCTAATTCTTTTTGATCAAACAATGACTTTCTATAATAAATTATTGGTTTCATTTTTTGAAAATTATGAACGAATTAATTCTCTAACTTCCATTAGAATTTTACCTAACCAATTTTTACCATCATGATTTGGTCCACGCCCCCAAATAGCATCAATCGGCGAGTCTTCTATAATATATTGATCGTCCGTTGCTAATAATTTTTCTTTAAAATCTTCATTTTGAGAAAATTTTGCAAACACACATTCTTTCATAATATTATATTTAACTTCTTCCCAATCCGAGCGAATTTTACATTGCATACCAATATTTTTAGCTTCACGAGGAGTTTTGGATCGCCAAATAGCTTCGTAATTATCTGGATCTGTTCCAACGCATTTTTGCGCTTGATATGCACTTTCGACATTTGCCCAATTTCTTTCATAAAGAAAAAATGGCGAAGTGACGAAATTATTCATAAATCCAAATGGATCGGCAGTTTTATAAAACTTAATTGTCATGATTTTATCATTTCTTTTATTGATTTAAATGTTATTTTAAGAAAATATATTAAAAATAATGGTCCCCAAATCAAAGATTTAACAAACTTCACTTCCCAAGTATACCAATTTTCATCATAACTATAGAATGGTGCAAAAATAATATAATATTGTAATACAAAAACCTATAATATAACAACTAATAATTGAAGCAATCATAACTTATAAAACCTAACATTAACATTTGTTAAACTATTTGCCCAAGCGCAAATCATATGCCAGTAAACAGTCCAATTACCGCCAGCCAATCCACATCCAATATTCCATGGAAATGCGATGCTTTGCAAATTTGGAATTTGTTCTATTTTATGCAAACCTGATTGAAAATATTTTATTCGCTTACTTCTACTATCTAAGGAACTTTCTACTCCCAAACCGCCAGGCTGGCATTGGCCATTTAAACCAATAACGTATCGCTGATCTTGTCCATTGCCGCGTATAATTATGTCTCCTGGTATTCTTTCAACTGATCCATCATAAATATTTGCATATGGAAAACGATCAAAAATTGCTTTAGCTAAACCTGATGCTCCTCTTGAGACTGTGTTAGTTTGATGTACAATATATTGTTCGGTTGCATCTAATAAATCTCCGTTAATAACGGGCAAAGATTTTACACCAATGACCGGATCGTTTTGATCATTTAATATCATAAGAAACCTTTCAATTTTAATCTGCGACAACATTCTGCATAAGAGCCTTTAATAATTTCTAAGCAATTATTTGGAAAAATGATATCTCTTCTTTCAGTAAACAAATCTCTATCATTAGAAAATGTAAACATTATTTGGTCTTCGCGATAGTATTTGTAGCGGCATTTATAACATGTTATGGGGCTATTCCAACTGCAAATCCCATATTCACAAACAGTGCAAGAATTCATAACCAATGCCGTGATGGTTTTGATTTCTCTTTCAGTTTTTCTTTTACATTAAGTGGATCGCCACTTTCTCCCGTAAATAGTTCATATAAGTGTTGATCTTCTAATGGTGGCGAATGATTATCATCAAATGGTCCAAAAGAAAGCTGAAAATTAAAACATTGTTCTTCAAAAGACTGAATCCAATCTTTTATTATTTTTTTCTCTTTTTGGGATAAATTTTTAATGTTAAGCATTGTTTATTTTTTCTAAAATTATTTTAATAATTAAATTAATTGAACCCCCGCCCAAAAACCATAAAATTAGATTATTTAAATTCCATGTTTCGGATATTAAAAATATAAAACCTCCGCACCAACATCCTAAACAAAAAGCACATTCAAATAATTTAAAAAAGAAAACTCCAATAATAGAATTGTTAAATAATTTTTGTCGAAAATTACTTATGATGTCAAACGGTCCATTACTTTCTGCGAATAAAAAATATAAACCATAAATTGCTAAAATATGTAATAAATTCATAAAAATGATTTTAATGTTTTTAATTTTTGATAAGCTTTTATCCTATCAAAAATTCTATATAAATAATGAGTATCGTCTTTTTTAAGATCTAGCATTTCTCCGTTTACTGCGTAAACAAAATTGCATTTATTATTATCACAATAACTGCCAATAATAGGAATTTGATTTTCAAATGAATCAAAAATATTTAATAAATCGGAGCCACAAATACAAGTATCAATACCTAACATTAGATGAAAACCTTCATTTTTGAAATTTTCAATGCGCCTGATTTAAAATCACCCAAAATTTTGCCAATTTTTGGATGTTCAAATCCGGTAAATGTTTTTGATTTAATATAATTAATTCCACACTTTAAACAGCGCTGTTCATGATAACTAATCGAAGACCATTTTCCAAAATTATCTGAAAAATAATATAATTTTTTATTACATAGTGGGCAACATCGACGCCCATGTAAAAAATAATTAATATCAAATAAATATGAACAAACCAATAAATTGAACAACTGAACATAAGTACATTTATAAAAATATCAATCATAATTGATATAATTCATTTTCAAAAGATTTTAAATCATCAAAATAAATGGCAACTTTATTATTTTTTAATTTTTCTTTTTTCATTTCTTTAAAAAGATTTTTATCGTGGAGCCACTGTACTTTAATAATTGCTTTAATTTGCGCTGTTTTTTCTTTTATGTTTAAAGAAACAAATGCAACATAATGATTTTCATTTTTTTCATTAAAAATTGCTTTATCAACGTCGTATTTTGAACCGACTTTATTTTGAAAAACCCAGCTCTCCCCGTATTCTTGGGCGCTGGCTAGATCTTGCGCCTTAACTGCAATTTCAAGATGGTTGATGGGATCGATAAGATCCGCCTCCCAAGATTTACCTGATTTGGGGTAAATTTTATGATCAGGTGGATTTAAATAAGGGAACTTTAATGATAAATGCTTATATACTATTTCTTCGCCAATTTTTCCATTACGAATATCGTTAGTGATTTTTGCAACGTTAAATTGATTACGTTTTCTGTATTTTGATAAATTAGTATCAACCGATGCTTTGGCAAATTTGGTACAATTATCGAAAATTTTATTGGTGATTTCAAATATCATAATAATGCTTTGTATTTTTTGAATCTTTCACAACATTTATTCCAAGATCCCTTAAATAGGGGCTCCATAAAACCATCATCTCCGCCGTTTGAATTAAATAACAAAAATTGTTTAGTTATCGTATTATACTCTATATAAGCACATTGATGATTTGGACAGTAATAATATTTTTGATCTTTGCCCATATACCGTAAATGATAATGAAAATCCATTTTGGAATTACATAATGGGCAAATATATTTATTTTTCATTATATTTCTATCTTTCTAAAAAACTAAATTATTATTAATTACATCTAGTAATTCAGCCTCTGACATCAAAATTATTCCTTGTTTTCGTGCCTTAACCGCCTTGCTACTCTGACTATTAATATCGGCAATTACTAAATGTGTTGTATCTTTTGATACGGATGATTTAAATACGCCGCCGTTAGTTTCAATCATTTTTTCCAGATCGCTACGTTTTATGTTAGTTGATCCGGTAATACAAATAAACATTCCAGTTAATTTACCTTTTGCATTTTGCATTTTTATCGTAATACCTTGCTCTAATAATTTTTGGATTAGTTCTTTGTTATCTTTTAATCCTTTATACAAGGATGCCGCTTTTTGAGGACCGATGCCGTTAACAGCTTCCATCTGTTCTATAGTCATCTTTTGTATTGCCGTCAAGTCTGGATAACCAGCAGCCATAATAGTTTTAATTGTACTGGTTCCAACTAATGGGATTGATAATCCGCCTAAAAATATCTCTAATGGAATTGTTTTATTTGCATGAAGAATATCAAAACATTTGGTGGCGGATTTTTCTCCCATTCTTTCAATGGAGCATAAATCATCAATTGTTAAATCGTATAAATCTGAAATTGTATTAACTTTACCGTTTTCAACTAAGCGTTCAAGTAGTTTTGATCCCCACTCATCTATTTTTAATTCAGTAATCCAATTTTGTAATTTTCCTACTAAACGAGCAGGGCATTCCATATTTGGACATTGAATGTATTCTCCGTTTTCTTCAACCAAATGATCGCATTCTGGACAATGAGTTGGCGTTTCAAAAATTTCTTTAGGAAATTCAACTACTTCCTTGATTGTTGGTATTACGTCATTACTTCTACAAACTAACACTTTACAACCAATACCAACACCTAATTCTTTTATGTTAGAAAAATTGTGCAACGATGCTCTTTCTACATCCGCGCCACTTAAATGAACTTTAGGATTAAATATAGCAACCGGTGTTATTCTCCCGGAATTGCCCGTTTGTAAAACAATATCAGAAATTGTCGCTTCCTTGTGAACAGCGTCAAATTTATAAGCAATCATTCCATATTTCCGACCATGATTACTGCCAAATTGATCCAATTTCTCTAAAGAATTATTAGATATAACAAGACCATCTAAATCATAAGGAAATTTATCTCGTCCCTTTTCTTGCCAACGAGTTTTTACTTCTAAAACTTCTTTATCTGTTTCACATAATTGAAATACTGGCACTTCAAAGCCCAGATCAATAAGAAATCCAAATTTATTATCTTGGTCTGCGACGTCATATTTTTTTGCAATATCATCTGATATGATCAGATCATGCGCTAACACATCTAATTTATCACAACCTTCACCATCGTATCTTCTTGAAATCCCAGATGCGGCATTTCTTGGATTTGAATAGTCCGGAAAAAATTCTTTATGATTTTTCTTAGAAAGAACAATTTCTCCACGCACCGTTACATTAATTTTTTCTTTTAATCGTAATGGAACTTTACCCATTTTTACAACATTAGGTGTTATCAATTCTCCAATACTAATACCATTGGCATACCCTCCGCGGGTTGCTGCTTTTACTAAAAAACCATTTTCGTAAATCAAAGATACTGATAATCCATCCAATTTAAGGGTCAGGAAAAATTTCTCATCACGGCAGTATTTATTGCTCCAGTGAAGAAATTCTTCATGCGTTTGACATTTATTTAAACTGCCCATAGGCTCAAGATGCTGATATTTTTCCCAATTAGATACTGGCTCCGAGCCAATCCCAAACGCCACCAAGTTTTTCGGGTCTAATTCAAATAATTCATCTACAAGCGCATCAAAAGCTTGATCGGTCATAATATCAGAGCCATTATAATAAGCTTTTCGCGCTGCAATAATTTTTTCTTCTAATTCTTTTATTTTTTTATTCATGAAAATACTTTCAATTTATTAATTTTGGAAAATAAATTTTGAATTTCATTGTAAGATAATTTATCTTTAATTGGAAATAAAATTTCTTGGCTTCTTGCATTAATTATGCCGCGATTTTCAATATATATAATTTCACAATTTTTATCAAAACACCACGTATAATAATTTTCTATAACTAAATGTGTTCCACACAGACAATTTGTTTTCATAAAAAAGCTTTTATTCTTTTAAATTTTTCATAACATTCTTGCTGTGATCCATATAAAAATGTACAATAACTTGTCCAAAACTTTTTATTTTCAATATCGTACCCTGCGGCACAGTCATCAGCATATGATGTGCAGTAAATTATATTATCAAGTGTTGGTTTACTTAATGAACTACCACATTCAGGGCAAAGTAAATTCAAATCATAATCCATATTTTATTTTTTCTTAACCAATTCTTGATATGTAAATGGAGGTAAAACGCCCGCTGAAAATGTACTCGCCGCCTCTAAAGCTTTTTTAATTCTTTCTTTAGGTTTCATTCCATTAGTAGCATGTAAAGCGCCTAAAGCTAAATCAGAGCCGCAACCCACGGCATCATAACCACATGAATTAATTGCTACTTGAAAATCACTTTGAATAGTGTATAACACTCCATTATAGCCTACTAAAAATGTTCCACCAACATTATCACTTTTTTCGCCAACTTTACCATAACCACTTTCTCCAAATACTTTTCGAACGGCATCAATAAAATCAGAAACCATATATTGCATGTCGCTTTGTTTATCGGTTTGCCTTGGCGGATCAAAATTATATTGAAGAACTTGACCCATTCTAAATGAGGATGTAAATCCCATTATAAAACTACCATTTTTAAAAACCTTTTTATCCTCTCGAACAGAAATAGAAAGGCTTCGAGCATTTACTCCGGCACTATCGCCACCCATATACACATTACCATTTTCTGAAATTCCTATAATACAAGTCAAGATTACACCTCTTTTTCTTTTATTTCAATGATGGTTTGATATTTTTCAATCAATCGACGAATTTCATCTCTAATAGATAATATCGTTTTAAAATGATTTTTAGGACATAAATCCAAAATAAAATCAAACAATGGGTAATAGATTTCTACCGTTTCTTTAATTTGTCTTTTTTGAAATTCTATAGTAGTTTCAGGATGAATTAAAGATCGTAGATTATCTAATCTATCACACATTTTTAACGTTAAAACTTTCCAATCATTACAATTAGAAAGTCTTTCATGATATCCTTCTTTTGGAACTTTTGATAATAAAGAAACCATACGACAACATTCCTTACCGAATGAATGCTCTACAATTTCTGGAGTAATATCATCCGTATCTTCAAAAGTATCATGTAAAAGTGCCGCCATAATCATATCTTTATCGATAATTTTCAATTCATCAATAAGAATTAATGCGACTCGCCTTACATGTTCAAAATATCGAAGCGGTTTACCATTCACAATTTCTTTTCGCGTTTGTGCGCGATGCCCAAATTTTGCTAAAATATACGCCAAATGCATATCTAAACAATCTTTTGGACTGAAATATGGAGTTAGTCGCTCCCGAAATGTTTTTTTATTTTCCATTAAATAAATGATTTTAGTTTATATTGTTTGCAACATTCTTTAAATGAACCTTCGAACAGTGGTTTATAACGCTCATTTTCTTTTTCATAAAGAACGCAAAATTTATTATTATAGCCCAATAAACAATTAGGACATTCAAAAAATTCATTAGACCAAATATCATTCATATGGCAATCACATTTTGGGCACAGATAATTTATCATACGAATTTTTCTATATAATTTCTATCTTGAAAAAAGATAGGAATTTCATTATCAACAATCCATTTGGATCTTGTAATCATTTCTTCTTGTTGCGTTTTTCGATTAATCATAGAAACTATATTTTGTTCTTTAACTACAACTCTACCACGTTTTAAACTTGTGGCAAGGTCATTCCAATTTTTTCCTTTTTGGAAGCACATTTCTTGAAGCTGTGAATTATTTTTCATATTACATTCTTTATGAGAGTATAAAGAACGAGCCAACATTTGCACGCTATTTCGCGTATTATCTGATTGGCGCCATTGAAAATAGTTTACCACTTCTTCTTTGGGCAAAACGAAACTGCGGCTGTCAAATGTTGCTAATTTGGTTTTTCCAAAAATGAAAACAGATTGTTCCGTCATTTTAGCCGAGGCTAACCCCGCCGAAATACTAACAATTTTATTTAAATTATTGTCAAATAATGGCTGTGTTTTGATGGTTTGATAATTATTGATAAGAATACTGATTTCATCAGATTGAATATATGCCAGTTGGGCACCTTGTAAATTTTGACACAAATAAATGGCAACTTCGTTCATGGCATTAATTAGTTTTTGATCGAATGGGCGTTCACAAGATTTCGTATAATTATGAAACGATTTACCATCAATTCTTAAAATAAGAGGTAAACGTTCTGTAAAAATTTGTCGGAAACAATTTTCATATTGTTTCATGCGATTTCCTAAAGAATCTTTTTTGTATTTCATGTAAAAGCCTTTAATTTATTTAATTTATCATGCGCTTGTTGTAAAGAACAATTCGAAAAAACGATTCCATCTTTACTTGGTAACATAAATATTTTATATAAAATTTTTGATGTTATTTCGTAAACGAAAGGGCAATTTGAAATTTGAGAATCACATGAAATTTCATTTCCGATCATTTTTAATTTTTTTATTACAATAACCGCAGTTTTTAATCATTATTCGCTTTTTGTAGGCTGATAGATATATATGTAGAATGGAGTTTTACGATGGGTTAAAGGCGTTCCCAAATATAATTAAAAAAAACTGACATAAACTAATTTGTATTGGGAAAATGATTTTATTCAAAAAGACGAATGATTTCGGCAATATCTCTTATAGAAAAGATACCATCTTTTTCTCGTCTAACAATAATAAAAGGATTATAAGCTTCATATATGCTATCTTCTTGTGAAGCACCTTCTTTACAGAATTTTTCTATAAATCTAGTTAATTTTTTCGAATAACAAACATCATATCTATAATCTGATAAAACCTCTCTTTCATATTTAGAATATGCCATATATGGTTCAAAATGATAATCCTGCTCGTCATCACTTCCATAGTCATCACTATATTTTTTTATGATTTGATTACTTGCATCATTAAAAGCCGATTCCCAAGTTGGATTTATTTCTGAAGATGGTATAAAACTCAAATGAATCTCATCAGTTGCGCCATCTGAGTAGTGTTGACTGACTGCAACAATAACACTATTTATTTCATCGTCATTTTCCATCATTTTTTTTGCTACTGGAACAAAATATTCATCCATCAAAATCTTCTTCAACTCTTTATCAGACTCTGCCGCTTCAATTCTATCAACAATACTACTCATATTAAATTACCTTTCTTACAAAATCTATTTGTCCCCTTCTGTCATCAAAACTTAATTTATGCAAATAACTTTCATAAACTTTAACTTCTACATCTTTTCTTTCGCCAACCCAATCTAAAAATGGACAATCTTTAGTTATTGATTTATGGCTATCAAATCTACCACCATTTTGTGAAATATGAATTTCTTCGATTAAATCATAATTTAATAATTTTTTCAAAATAAATTCATCCAAAATCCCTTGGGTTTTTTGGATATACAAATGTGAAATGTCAATTGCTAATCTTTTTCTTAACAACATTGCTATTTCAATTTCTTCACTATTTCCTAATAAATATTCTGGATACATTACCTCTAATAATACATCCCCTACATTTTCAATCCAATCTTTAAAATTTAATCCATATTTTATTTCGGGCGGATGAATAGATTGATTATATTCAATATTTATGGGTAAAAAATAATTATCATAAACTTCACGTTTATATTGATTCCAACAAAAACTATGATGAAACCTATATGGTATTTTAGAATTTCCTACAAATTGTTGAAAATTATCCGAAACTTTATTTCCTGGCGTTAATTGTATACCATCAGGTTTTAAATTAATTAAATCATTCCACGCCATTTTCATAGGACGGGTTTGAAAACACGACATTGCTAAAAATAACATTTATATAAATGCTTTCATTTTTTTAACAAAGTTAATAGCCCTAACAAGATTATCTTGTGTAAATTTTTCTTTTATATCTAATAAAACTTTATCTCCTCTATAGGGATCTAAAAATATTATTATTCCATTATTTTTAAAAATAATTGGACAAACAGAAAATGGATTATTACAAGCAAAATCTCCATTATCATTTTCCGATAATGAAATCGTAGAACCACATATACAATTTATTATGCATATCATTGTAAAATTACTTACAATATTTATTCCAAATTTCTTGAAATGGAATATTTTTATTCCCGACTTTTACTCCATAAGCTTCTACATCATTGCAAGACATATAAGCTTGAATTTCATCCGTATATACTTTTGGAGTATATCCAAGGTTTTTTAACATCACGTGCATGTTTTTAACTAAAGATTTTGGTAATTTATTTACCAACTCAGTCATTTCTTTTCTATACTTAGAATTAAGATAAAACATTCCGTGAGCAATTTCATGATTAATAGTAGTAGTTGCACCTTTGGAAGCTCCAATAAGATAATATTTGGGATTATCGATCCATTTATTTTGTAATTTTTTATAAATTGTTTCAATTATGTTGTTCATAACAAAATCATAAATATTTTGATCTAAAACGTTCTCATAACATTTTTCTAAAGATTTAGATGGGATATTAAACCCTGACCAATGTTTTGCATAATCAAAAGTTAATTTACTTTCGCTCCAAGTTTTAGAATACCATCGCATAAAGTCCGCGATAGTAAAATTTTTCCCGCGGAATTTTGAATTTGGACTTTCATAAAATTCTTGATATCGAAGAAAAGTCATACATAAATCATACTTATCTTCCATTTCTACTAAGAAAATACGCGGTTTAACTTCGGTTAATTCATATTTTAGTTTTATCATAGAAATACTTTCAATTTTTTATAGATTGATGCACATTTTTGAAATACACCATGAATAACTTCGTAATTTTGATTTTTCTGTATCAGTAAATAATTTTTTTCCGTATTAAATATACAACATTCATTTCCTATATTGGGACATTTTCTTAATGTTTTAAGATATGTTCCATTAATCATTTTTTGACTACATCCCGGACAAATAAATTGTGTCATTTTAAAGTTTGTAATCTTTTAAGAATTTTTGGGCGTTCACTTTTTAACATAGGGTAAACAACCATTACGGTTTCAGTGTTTGGTGGAAGTTCTGTTTTACCATTATCCACAACAACTTTAAATTCTTTAAGGTCTAATTTTAATTTAGCCCATTCTTTATCATCCGCTTTCAAAGAAACTTTAGTATAAGAGGTTCTTCCCCACTCTTGAAATCGTTCCCAAAGAGTCAATTGTTCCTCAGTATACTCTTGATAATCGTCGTTTACAATATTTTCAAGACTCCACCAAGCTTCTATACCAAATTGAACGCCATGACCAATTTGGGAGCATAATTTTCCGATAGACATATTTAATTTTTCACGAACGATCAAGTACATAACCATCGGATCTTGTTCCGAAGATTTTTCATAATATTTATTGTTTAAACGTCTTAATAAAATATTTTCAATTTTTTCCATTGCTCAAAATCTTTCTGCGTAAATCCATCATAAAATGATCCTATTAACTTATCAATATACCGCCATTCTTTATCACCATTAGCATATTCAATGGCGGGACCGTCTTCTCGATGGAATTTACCATTTTGATACCAATATTTATTACCATTAGCCCATTCAATAGCGGGACCATCTACACGATGGAATTTACCATTTTGATACCAATATTTATTACCATTAGCACATTCGACGGCTGGACCATCTACACGATGATGTTTATCATTTTGGTACCAAAATTTATCACCATTAGCATATTCAACAGCAGGACCATCTTCACGGTGAAGTTGATTTTGTTCATTATAATAACGAACATCACCATATTCATTTATTTTTTTTCTTATTGAAATGCCTTCAATTTTTTCCATTGTTCAAATTTCTCTTGAGTATAAACCCTTGATTAAAATCAATTCCAAAAATCATTATTATAATTAAAATTAATAACTATAGGAAGTTTTCCAAGGAGGAAATCCTAATATCATAAATAAATCTAATTCCGTTGCACTTTGATATTCTGTTCTTGTAATTTCACCATATGGTTCCGCAAATGGATCATTATATCTATATTTCAAAATATTTTTATTTGCATAAATAACACTTGATCCATTTCCACCAAATAGAAATAATCTATCATAAACAATTCCTAATTGAGAACAAGAAACTTCGCCGGGCAATGTTTTTAATGTATCTGATAAAACAGAAGGTTGAACTTTCCATCCTGATAATATTTTTGTCCCAATTGCTGTTGAGCCAACGCTAATTCCATATAAAAATATATTATTTCCGATTACCGCTAATTGTCCATTATATGATGGATATGGTAAATATCCATCAACTACCCAAGAATTAACATTATTTATACTTGCTTTATAAATACGATTTGTTGGATTATTTTCCGAGTTCAGTCCACCATATAAGTAAACATAACCATCTATGATGGCTAATTGTGATGCAAATAAGTTTTCAAAGATTTGAGTGCCGGTATTAGTCCACACTAAAGGGTTTGTGCCTGAAGCTTTTAGAATTGTATTTGTTGGACCATTAGAAGTTTTTCCGCCAAATAAATAAAGATAGCCATCGATAATTGATAATTGTGATTGTTGTAGCGGTATAGGTAGCGTAAATCCGGTATCTATCCAGCCTAATGGGTCATTAACGGAAGCTTTATATATCTTATCGGTGATGGACCCATTATTACCTCCAAATAAATAAATATAACCATCTAAAACGATTAGTTGCGAATTATAAAGAGGAGATGGAAGAAAAGCATTAGTATGTTCCCAAGCGGTTGGATTGGCGATGGGAGCTCTTAAAATTCGATCCGTAATTTTTCCACCGAATAAATAAAGATATCCATCAATTATTGAAAGTTGAGAGGAGCAATATCCATCTGGCAAAACTTCTCGGGTGGTATCCCAAAAAACAGGATCTGGAAGGTTAAAATCCGCAACTATATCATCATCTAAAATAATATAAGAAGAAATATCGGAAAGAGGATCGGGACCTGATTTTGGTCCGGAATACAATTGTGCCGTCAAATCAGGGGCATTTTCTACAACCCAAGTGCGATATTGTGGGGGTTGAGAATTAACATCCCGAGCGAGCATTTTATAACGAACCATGGTAAAATGCGTAAATATTGATTTATTATAAAATCAATTTACTATTTTAATTATATTTTCAATATACATATCTCTGTGATAAAATAAATAATCTATTTGCGGCGAATTTTTCTTTATTGTTATTCTTAATTCTTTTGAATTATTATGAACTCTCGTTGCCGTTTAAAAAACCGAATATTTCTTTCAAATTTTGAGCAAATTTTTTGTGCACTATAAATTGTATTTTTTATTAAAAAGAAATTTCTTTATTTTGTATTTTATACATATAAATATTATTATAAAAATATTTTTATTTTTTTCCATCGTTCGAAATCTTTTTGAGTAAACCCTTTTGCGGAATTTCCAAGCAATTCTCCATTATACCACCAAGATTTATCACCATTCGAGCATTCAATGGCTGGACCATCTACACGATGGAGTTTACCATTTTGATACCATTGTTTATCACCATCAG
>JACCDR011252460.1_pt1 | contig 15038 bp, 11 predicted proteins | sample 7446431 | NCBI WGS metagenome assembly JACCDR01 (sample SAMN15323443, study PRJNA562643) | freshwater metagenome | isolation source: river surface water | place: USA:Blue River Watershed | collected 2017-08-17 | reverse complement strand
CCCGACGCGGGCAACCCGTTGGCCGTGCAGGTCCTGTCCGGGTCTCGCGGTACGCCCATGAATCTCCTGTCGCTCCGCGGGGCCGACCTGTTGTACACGGACCACCGCGACCGCACCATTCCGCTACCCGTGCTCCACAGCTCCGGGCAGGGACTGACCCCCGCCGAGTACTTCGCCGGTACGTTCGGAGCTCGCAAGGGCACCATCGACACGAAGTTCGCCACTCAGAACGCCGGGTTCTTTTCGAAACAGATCGTGCAAGCGGCCCACCGCCTGATGGTCACCCGGATGGACGCCGACGGGGACGGCGAACCGGACGCGGTGCCTCGCGGACTACCGGTTGACGTGGACGACCCCGACAACGAGGGGTCGTTCTTGAGCGCCCCCGCCGGCGGGTACCCGCGCAACACGCTCCTCAGCCAGCGCGTGCTCAAAGACTTGGCGGCCCGCGGGGTAAAGCGCGTGTTGGCCCGCAGCCCGATCATCGGCGGTCCGGCCGACGGCGGGCTGTACGGCATGGACGTGGGCGTGCGCGAGCGGGGCGGCATTGCTCCCGTCGGCGACCAGGTCGGGATCACCGCGGCGCAGGCCATCAGCGAACCGATTTCGCAGGGCGGTTTGTCGTCCAAGCACTCCGGCGGGGTGGCCGGGGCCGGCAAGACGGTGAGCGGGTTCAAAGCTCTGAACCAGCTCACACAGGTACCGAAGGGGTACCCGGGCGGGGCCGCTCACGCCGAGGTCGACGGGCGCGTCCAGTCTGTGGTTCCGGCGCCGACCGGCGGCACGTTCGTGACGGTCTCTGGCAAGCGCCACTTCGTGGCCGCCGGATTCGACCTGAAGGTGAAACCGGGCGACGAGGTCGAAGCCGGGGACGTGCTGTCCGAGGGGCTGCCGAACCCGAGCAAAGTGGTCGCTTACAAGGGCGTCGGTGAGGGCCGTCGGTACTTCGTCAAGACGTTCCAGGAGGCGATGCGGGACGCCGGGCTCGGGAGCCCGCGCGGCACGCGGCGCAACCTAGAACTCGTGGCCCGCGGCCTGATCAATCACGTGCGCATGACCGAGGAGGTCGGCGACCACAATCCGGACGACGTGGTCACCTACGACCTGCTGGAACGGAACTGGGAGCCCCGGGATGGCGTCCAGCGGGTGCGTCCGGAGTCCGCCGTCGGCAAGTTCTTGGAGCGCCCGGCCCTCCACTACAGCCTGGGCACCCGGGTGACCAAGAAGATGCTCGACGAGTTCAAGGAGTTCGGCGTCTCGGCCCTGGACGTGCACGACCGGCCGCCCCCGTTCGAGCCCGAGATGATTCGCGGCATGGAGAACCTGCAGCACGACCCGGACTGGATGTCGCGCATGCTCGGGTCGAACTTGAAGAAGTCGCTCCAGAACGCCGTGCACAAGGGCGGAGTGTCGGACGCGGGCGGCACTTCGTACGTGCCCGCTCTGGTCAATCCGGTAAATTTCGGTCGGTCCGGGCTCGTGCGCGGGTTCGACCCGGCCAAGGTGGTCAAGCCGCCCGAACCGCCGGTGCCGCCACCGCCGCCTACCTCGGGCGGGGTGCTGGCCGGCCTGTAACGAACGGAGTCGCACATGTTCGCCGCCGAACTCGGCAAGTCGGCCGCCGGCAACGGGTCGCCGTTCAGCAGCGAGCTGCCGAACGGGTCCGGGGCCGCCGCGCCCAAGCCGGCGCAACCGGCCCCGTTGAAGCCGCCGGCCCCGATCGCCGCATCACCGAAACCACTTCAGGCGCCCCCGCCGGCACCCGCGGCGCCCAAGCCGTCTCTGGTGCCGGCCCCCGGACCGGCGCTCCCGAAGCTGCCGGCGGCGCCAGCAGTGCCACCAGTTTCGGCGGCGCCGCTGTCCGTACCGACCGGCCCGACGCCGGCCGCCGAGGCCGGTTCACCGAACCTGGACAAGTTGTTCCAATTCCTGGCCCCGCAGGTCATGCGTTACGCTGCTCCGCAACTCGGGGCCGCCGGCGGCATTCCGCTGCTGATGGCGTTCTGGGACATGATCGGCGGGAACCGCGGAAAGAACCTCAAGACCATTTTTGGGCGGGACCCGTCTCAGACCGCCGCTGGCGGATCCGCTGCGCTCGGGACCGGCGCCGCCGGAGCGGCCCCTCCGGCACCGACTCCGGCACCGACTCCGGCACCGACTCCGGCACCGACTCCGGCACCGACACCGACCGCCCCACCGTCGGTGCCTCAAGGAGCGAGCCCACTGACGCCGGACTCTGAAGCCAAACCGGCCGAGACGGAGTTCTTGAAGTCGATCGGGGCGGCCCGCGGGCACTCGGGGTTCGAGGCCGTGCGCAAGCGCTTGGCCGAGCTGGACGGCGTGGATCCGGCGGCGATCACCGACGACGACGTGGCGAAGAACTATTACGCCGACGCGAAGAACCGGTACGCGCGGTCGGTCGGTAAGAACCCGGCCGAGGTCCCCGACGCCGAGTTCCTGACGCACCTCAAGGAGCAACCGGCGGCCGGGGCGGTTCCGACCGACGCCAACTGGATGCAGCAGTTCCGGCGCTCGTGGAAGGACAACACGCGCTCTGGAACGACTATACTCGGAGCCGATGCCGGCAACTTGGGCGCCGACGTGGCCGGGGCCATAGGTACCAATGCGGCACTCAACGCCGGGGCTAAGTCTCTGGTAGGAAGGGCACCAGGAGCCATTCCGGCCGCCATTGTGCTGGACGGGCTCGACGTGTTCGGGTTGAACCCGATTTCGGACCGATTCGGCAAGGGAGTTATGGGCACGGACGAGGCGGCACGCCGGAGCGAAGCGGCCGCCGGGCAGAGTTTCGGTGGGCGCACGGTCGGCACGGCCCTGACCCCGATCAGTTCGACTTACGGAGCTCTGTCCCTTTCGGCGGACGCCGGGAAAAAGGTGGTGGACGCGCACGGCGGGTCCTCACGTACACTCGTCAATGAACTTCGAAGCGGGCGCGAGCCCGGACTAACGGCGCCGGTTCCTTCCGAGTACATGTTTCAGCGAAACCCAGACGGGTCTTACCGGCCGAAGACGGATGCCGAGAAGTCGGAATTCATGAGCGGTAAGATCAAGGAGTACGGCGACACCCCGGTGGTTAGCTACCTGGCGGCCATGGCCGAGCGTCAGACCGAGCGCGATGTGCAACGCGCGGACATGGCCCGGCGCAGGTCCGCCTGGCTGGAGTGGTCAAAGGGGCGCGAGACCGAGCTGATGCAGGCGGCTCAAGCGGCCCCGACGCCCCAGGCGCGTAACGCCGCCATTGCCGAGATAAACCGGCTTCACATGCGGCGCAGGGCCATTTCCGCTCCCGACGCCGGCGACACGTTTGCGTACCTTGGCAAGTAGCTGCGAGCTTGCTGTGCCGGCACCGTTCGGCCATAATGAATCGAGCCGACGGCCCAGGAAGGGCCTGTTCATCCAAGGACGGACCCATGGCATCCCCGAAGACGGCCCGAACCAGCATCGCCGCCTGCCGCGCCGTTCTCGCCGGCATGACCCGTTCGGGCGTCAAAAGTGCCGAACTCGGGGGCGACGGTAACGACGCCGAGTTCGAGCAGGCGTTCTCGAACTTGGCCCACGCCTACCTGCGCGACAAGGCCCCGAGTCTGCAAGATTACGAGCTCGGGTTCCAACTTCTCGACCGCAACCAGGACAACACCAAAGCGGTCGGCATTTTCGGGTTCAAGATCGGAAACCAACTGGTATACGCGCCGGCGTTCTTCCTGAACGGGGACCTCAAGGGGCACGAGCTACTTTACTTGAAGGACCAAGACCAGTTCGTCCCCATGAAGGAGAACTGGCTCATGTGGATCCTGAACAAGAAGCCGAACGTGCTCGGCGAACCGATCGACCGCAACTCGGCCCGAATCGGAGTCACCCCGCCCGATCTGGCTTCCATGAAGTGGTCGCCGACCAAGTACGGGTCGGCCGGGCTCCGCGACATGGCCCCGGGCGTCGCGGCTTTTGCCCACTTCGCACTCACCAGTCCGTATTCGGACCCGAAATACGCGCACGTCGGCACGCTTCAGAGCTTCCTACAAAAGGAGGGCCGGGCCGCGATCGGAGCGCTCGTGCGCGGCCTGATGGGCTATCCGAGTCTGGCCGAGAAGTTCGCTTCCGATTTCGGCGGGCTCGAACTGATCCGGCAGGCCCTGGCCGCGGCCCCGGAGCGGATCCTGACCGGCGTGCTGGCGGACAAAGAGGCCGGCGTCAAGCGGTGGGCCATGGGGGACACCCCGCCGAAACGGATGCGAGCCACCGAGGCCAACGGCGGCAAGCGGAGTGACGGCCGGGCCGCGTGGGACTCCACGGACGGGTACGTGCGCAACCCGGGCAATCCCAACCGGTACCTGGAGAAGGAAGCCGCTTCCGGCACCTGGACCATCGGGGCCGACGGGCGCATGCGCCCGAAGTACGTGCCGAAGGCCCACCGGAACAAGGGGGTCATGGAGGCCGTGGGACAGCCGTCCCAAAATATGGGACAGCCGTCCCAGCCGGCTGAGATCAAAGACGCGGTGCTCCGCATTATCACCTTGGACCGGTTCGATCCGCAATCCGATCTGTCGGCCCCGGACCGCGAGCGCCTGTTGCGCGACGGGGCCCTGTTCTTCGACAAGCGGGCTGAGGATGAGGTGTCCGTGGCTTACGCGGTCGACACTACTTTGACCCTGACTAACCCGACCGTGACCGGCGTCTACGACCTGCTGGTCAAGCCGGGCGAGTTTGAGAAGTGCCTGGTCGCGATGTCCCCCGTCAACCGGCGCGGGCGCCGCGACTTCGCGACCGTCGTGCGAATCGACGGCGAGCGCGCTTGGCTGAACGTTCACCCGTCCCGTCTGTGGGTGCGACAGCGCCCGAACGACAGCGGCACCGAACTGAAAGACTGGGTCGCCGGACTCCCCGAGCCGACGGGCATTTCGTCCAGTTGGTCCGCGGTTCACATGCTGATCGGACCGAGCGGCGAGGCCACGTGCCCGTTCCAGGTCGAAGAGGTCGCCAGCGCCGACGGTCCGATCAAGACCTACAACGTGTCGTTCCGGGACCGGAGTGAGGGCGGGCGCCCGGACTTCCTTCCGCCGGTCGATCGGTCGAGCAACTACCGAGAGGACTTCTCTTACGGGCTCGGCGAGCGGCTCACCCTGACCGATCGCGAGGGCGCTCAGCTCCGGGCCGGCAACGGCGACGTGTTCGTGCCCAAGGGGTTCAAGCTGCTGACGATCCGCCCCGACACGGATTCCGAAGACCGGCGGTCCGAGGGGCGGTGCTGCTCCCCGATGTCGCGATCGAAGGAACCGCCCCCGATCCTGCCGGGCGGGAACCCGGACCTGCAGCGGGCGATCTTCAAAGTGACGACCTCGCTCAAGGTGGCCCACTTCGGTACCGAGGTGCACGTCGATTCCGTATCGATGAGTCCGCTCGGGGCTCTGATCTACCTGGTGCGCGAGCGCAACCTGCGGGTCAAACAGGCCAAGGCGATCGTGCGCGAGGCCGAACGGCACCGGGTCGTTCGGTACCGGGTGAAGGAGGCGCAGCCCGGGTACATGGTCGATCCGGGCCCGGTCGCACCGGGGTTCCCGAACCCGCCGTACTCGAACGACCCGGCGACCGGCGGCGTCCCGACCATGGGCCCGATGGAGCAGCAGCTCCCGATCGCGAGTCAGACCCCGCAAATGCCCAACGTCGGGCCCGAACCGATGCCGGACCCGGGGGCTATGCAGAGCGTGATGACGGCGGCCCAGACGGGTCAGCGCGAGGTCCTCGACACGGCGGCGATCGGGTCGATCCTCAAGACCGTGCGCGACGACACGATGATCGACCGGCACATCCCGGACCTTATGAAGGGCCTGGACCGGCTCGGCCGCATCTTGTTCTCGCTCTACTGGCACGGCGACAAGTTCCAAGACCGGTTCGGCAAACAGGACATGCCGGAACTCGAGGACGGGTTGCGCAACAGCTTCGAGTCGCTCGGCGACGTCGTACTCGAACTGAAGCAGAAGACGATCGCCCCGTTCCCGGACGAAATGGCTCACGCGGACCTGCAGGACACGGCCGCCTAATTGTAGAGGCGCCTCCACAAATCGAACCGACGGACGGGTACCGATGAAGATCCATAAGACGATCAAGCAGAACCTCAAAGCGCAGGCCGGGGCGCGCACGGTCTGGTCGATCCCATTTCCATCCGAGGGGTGCATCAAATCCCTGGTCGTGAAGCAGCAGGGCGGGATCACAGTGTCCGGCTTCACCATCGACCTGTTCGACTCGGCCAAGGTGCTGCAGGCGTCTCAGTCGTCGGGCGGGGCCGACCCGGAAGGGAGCTACACCCCGGACCCGGTCCTGTCCGCTCTGTGCCCCACGTTCGTTTCGGCGAGTAACGAGCTGCGCCAGTACTACACCGAAGGGGGCGGGATCGCGTTCTCGAATCAGGACGGGTCCGTGTCGGCCCGGAGCCGGTTGCTGTACGTCGAAATCGAGATCCCGGCCGGGTCGGGCGAGACGACGTGGGACCTGGCCGTGCGGGCCGAGATCGACGTCGGCTGATCTATTATTGCGGGTGTCCCCGGTCGTAGGGTACACTGCTACTAATCCGGGCCCACCCAAACGACAAGGACGTCGTCATGAAGATCTCGAACCTGGCTCGCAGCGCTATGGCCGACGCCCTCGTCGATCTGATCGACGGCGGCGCCGGCGCCGGCACACTCGAAGTGCGGACCGGCTCCGCGCCGACCAACACGACCGACGCCGACTCCGGCACGCTTCTGGCCACGCTGACGTTTTCGGACCCGGCGTTCGGCAACGCTTCGTCCGGCGTGGCGACGGCCAGCAGCATCACTTCGGACACGAACATCGACGCGACCGGCACCGCGGCCCACTTCCGCATCAAGGACTCGAACGGGGTCGTGATCGCGCAGGGTACGGTAGGGACCTCCGGGGCCGACATCAACTTCAACTCGGTCAGCTTCGTGTCGGGCGGGACCTGCTCGATTTCGAGCCTGACCATGACTCAACCGGCCGGCACGTAAGCCGAAAACGGGTCCGCGGGAGTTTCGGGTACTCCCGCGGACCCGGCGCGTACCCCGGGCTCGTTACAACATTTACAGGAGGCCGACATGGCCGAGAAGGAAAAGCAAACCATCACGACGGCCGACGTCGCGACCGTGTCGGCCGCGGGTCTCTTGTCGGGCCTGGTGAAACCGAAGATCGACGGCAAGGGCACCGTCAAGGCTCCGACCCCGGCCCGGGCCGCGGCCTACGCCAAGCTGAAGAAGGCCCGCGAGGAGCGCGATCTGGCCGTCCTGGCCCTGCAGGAGGCCGAGAAGGAACTGGCCCAGATCGACGCGGCCGAGCGGGCCGACAAGATCGTGGCCGAGATGTCTCCGGAACTGCTGGAGGCCGTGAAGCGGAAGATCGTCTGAGGTCCGGCGCCGCCGAGCGGCGAACCATTTACTAGGAGCGACCGATGCCCGGCGGCCCGATTTTTCCGTTCAGCGCCAAGCCGGCCACGGCCGGTCGCGTGTTCCCCAACTTCGGCGGCTCCGGCCCAGACACCGAGGGGCTCGGTGTCGAGGCGTCTCTCGGGGCCGACTCGATCTGGAAACTGCGCTTCGCCATGCCGCCCACGCTCCCTACGGGGACGTGCAAGCTGGTGTTGCACGCCCTGGCGAACGCCACGGCCAACGTCGCCCGGGTGAACCCCAAATGGGCCATGTGTCCGGCCGACGGTACCACGTCTCCGGACGGCGTGGCGGTGAACGCCGAGGGGGTGCAGTCGGTCACGTGGGCCGCGGGCGAGGCCAACGAGCTCAAAGAACTGAAGGTTACCCTAGACGCCGTCACGGTGGTGGCCGGCCAGTGGATCGTGATGGATCTGACGTTCGAGACGGCCTCGTGGACCCTGGCCGCTGTTTCGACGTGGATCCCGTTCATTATCTGGGAGTAGGCCCGTGGCCCGCGGCAACACCGGTAGCACGGCGAACTGGCTATCGCGGGCGTCGGTGCCGATGGGCGGCACGCCGACGTTCCCGTTCTGTTACAGCTTTTGGTTCTACAGCACGGGGTCGACCCTCTGCAACACGCTGGTTTTCATCAACAGTGCCGTGGATGTCTATTTCGCTACCTACCTCAATAGTTCCGGCGGGGCCGAGAATGCCGGAACCGTTGAGTTAATAGGTGCGAACGTCACCGAGTCGCGGGTCGTCGCCCCCGGCACGTTTACGAACAACACCTGGAACCACGTGTTCGTCGACATAACGGCGACCAACAGCCGTGCGATCCGGCTCAACAACGGCTCGGTCGCAACGGACACCGCGAACGTGTCGGTGACCGGTCTCGGGTTCTTTGACGTGGGCGCCGCGCGCGGCGGCGGGGCTACTACGTTCGGCCCCATTAACGGGCGCTTGGCCAACCTGGGCTACTGGCAGGGCGTCAGCCTGAACGCCAACGAGCGGGCGGCACTCGCGGCCGGCATTAGCGCCAAGAAAGTTCGGCCCGAGTCGCAGCGGATGTTTATCGACTTCAACGCCGCCGAATCGGGCAGCGCCCTGGACACGCACAGCCGGGGGTTGACTGGTGACAACGGGGTGTACGACCTGACGGAGAACGGGACCGTTACGCAGGAGAATCACGCACCGGTCACACTCAACGGACCGTTCGGACTGACCCGGCACTCTTTCGGTGAAGACACAGTGGCAATTACGCGCCCGACGCAGCTGTACGGGCTCGGGTGCAAGGGCGCATTCTCGCAGTGGCACCCGCGGCGGGGGAGGATGTAATGGCCCGCAGCAACGACGCGACCGCCGGACGGTACCTTCGAGCCGTCATCGGTTCCAACTACTTGTCCGGGTCGGGCGGACCGTTCACGATGGGGTGCTGGTTTCGCTCCGGTAGCGTTGCGCAGACGAACAAGTACCTCTCAATGATTTCCGCCGACACGGGTGGCGCGCTCCGCGACCGGATAGGCATGATCTACGGGTACGTAAATTCAGGCGGCAATGCACAGATTGAGGCTTACGGGCTCGATGCCGGTGGTAACTCAATCGCCAACGTGCGCACCGGATCGCAGATCACGATACTCGACACCAACTGGCACCACGTGGTCTACCGAAAGGCCGCCTCTGGGACGAGCGAGTGGGCGTACTACTTGGACGGCGCGAAGACGGTTATCAACGCCGCCGTCGCCTTCACGCTGAATTCCACCGCAAACGCCCCGTTCGCTACGACGCTGTTCACCGACCCGACTTTCGCCGTACACCTGAACGGTTCGCTGGCCGAAGTATTCTTCGACGACACCGCTTGGGACGACGACGAGATCGCGGCCCTGGCCCGGGGCGCCCATCTGCGACGTATGAAGAACCCGGGCCTCTACTACCCGATCCACGGCGACAACTCGCCGGAGCCGGCCTGGGGGGCCGACAAAGTTTCGCTCACGATGACGGGCACGCTGTCGAAGGCCAACCACCCGCCGATGAACACGTACTCCGGCGCCATGGCCCGGGGCACGCAGTCCAGCTACGACGAGGCCCCGCCGGTCACGCGCCCGGTTTCTCTGAGTGCGGTCGAGATCCCCGGCATGCGCCAGTGGCAACCCCAGAGGAGACGCTAAATGGCCGCTTCCGACGCATCCCCGGTAGCATTCCGGGGCGTGGCCTATCGGATCACGTTCCCACTGTTCGACGCCGACGGTGACCTCGTCTCCGGAGCCACTTGCGACAGCGAGGTGTCCAAAGACGGCGGTACGTTTACGGACTGTACCAACGAGGCGACCGAGATCGCGACCGCCTCCGGGATGTACTTCCTGGACCTGACCGCGGCCGAGATGGACGCCAAAACGGTGGCCGTCATCGTCAAGTCGGGTACGGCCAAGACGACACCACTCGTATTTTACCCGGAGCCGAAACTCCAGGTGGACGGCGTGGTCGGTTCGTCCTCGTCCACGACTTCGATCGTGACCTCGTCCCTGAACCCGGCGGCGGCGGTGACCGACCAGTTCAAAGGGCGAATCGTGATCTTCGATCAAGACACGGCGACGGCCAACCTGCGCGGTCAGATCGCGGAGATCACGGCCAGCACCTCCGGCGGTGTACTCACCGTGTCCGCCCTGTCGGACGCGCCGGTGTCGGGCGACACTTTCACCATCGTGTGAGGACCGACCGTGCTACTCGTGCCCAACATGGTCGCGTTCTCCTTCCAGTACGACAACTGGGGTACCGACCCCAGCGCGACTCCCGGCACGTCCGTGACTCCGGGTGCCTCGAACGTCGAAGGGGCGTGGACCCAACTGGCGTCCGGGGCGAACATCGCTCAGGACTGCTACGGCGTACAGATTCAGGTGACGGGCGGCGCCACGGCCACGGCCGCGAAGAACCAATTACTCGACCTCGGAGCCGATCCGGCCGGCGGGACCAGTTACACCGCGTTCGTGTCGAACCTTGCGATCGGAGATTCTCCCGCGATAACCGCCGCGGCCGGGGTGCGCGAGTTCTTCTTCCCGTGGTACTTGAAGGCGGGGTCGTCGGTGGCCGCCCGCATTCAGGGGAGTAACGCTACGGCGGGTACGGTGCGGGTGATGGCGAAGTTCTTCGGCCAACCGTCGCGACCCGAGGCCGTCCAGCGGGGCCAGTTCTCACAGACGTTCGGGACGATCACCAACAGCAACGGGCCGACAATAACCCCCGGCACCGCGGCCGACGGCGCCTGGGTGGACATGGGCGCGGTCACCCGGCCCCTGTGGTGGTGGCAACTCGGTTACCAGATCGACAACGGTACGATCACGGCCGAGTACACCTACCTGGACGTCGCCTTCGGAGACGCCAGTAACAAGAACCTGATCTACCGGATCATGCACGCGGGCACGACCAGCGAGACCTGCGGCGTAATCGGTCAGTCCAACCTGTTGTCGTTCGCGGCCTACCGGCCGGTTCCGGCCGGCGCTAACATCTACGTCCGAGGGCGGGCCAACAACGCACCCGATACGGGGTACAACGCCACCGTGGTCGGGATCGGGGGGTAACATGGCGATCACGCAACTGTACGCCGTCACGGAAACGGTGAGCACGACCGAGTGGTCCTTCACTACCGACACCGCCGGACCGGACTCCGACGTCAACGTCGGCGTTTACCAGGGGTTCTTCGACGTCAGCGCCATGCTGGCGGGCGACCAGTTCGAGTGCAAGGTGTACGAAAAGGTGAACTCCGGCGGCACCCAGCGGGTGATCTATCGAGCCGTTCTCACCGGCGTGCAGAGCGAGCCCATCTTCGTGACCCCGGCGCTGACACTCATGCACGGGTGGGATTTTACCTGGATCAAGCTGGCCGGCACCGACCGGTCGATTGTGGGCTCGATTCGGCGCGTGGCGAATTAACCGGACGGGCGGAGCATGAGCTGGGCGTTCCAGGCGATTCCCCTGGCGGTGGTGGTACAGGACGAGGCGACTCGGTCCCTGAGCCGCCTCACGCAGTGGACCCGCTTGCGTCGGGTCATGCCCAGGTACGGTGACCCGACCCGATCGTTTACCGGCTTCGCCGGCACCGGCGCTCCCGTCACTGAAGCGGCCGCGTCCGCCGGATCCGGTACCTCTGTCAGTTCTTACCCCGGCTCCGGAGCACTGACGGCCGAAGCGACGACGAGTGCCGGCTCCGGCGCGATCCCGGTGCCGCGCTACACGCAGTACAGCACTCTCAACAAGATCACCCGCAGGTACGGCGACCCGACCCGTACCATCGACGGATTCAGTGCCGCCGCGACTCTGGCCACGACTGCGGCCGCGGCCGCCGGTACCGGCACGGTCACCGGCATCGGTGGGGACCAGGCGCTCGCCACGCAGGCCGCGACCGCCTCCGGGTCCGGTACCGCCGCCGCCGCCCCGACGGTTACGATCAGTACTCCGACCGCCGATTCCACGGTTTACAACAACGTGGTGGCGACCGGAACGGCCGCGGCCGCTAGTCCGGCCACACTTTCGCTCGTCGAGTGGAGCACCGACAACTCCACCTGGACGGTGGCCACCGGAACGACGACGTGGACGGCGACCTTGACGACGCAGACGTCGGGGTCCAAGACAATCTACATCCGCGCCACCGACTCGCTGGGCGGGCGGCGCACCGAGTCCGTAACGGTGACGGTGTTCGCGTTCGGCACTACCGTGGCGGCCGAGAACGCTCTGACCGGTAACACCCTGAGCCTGTTCAGCGGGTTCGGTACCGAGGCCGTTCAGGGGTTCGCTCGCGGGTTCTCGTTCGCCCCCGGCGACACGGTGGACTTCTGCGCCATCGCCAACGGCACGCAACTCACGTTCGAAATCTACCGCCTCGGTTACTACGGTGGGAACAACTGCCGACTGATCCGCACGATCGCGATCTCCCAGGGAGGCAACTATACCCAATCGACACCCAACAGTGACACCAACACGCGGAGCCAGAACTGCAACAACTGGACGGCGACGACCCAGTGGGTGGTGCCGAACGACGCCCTGTCGGGTATGTACATGGTGCGAATGTACCGCACCGACTCGACGAGTAACGGGTGCAACATTCTGTTCGTGGTGCGCCGCGACGCCGCATCGGACCTCGGCTACATGGTCGCCGAGTTCACGTGGCACCTTGCGTACGGGATGTGGGGCACGAGCAACACGCGCAACAGCGGGCGCTCGCTGTACGGCACCAACTCGACCTTCGGCATCGACAACGAACGCGCCGCTCGCGTGTATTACGACCGCCCGACCACGATTCGGGGCAACCCGGCCGGCACGCTGACCCGGTTCTGGCGGTGCGAGTTGGCAACGATCGCGTTCATGGAGCGCCAGGGGTACGACGTCTCTTACGTTGCCTGTAAAGACGTGGCCGGGTCGTCCGGGGCGACCGTACTCTCGAACTTCGACGTGTTCGTCATCTCGGGCCACAACGAGTACTGGTCGCAGGAGATGTACGACCGGGTGCAGACCCGCGTGAACGCCGGGATGCACCTGGTCAACTTGTCCGGTAACACCTGCTTCTGGCGCGTTCTGTACGACGCCACGAACCGGTACATCGAGTGCTGGAAGGAGACCGAGAACGACTCGGTCAAGATCGGCGTGAGCGGGCAAGTCTGGGGCACGCAGCCCACAGACTCGAGCCCACCTAGCCTGTGGACCGGTACGTTCCGGGACGACGTTGCCGCAGCCACAGACGCCCCAGAAAACGCATTGTTCAACACGATCTTCGTGCAGAACAACGACGGCAACAACGACGTCACCATCGGGCGCTCGCGGTTCTATCAGCACCGCCCGTGGGCCAACACCTCGGTTGCCAGCACTAACACCGGTACGGTGACCCTGACGGACCACCTGGGGTTCGAGATCGACACCTACAAGATGCCAACCGGGCAGGGGATCGACGCGGACCTGGTGACGTCGATCAACGCGGCGCGTCCGCCCGGTTTGGTGCTGCTGTCGTACCAATCCGTGACCACCGGCCAGTTGTTGCTGGACGCCGGCGACGGTTACGGCAGCGGTACGTACGACTACGGGTTCTGTCTGCGCAAGTCGAGCGGCGGCTCCATCGTGTTCTCGACCGGGTCGATGAACACGAGTTGGGGGTTGTACAACTACTCGGACGGCGACGCCGGGGACGTGACCAACACCACGATGAAGCAGCTCGTGGTGAACGTGCTCGCCGAGATGGGGGTCCAACCGACCACGCTCGAGGGTGGACTCACGTCCGCCTCGGCGTCCGGCGACACGACCGGGCCGACCGTTTCGATCACGAGTCACGCGAACAACCAGGCGATCGGGCTCGGCACCACGACCCCGACGATATCCGGCACGGCGTCAACGACCGGCGGGGTCGTGGCCGGTATCGAGTACAGCTACGACAACACCGTCTGGTTTGCGCTCGATCCGACGAACCCGGCGAGCTGGTCGTTTACGGCGAGTTTGACGAACAACGCCGCCAACACGGTGTACGTGCGCGGCGTCGACGACTGGGGTAACGTCGGCACGGCGGCGTCGGTTGTTCTTTACACTCAGCCCTACACCGCGACCGGCGCACCGGCCACTCAGACGGTTACGTCGAGCGGGTCGGGCACGCACTCGTCAACAACTTTCATCGGATCGGGCACTCCGAGTGCCGAGATCGCTACGTTGACCGGGTCCGGTACGCACACGGCTCCGACCTTCTCCGCTTCCGGCACTCCGGTCACCGATACCGTTACAACGAGTGGATCGGGGGCCGTAGTCTCGTTCCTCGCTTCCGGCACTCCGGCTACAGAGATCACCACTACGAGTGGATCGGGTACCGTCGTCTCGTTCCTCGCTTCCGGCACTCTGGCCGTTGAGATTTCTACCGCAAGCGGGTCCGGCACCCACACGGCGCCGACGTTCTCCGGGTCGGGTACACCGTCAGCCGAGATTACTACTGCGGCCGGGTCCGGGACCGCTGTCTCGTTCTTGGCTTCGGCGGCTTTGGCCGCGCAAACCGTCACGGCGGCCGGATCGGGCACCCACGCGGCTCCGACCTTCTCGTCTTCCGGTACGCCCACTACCGAAGTGGCCGTGTCGAGTGCGAGCGGGTCGGTGGTGGGGTATCTGGCGTCCGCGAGCCTCCTCTCGCAGACGGTTACGCCGGACGGGTCCGGTACGCACACGGCTCCGACCTTCTCCGCTTCCGGCACTCCGAGTGCGCAAACCGCCACGACGATCGGGGCGGGTACGCACGCGGCTCCGACCTTCTCCGGTTCAGGTGCTCCGAGCGTTCAGACCGCTTCGCCGGATGGGACCGGTACCGCTACCGGACCGGGCACAGACGGGGCCGGGGCGCTGCAGACTCAGACGACCACCCCCAGCGGATCCGGTACTTACGTTCCGCCAACGCTGACCGCTACCGGTGCGATCGTTCTGGTTGCCACCACTCCGGACGGCACCGGGACGTCCTCGCCTCCGACGTTTTTGGCGACCGGCACCGTTTTGACTCAGACCGCGGTCACCTCCGGGTCGGGCACGTACGGACCACCCGTGTTCGCCGGCACGGGCTCGGGGCTGGTTCAGATTGTTGAGGCGGCTGGTTCCGGTACT
>JACCDR012372294.1_pt1 | contig 15050 bp, 12 predicted proteins | sample 7446431 | NCBI WGS metagenome assembly JACCDR01 (sample SAMN15323443, study PRJNA562643) | freshwater metagenome | isolation source: river surface water | place: USA:Blue River Watershed | collected 2017-08-17 | reverse complement strand
ATGTGGGACCGTTATTTTTAAGAAATAAAGCACATCCCAAAATTTTATTGTCATTGTAATCTTTATCAGCGCCAACAACAATTTCTTCCATAAATGTTTTTATAGAAGATTTATTTGGAAGTTTAATTCCAACGTGAATTTCTCCTAACTTTGAAACTTCATCAATATAACGAATAGCTTGACGAGCTTTTTTTCCAGTCTCCCCTTGGAAAGTTTTAAGCTTATCTAATTCTTCAACAACTTGAATTGGAATAACGATATCGGTATTTTTAAAAGTCTTTATGCAAAAAGGATCAAATATAAGAACTGAAGTATCAAGAACAATTGTTTTTTTCATACTGGGAGGCTTTTTCTTGTAAAAAGTAATTTAAGGGGATTTAAGGAAAATTTAAGGTGTTTTGAGTTTGTTCACCTCCGTCTTTTATTTGTTTTCAACCTAAAGATATGCAACTTTATGATAATGCAGATATAATTTAAAGAGCTCCCCTCAATACTCCAAACCCATATTTAGCCAATATTTACCTATAAATTCAGCAAATTAAGGATTTTTTTTAATGATCAACAAAAGCGGAAAGTTTCACACACCCTCTCAAATGCCTACCATTGGAAATTCAACTCTGCGGGGCGTTTCTGAATTTCGTCGGGCTCAATTGGAAAAAGATATTAAAAAAGGAAAATTTGCAATTGCAGGTCAATCTTCAGACGAAAGAGAAGATGGATTAAGCGTAATGGGAAATGTTTCTGCCTCAAACACAGGAATAAAAAAGAAAGCTGTATTTTCATCAGGATCTTCTTCCTCAGGGGGAGGTTGGCGCGGTTCGACTTCTACCCTTCAACAACAATCTGAGCTTTATTCTCCCCTTCTTCTTCATTCAAATCTTAATCTTCCCAGAGATCGCGGAACCATTAATGCTTGGTGTCGAGCATTTTTCGCCTTAAATCCTTACGTCCATAACGCCATTTCTCTTCACGCAGCTTATCCAATTTCTAAAATGACGATTCGTTGCAAGGATAAAAAAACAGAAGAATTATTTTCGGCAATGGCGGAAGAAATGGATTTAATGAATATGTGCATTCAAATTGCTCAAGAATATTGGACAATGGGAGAATGTATTGTAAGAGCTGAATTAGATGCTTCTGGTAGAAAATGGAAATCTTTAAATATTCTTAATCCAGACTATGTCAATATAAGAAGTCAAGTTGTGGGTGGCGAACCAGTTATGTCTCTTCGTCCAGATGAAAATTTAAAAAGAATTGTTTCATCAAATCGTCCAGGAGATTTAGCTCAACGTCAACAATTAGATCCACGCGTGGTTGAACACGTTCGCCGAGGCGAGGATATTCCCCTTGATAATTTCTCTACATCACATCTTGCCAGAAGAATTTCTCCATACGAAATCAGAGGAACTTCTATTATCGTTGGAGCTTTTCGTGCTTTAATGATGTATGATAAAATCAGAGAGTGCAAATTTGCCCAAACTGAAAATATGATTAATCCTCTTACCTTAATAAAAATAGGTGGAGCAGAGCATAAACCAACACCAGATGATATTTCAGTTTGGAGAGATGCTTTTGAAGCCGCTCAAGCAGATAAAGATTTTAAACTTTTTACACATAATGAAGTAACTGTGGAAAGAATTGGAGCGGGAGCCGGTATCTATGATACCACCAACGATGTTCAAGCACTTATTAAAGAAATTTATACAGCTTTATTTACTCCACTCATTATTACTGATGGAACTGATACATCTTATTCTTCAGGCTCTTTATCCTTAGATATTCTTAAACAAAGATATCTTACATTTAGAAATACAATAACAGCCTGGCTGCGAAGAAAAATATTCGCTCCCATCGCAATGTTAAATGATTGTTATGATTATTCCAAAGGAGATGGAAATAAATATCTTATTGTTCCAGATATTGAGTGGAATCATCTTAATCTTTTTGATACTGATTCTTATATAAATGCCCTGATTCAACTAACAGATGTTCAAGGACCACGAGTTCCTCGTCATTCTCTTTATCACTCTTTAGGGATGGATTACGAAGAAGTGAAAGCAAAGATGCGAGAAGAAGCAATTGATGACGCCATCTTAGAGAAGGAAAAAGAATCTCTTGGGGAAATGCCTCTTAATGAATTAAGAGCATTAAAAGGAACTAATGCAGTCATTAACGAAATTGTAAAGAAAATTCCTGGAGTAGATGCCAAAGATAATGGCGCAGAAAGTGGTGGAGAATTACCAGGAGTTGGTGGAGGAGTGGAAATGCCTCCAGCAGGTGGAATGCCTGCTCCCCCAGGATGAATTAAGCCTGAAGGGGATGGGTCTATAATGGATTCCTTCCAGGTTAACATTTTAAATTGAAATAATAATAAAATAAGTTTTATGAGTGGTATTACATTAAGAGAGAAGAAAAAAGCTGGAAGTTCAGATGAGCTTTTTAATGATATGTTGGAGAAGGTGAAAGAACTGGATCCAGTGTATTGGGCTGAGAAGTATATAAATATTGATGGGAAACCATTTAGAATTTCAGATAACGGGTGGAAACCTTTTGTTGAAATATACAGAGAACTCTGTGTTAATTCTTTAAGAAAGGATGCTAAACCAATTTGCTTGCTTAAGAGTCGCCAAATAGGTGGCACAATTCTTTCAACAATTTGTTCATTTTTTTTCTTAGCTTCTGGACAATTCGGAATTAAAAATAAACCACCTATTGCTATCCTATATTGTTTCCCTGCCTTAGAACAGGCTGGAAGATTTTCAAAAACTAAATTTTCCAGTATGTTAAAATCAAGTAAGTTAATTACTGTTAATAATAAAAATAATAAGGTTCCTTATCTTGAACAACAATTAGATCCTAACGTATCAAGTAAGGATTCACTTACATTTAAACAATTCAAAGGTGGTAATCATATTTTTATTGAAGGATTATCACTAACAGGAGACAGGGTTCGTGGTATTAGTAGTAGTATTAATTGCTACGACGAAATAGCCTCAATGAGAGTTGCTGCTATTGAAAATTCTAAAAAATCATTAAATGCCTCACCATATGGACCAAGAGGTAGTGGTGTTCAGTTTTATTTTGGAACTCCACTTAAATCTAACTCTTATTTTTATAATCTATGGAATGAATCTTCTCAAAGAAGATACATGCTGGGCTGCAGTGAATGTAAACAATTTTTTCCATTACACTATCCTGACGATTTTAAAAAATGGGAAGAGATATGGATAGAAGATAATTTACATCCAAAAGATCCTAATCACGGATTTATTGTTAGATGTCCTCATTGTAAATTTGAAGATCATAAAGATAAATTTATAGTAAATGGTAAATGGATAGATACAAGCCCTAATGGTCAAAATGCAAGAAACCAAGGATTTCAAATTAATCAGCTATTTATTCCCGGCATCCCAAGACAAAAAATAATAGATGAGAAGCCAGAAAATTCATCTAATGCAACCGAAAGAGGTTTTGTTAATGAGGTTTTAGGAGAATTCTTTGATGCCTCCAATGTCCCTATTACAAAAGAAGAAATAGATAATAAATGTGGAGACAGATCTCTTAAACTATTTACAAAATTTACCAGGCAAGAAAATGTAAAAGTTATTGCTGGTTTTGACTGGGGACAAAAAGTAGCCGATGAAGGTGGAGATGAAGAAAGTGCTCGAGTTGGAAAATCATTTACTTGTTGCACAGTAGTTAAAACAAATGGTAAGGATATATTAGATGTTATTTGGGTGGAAAAATTTAAAAAAAATACTCCCGAATATAAAATTGCAAGAGTAGAGGAAATAATTCGTGTTCACTCTGTAGATCATTCTTTTGGAGATATTGGTTTTGCTAATGATTTGTGTCATACTCTTCAAATGAAATTTGGAGAAAAATTTATTCCTATGAGAGGTTTAGGCGCTCTTAATAAGAAATTTAGATACGTGGATGATATATTTCCAAAAACAATAGAATTCGATCATCAATATGTTTTAGAAACATTTTTTGATACGCTTAAAAAGGGACACGTTAAACTTCCTTATGGAAACTACGAGCATATTAATTGGTTCGTAGAAAGTTTGGCGTCGATGGAAATTAAATCAACATTGGATAGATACGGAAATACTAATTTAAAATATGTAAAAGGATCTACGCCTAATGATGGACTTATGTCTTTACTATACTGCTTTATAGGACATAAATTTCTTCAGACATCTGGATTTACAAATCTTGATCCAAGAAATCAGAAAGACATATCTAAAAAAGATGGTCCTCCTGTTCTTTTGGGTAAAGTTTCTGGATGGAAAGGTTATTAATATTTTATATTATGCTCTTTCATAAAATCATCTTCCCACATAACTACTAAATTAATTCCAGCACGCCTCAATCTTTCCTCTTTCTTTAAAGTAGTTAGATAAACTTCTCCATTGTATTTAGGTCCACCTAAGTGTAATTTAGATGGAATATTTTTAGGTGGTTTAGCGTGCCAAGTTGAATTTGATCTGCGCACAATTCCAAATCCCCCTAATTCAAACCTCCACTGGAATTTTTATCACCCCTAAAGGCTCATACCCAATCACTTTAAAATCTCCAATCTCCCAATCAAAAAAACTCTTTTCTCCCACCATCTCCAACCTTGGACTAATCCCCTCACTTCTCCCCAAATACTCCTCAATAGCCTCTATTTGATTAACATAGATATGAAAATCCCCTCCCGAATGCACTACCTCTTTTGGTTTTAATCCGCATTCTTTCGCTAGCATATGCACAAGTACTGAACAAAAGAAAAGGTTCGCAGGCAAGCCTATGGGCGCATCCACGCTTCTTTGAATCTGCATACAAGATAAGTTTTCTCCCTCCACGTAAAACAAATAACAAAAATGACAGGGAGGTAATCTAACTTTATCGGAAAGAACTACCTCTGGTTCCCATAAATCGATCATAATCCTTCTGGATTCTTTATTGTTCTTTAATTCGTTGATAACATATTTAACTTGATCAAATCCTGTGGTTCGATCTGGAAAATTTCCTCCTGTATTTCGCATTTGCCAACCATAAATAGGACCCAGCTCTCCTTCTTCATAACCATTGCGAATTTCAAAATCTTCATTCCTCCAAGCGCTCCATATTTTAGATCCGCGTCCTTCCAATTGTTTAATATTGGTTTCTCCGTGGAGCATCCAAAGTAATTCACCAATAACGCTTTTAGGAAATACCTTGCGTTTGGTAAGAAGAGGAACTCGTTCAGAAATATCATAACGAGTCTGTACTCCAAAAAGACTTAAGGTATCAACGCCCGTCCGGTTGGGACGACGGATACCTTTTGAGAGAACTGTTTCTAAAGCGTTGTCGTAATCTTTTAAAATATAATCCATCGAAAGATTATAACGTAAAATCTTTAGAAGTTCAGCTGATCTTTAAAATAGAACTTTATTTTGTTTCGTTCAACCCGTGGAAATAATCGGTGTTAGCTGACTGATCTTCAGAGGACATATCTGAATCAATTTTTCCAAGATGTCCACCACCTGCATTTTGGGGGTATCCTGCTTGAATTTCTGTTAGGGTATCTCCAATGAATTTATGAACACTTTTCTCATAAACGTCCTCTGCTCCTAATCCTTCGTGCCCAAATGTTTTAATTAACTCATCTTGAATAGCAAGGACAGGAATAAAGCCTTTGTAAGTTTTAGCTCTATTTTGAATAAAAGAAATAAGACGTTCTTTTAATTCTGAATTTAATTGAGGGAAAATATTTTCTTGAACAGAAGCGGTTTTAACTGATGAATTTTCAACAAGACTTTGAAGATATTTCTTTAAGCCAATTTCTTCTATATAAGCATTGACGACAGAATCAACTGTGAGATACTTTTGTCTTCCGCCTATAATAGAGGTAATTTGATTGTAAAGACTATCTATATTTTGAGCCTGACGAAAAGAAGCGTCCTTTTCTAATGATTCTGCAAATTGATCTAACCACTCAACCTTACGATCGAGAAAAACAGCTTTGGTGGAGTTAAAGGCAACTTTTTTCATTATGTATATTTGCCGAGATATTGGTTTCGAATAAGTGCAAGCTTAATGAGAGAAGTTTCGGATGAAGAGAATAAAGCCTGTTTTCCTTCTGGTTTAATAAAGGGAAGAGGTACATCAGTGGAAACAAGAAGTTGCGATGGTTTAAGAAGATTTATGTGATTATTTTCATCAAAATCTGAATAAGGATCATCGACAGTAAAATCTCGAGGATCTTCTTCTAATTTGTGTTCTTCAAAAAGAGAGCTATCTATTTTATTATAAGCTTTTCCGCAAAGAATATATTTAATATCTGAATTTTTCTCTTTAATTTTGGCAGCCCAAGTCTGAATTAATTTTGAAAGCTCAAAGCAAGTTTCTTCCTGAGATATTTTCCATTTTAAATTTTTGCAATTAAGTTCATTAAATTCAACATTATCAAGGATATACCCATTATCTTGGGGAACATAATGAAAATAAGATTGAGCAACTAAATTTCCATTAACTGAAACTGTTAAAACTCCAGCTAAATTATTTACAAACGAATCAATGGCAGCTTCTTCACCAGCACCACCAATTCTTTGACAACAATCTGTTTCCGCCCCAATAGAAAACATCCGTGGATCTAGATCTTGAAGAACTTGGAAAGAAATCGGACCCAGGGTAAGATTTAAATCAAAAAGTTTTTTATCTTTGGGTTTTGCTTCTCGAGAGTATTGAACTACAGTTTCGATGTTGCTAATTTTATATATCTCTGTAGCTAAAGTTTTAACCAGTGAAATTTCTTCTGAGGATATTAAACCACCTGGAGTAGATATTTTTTGAATAAATGAATTATAATCAGAAATCATTTTTCTAATTTTAATTGGATCGAAAACAGAACGATTAAGTATCTTGTTAGCATTTTCAATCTTTGAATCTAAATCTTCGGTGGATTTTATAAATCTAAAGCTTTCTACAATATCTTCTATCCAACTTTGAGTAATATCGAGTTGACGATTAAGTATGAATTTAGAAACAAGATTAACAATATCTTCATCTCCATTTGAAAGAACGTGAAGAATATCAGAAGCAGATTTAATTCTATCTAAATCTTTAATAACTTGTTGAAAGTTTGTAGCAGAAGCTATTAATGCTTTGGTTGTTGGTATTATTTTTTCTAATTCTGTTTGATACAAATCTCCAAACCGTATTCCAAGAAGAATATCAGGATTTTGACGAACTTCCATATAAACATCGCGTAAATTTTTGCCTTTCGCTATACAGTATTCATAAATTATATTAAGGGCAGAATAAAAGAAAGCGCTATCATCCTCAAGCAGATTTCTAACTATAAGAGGAAAATAATTATCTTTTCTTTTTTTAATTTCTTCGATTAAATAAAGAAAATCATCTTTAGCAAAAGGTGAGGAGATAGACTTCCACCCTAACATTTTGATTAAAGAATTTAGTGGAGCTTCTTGGTTCTGTAATAAAGATTTTTTATCATTAAGAGATAATGATTTAACTTCTAAAAGAGGAACGAATGTATCAGCATATTCTGATTTAATTTCTTTATATTTATGAAAAAGAATTTTTTTAATAAATTCGGGAGAAAAAAACTCAGAACGTCTGGCTATCCAACCTAATATAGAAGTAGAATTTTCTGGAGTAATACAGTCATCAAGATTTATTTTAATGGATCGATATGATAACCAAAGAGTAAAATCTTGGAAAAAATCTTCATCATTAGATATTGATTTTTTAAATATTTGTTTAATGATATTTTCATCATTATTTACAAAATAAAAAATACCACAGCACTTATCCTTATCTTCTTTGCTATGTTCAACAAAGTTTTGTAAAGTTGGTATAAGTTCTTCAATAGAAATTAAATTAGAATAATCTTGAAATCTTATTTCTTTTAATTCGTTGAGTTTTGTGAATATAGAATATCTTATAAATCTTTGTTTAGAAAAGCCAGGAAATTTCTTACTCCAATGATAAAGCTCTTCTGGTTTGGAGTAAATATATATAGCAGGATCATTCCAAATTTTGTCGCCAATAAAGACATTTAATCTAAAATCTTTAGGCTCTTGTTCTCTTAAGGCGCTTTGAATAATCCAATATTTAATACCTTTAAAAACTACTCCAAGCGCACTAAATAAATCTTCTGGAACTTTAGGGAGAGAAAAAAGATAAACTAAACCTTCCTGATAACCAACATCTCTAAACTCATCAAAAAACTTTATTGATTCTGGAGATTCATTAGGAAGTTCAGTGGTTAATTGAGCTACTTTTTTTAGGGGTAGAATGGGAGGCACTTAAAGAACCTCTTGAATCAGTTATAGCGGAAATAAGGAGTTTCTACCATCATTTCTTCATCTTGTAGATCCATTTCTTCTGCATCCGGGTCGAGACCTTGATCTCTATACATTGGGAAATTTGAATCTTCTAAAAGACGGAGAACTTGAGCTTTTTCGCGCTTATCCAATTCATACATTTTGGAAAATTTTCTAAATAGGTCTTCAGCATCTTTTCCTTGTTTTTGGGCGCCACTCATTATTAAACGGGTGATATGTGAGATAATGTAAGGAATGCTTACTTGGTTAAGTCCTAAATTGACAGTGCCAGCTTCTTTTACCATCTCACCGACTTCGCCGTCAGCTTTTTTCTTTCGTTTTTTCGGATTCTTGAGCTTGTTAAGTTTTTCTAAACGATCTTCTAATCGTTCGATAGCGTCAAGAATTTCACAGCGAGCGTTTTCAAACATATCAATATCAAGAACATTATTGAAGTCATCACGTGCAGCTCGAGGAAATTCTTTTGAGATACGGTTGCAGTATGAAAGGGCTCTTTCAACACCGGACACATCTCGACCAGAATGGCGAGGAACATTGTCCATACGCTCTTTAACCCAAGCTAAGAATGTGGGAAGACTCCATTTCCAAGGATCGTGTTCAACTTCAACATCCTCATCTCCCTTATCTTCAACCTCAAGTTCTTCCTCCTCGACATCAGTTTGATCTTCGGCGCCAGGAATAAGAGGAAATTCAATTACAAAATCTTCAGTTGGAAGAATTTCTAAATCGTGCATTGAGCGAGGAGATAAATCAGCTTCTTCTAATTCTACCTCAACTACATCGCCACGATCTTTTAGATCTTCTGAAAGAAATTTATCCAAATCATCAGAATCGATGTGGAAGCCATCAAGATCTATAGATTGTGCGGTTTTTTTAGCCATTTTATGAGAATCCTCTGTTATTTTGCAAAAATATTAGTTAAATAGGTTATAACTGCTTCTTAAGAGCTGCCTGAATTTCTTTCAAAATAATGCTGTTTTCTTCAGATTTTTTCTCTTTCCATTCTTTACGTTTCTTCTTTAGAAATTCCTCAACAGAACCTTTTTCGCTCATATCTCCAAAATAAAAGCCCTCCCCATAATCATAGTTTTTCTTTGGTTGAATTACGTTTAAGCGTTCACCACTATGGTTATTGTTATCTTCTTTTTTTTGTTTTTTAGCAAATTTTTCTAATTCTTCATTAAGAAAATTAGCTATTGATTCAACAGAATACATACCGTAATAATATCCTCGATCTAAAGAGTTGTCGTTGTAGTATCCAAGAGGAACTGTGTTTAATCCTTCATTTCCTGAACCACCCATTGGTTTATAATAACGAGGAGAACCTACTGGAAAATGACTTCCTGGTTGAACATCAAATGGAGCTTCACATTCTACGAATTGGTTATCTCCTTCGATAATTTTGTTGGCGTAAAAACATTCTTTTTTATCTGAGTTGTTTTTTACGAGAGATTTATTTTTTTCGGCATTGCCGCCCAATTCCAAAAGAGAAAGAGTTTTAATAACATCTCCCGCTTCTTTACAAGCGGTTGGAATAGATAATCCAAAAGGACAAGGAGCGATAGAGTTTTCTCGAAGCATTGCTAATTTCTTCATTCAACACCTACTGAATCAGAAGGATCTAAAGGAAGGTAAGCGGTTAATCCTAATTCATTAAACAAGCCTAAAGCACGTTCTTTATTATGCTTAAAACAATCATTAATTTTATTTTTTAAATAAGATGCGGGTACACGAGCAACCGACCCAGGATTGTTTTTAATCCAAAGATAAACTCTTTCAGAAATATCAAAATCAAGTTTGCAAGCTAAATAAATTGCTCTAATTACTCTTTTGTTATCCATACCAAGAGTAATTTCTGGCTCTAAAGGAGTTTCTAATATTCCATCTCCAATATCAGTAATGCCTCTTCCAGTTGGATCTTTGATCTTTTTCATATCCAAAGAAAGAAGTAAAGCATTGCAAGTAAAATCTCGAGAAAACATTTCTTCTTCTAAAGGAGAAAGTTTTTTATCTACAATTTTAGAAACGTCTGGAATTACATAATTAGATGAAAAATCAAATTTAAGAGTTCCTACATTTAAAGAAACGTGTCCATCAGGCATTTTTTTAAAATTAGTAATTCCTGGTTTAGATCCAAGAAAATCTGCTAACTTATGGATAGAAGAATCTCCAGTTGTAATATCAAGATCTTCAATTTTATCCAGAATTCCAATAACTTTATCACGAGGAACTCCTCCAACTAAAAAAGGTTCAGATACACCTTGTTTTAGCGCTTCTTTTTTTAAAGAAATAAGAAATTGAGCGAGTTCCACTTAATTAAACTTGAGGAGCTGTTGGTGCCGGAGCTTGCGGAAGTTCAACTGGCTGTTCTAATGTTTTTTTAACATCAGTAATTGGTTGTGCTTGAGGAGTTTCTTCTTTAGGAGTGGCTTTATCTAATTCCTCTTGTTTACGACGCTCTTTGCGAGCTTTTTCTTTTTCGCCTTGTTCTTTAAGAGAGTTTCGGAGAGCTAAAGTTTGAGGATCATCGATAGCATTTTCATTTCCGAGATCGATTCGATTTTCTTCAGAAGTTGCAATAGCGCCCCGAAGACGAGAAAGAATTTCATCAACACGAGTAAGTTGATATTGATTTCCTTCAAGACCACGAGCAGAAGCTTCACCAAGAGAAGGGAAAAATGGAAGAATATTTACCTTATCCATCATAAGATCGATAATGGCGTATTCGCGAGGAATAGCTCTGGTTCGAAGAATATTTGCAACCGCCTCTAAACGATCGATAATATCTTGAACTGTAATATTTGCTAAGGCTGCATCAAAAATATCTTTTTTCTCATCTTTATTATCTTCAACAACAAGCTCATCTCCTTGTGGACCTTCTTCAACCTCTAAATCGCCGGGAACAGCAGCTCCTTCGGGAAGCACTTCATCTTCAGGAATCTTAGTTAAAGAAGGATCGGTCGCTTCAGGAGCTGTTTGAATTGGTTGCGGAGCTGCTTGAGCTTGAACCTTTAAACCAAATAAAGGATCGTCATCGATATCGACGATAAAAGATTTATCATCAGCAGCAAAAGAATCATCTGCGTCTGAATCATCTTCCCCATTCATTCGCTCTACAAGCTCGTCCATCGCGTCTTTGCCTTCTCCCGCATCTTCCACCACAAGAGGGGGATTATTCTCTGTAGGAAGAGATAAAGGTGTTCCAGGAGTAGCCGCCGGATTAGTTTCGAATTCTTGAGGGGTTGGATTTGGAACAGTTTGAGCAAGTGCAGTCATCATTGCAGCAGCTTTAACAAATCCATCTTTATGAAGAATATTTGCGCGTTTGATGATAATATCTTCTAAAATGGTAGAGCGAATATGGCGAAGAGGTGCCATTTGAACCTGGCGCTTCACAGCCTGAAGTTCTTCCAACCATTTTTTTAAACCAATATCTAAGCGATTATTTAACTCTACTTGAATAACAGGATCTGTGGCAAGACGCTCAGCAGCTTGAAGACGAGAAACAATGGAACGAATTTTGCGCTCAACATCCTCAGATTGAGAAAGAGCTGGCTTAACTGGTTTGTCAACTGGTGGCGCCAAATTTGATTTAAGAAAATTTAATTGATTATTAAAAAGTTGAGCTTCTTTGGTAGCGGCTTTTTTATAAGCCTTATCTTGCCCACTTTGATAATAAGATAACCACTGTCCAAATTTAGATTTTTCCACAGTATCCCAGTCCTGAGTTAAAAGATTTTGAGCTCGAGTTAAAGAACAACCAGATTGTGCCATTGTGGCGTAAATTCGACGAGCAGTTTCAGTCCATTTTTGAAGATCATAAGGAGCTTCCACATAAAAATCTCCATAAGGATTGGGATAGCTAATTTTATTCACAAAATAATGCCTTTTTACCGCTATTTCTACTTGCTAAAATCTGCATAAGAACTATCCAAAACTGGAACTGGTTTGCCTCCCTCCTCTTTGAAATCCAAAGATCCAAGTTTTTCTTGCATCTTATTAAAAAAGATAAGAGTGGCATCAGAACCAAGTTCTTCTAAAGTTTCACGAATAGCATCTTGAATAACTTCAGTCCTTTGATCGATGTATTCCATAGTATAGTTGTGTTGAATAATTTGATCGGGGCGATTATTGACGATTTTATCATATTTCTCCAAAAGAGAAAGATATTGCTCAGTATATTTAAGTAATTTATAATCACCCTTAGAATCTAACGCATCTGGATTTTCTTGAATTTTATCAAAAATTTGCTCCATACGAGAATCAAAAAATATCTTTAACTTGAGTATTTCTTTTTTAAGATCTAATCCTTCATCAGTTAGTTCTAAAAGACGCTCTTGATAAGTTTTATTGTTAAGAAGAGCAGAAGAAATCTTTTTATCTAATCTTTCGCCCCCAGAGACTTTGCGAATATCTGTTTCAAATTGTTTATGATAATCCATATAAGGACTTTTTGAAAAATCTTTAATTAAACTTTCACTTAAAATAAGGTGCCCTTCTTCATTTGAATCATAGTTGACTTTAAGCCAAGCTACAATTTCTGACGCAGGAACTCCATTTAATATTTTTTCAATTATTTCCTCAGTTCGAGGATGATCTATAATTTCTGTAAACTTGGATTTCATAAAACCTTTAAACAAAAAAAGCGGAGAGAAGCTCCGCTTTTATAAAATATATATAATTAGTTATATCAGCTATTCTTTTCTTCTCGAGTTGAATAGTTTGGTTGATAATTTGTATTTTCAAGCATTGTTTTGGTGTTTTGAGCTACATCTCCGCCAGGAACTTTCTCGCCCTTCATCGTAGTAAAACCTTCATTATAGTTATAGGTTTTGTTATCGAGAGTGCATTGAACAATGCCATCTTCAAGGCGCTTTACGGGAACACCGGTATGATCTGGGCAATAACGATTTGAAAGGGGGTGCTCCATAATACGATAATCTTTTACTTGCTCATTAACGCGTTTTGCCATATCATCGGCATCAAAAAGATCTTTTTGAGCTTTTAAAACATCGTATGGATTTTCGTGAGTTCTCTTTCGAAGCTCATCTATTTTTTTAACATACTTATCTTTAATAGAGTTTTTTTGCTCTTGGAGTGAGGCGTAAGAATAAAGAAGTTCATCAATTTCAGCAGCTTCTTTTGCGAACCATTCTCCATCTTTGGAAAATGTAGAGGCATAATCATAAGCAGCGGCTGTGGCAGCAAGTTCTTCAAAAGATTCTGGAGAAATTTCCATTTCATCTTTTGATTCTGCGGAGCCATCTAATTCTGCAACTACTTTTCGAAGTTCTTCAGCGGCTTTAATTAATCCACCAGCTACTTTTTTAAATACTTCGGGACCAGCATCTAAAGCAACGTTCATTACAACGTTTTCGTCGGAATCCGAATCTAAAGAGTTGGCAAGATCGAGTAAAAGTTTTTTTAGATCTTCCATTTTCATTTCCAAAAGAGTTTATCGGACATTAGGGGAGCTGCTTCTACAGGTTTTTCATCCAAAGCTTTGCGATAAAGGGGAGCGCAAGCGCCAAGTTTATTTTGGTAAACTTTGTTAATAGGAAGACCTGTGTGTGAACAAACAAATCCAGTATGATTTTTTGAACGAATGGGTTTAGAACAACCAGAAGAAGCTGAAGCAACTTTAGTAAGACGATCTTCGCCTAAAAGAAGCGAATGCTTGTAAAGATCTAATCCGGCTCGGAAAGAATCTTGTGATTTTACTTGAAGAGCTGCAAGAACTCCCTCAACTGCGTTAGTTGAGCCAGCAGAAATTGCTTCACGAAGAAGTTGATTTAGCTCGCCAACAGAGCGTTCAGAGTAAACTGAACCTTCATATGCAGCAGTAGCATCAATATCGGAAGAAGAAAGAGTTTCATTAATATCTGCGGAAGAAAATGATTTAATTCCAGCATTAACGATAAGGAATTTAGGAGCTTGTGCAGTTTTTGAAGCAATTTTTACGGGAACTCTAAAACCTTTATTGAGGAACGAGACCGCAAAAACTACACCATCTTTATCATAAGAAGTAAGTTTGGTAGAAGCTGTTTTAAATCCAGCTCGAGCGAGACCCTGAAGAACAAATTCACGAGCGCCATCAACAGCAGATTTGCCAAAAATGAATTCTGCTCCGCCAATTTGTGATCCAAGCTTTTCAGTAAAAGGCTTTAATTCAGCAGGAACTTCTGCTTTTCGGTCTTGAACATAAGCAACTGTGGGAAAAGCTTCTTCGTAAACAATTCCGGTATTATAAGTAGCAGCAGGAGCTGAAGCGGCTTTAACACGAGCAGCGGCAAATTGAAGTTCATCCAAAGGATCTTTTGCTTCTGCTTCTTTGGTAAGGTAATTAAGAAGAATATCTGCGCGCCCGGCTAATTTCTTACCCGCGGATGCAACAACGTGTTTCTCAAGATTCTCTTTTGAGAGTTGAACAAGACCTTCAGCAGCCAAAAATGAATTAGGGAATTGAGCCTGATCTTCTGAAGCGAGTTTAACTGGGAAAAGAACCGAAACTACTCCTTTTGGAGTTTGATATGAAGCTTGGCAAACAATAAATGAAGAATTACCAACTACCGGAGAAATTTCTTTAGGTGTGGCAATTTTGCTTAGTTCATAAGAAAGGTTATGACAGGCAGATTTTGCTCCACGCTCAGAAAAACCCTTAACTGGTTTGTTAGAAAGAAGTGATTCAAGAGCTTCTGCAAGAACTGTTTT
>JACCDR011687553.1_pt1 | contig 15059 bp, 28 predicted proteins | sample 7446431 | NCBI WGS metagenome assembly JACCDR01 (sample SAMN15323443, study PRJNA562643) | freshwater metagenome | isolation source: river surface water | place: USA:Blue River Watershed | collected 2017-08-17 | reverse complement strand
TGTTAACGTCTGATTCACTATTTCCTCGTGAACCCCATGAGGGAAGGTTGATGGTAGAACTAATTGACATGTCAACAAAGTCTTGAATGTCTGCTTGGAATTTGATGCGTCGTTCATAGTCGTGACTTAGTTTGTAGGCGGTGTCAATGTTTTCTGGTTTGAGTCCATATTCTTTGATGAGTCGATCTGCTGTTGCGTCGACAACATAGCTGTATTTCCACTTTGTTCCATCGGTAAGGAAACGTCGTTTGTAAGCAACTGCAAATAATGGTTCAATGCCTGTAGTTGTACTTGCGAGAATCCCAATCGTTCCAGTAGGTGCAATAGCTCGATAAGCAACTGGGCGTGAGATATAGAATCGATCACAATGCTCATTTGCACTCCTCTCGGACTCGTCACGATACACTTCCAACCATTGTTTGAGTTCATCTGTTACCTCGTATTTCTGTCCTCGTTGGAGGAGCCATTCATGAATACCCATAAGTCCCAGTCCCAGCCGACGATTTTTCTCACGAACCTTATATACCTTTTCATATGGCAAGTCGGCTCGAAGAGTGCCACATACAAGAAACTTGCTGGCAAGAGCAACCACGGACTTAAACTCGTCAAGAGAACTGATATTCCCAAGATTGATAGAGCCAAGGTTACCCCTGCTTGGTCAGGTAGACAAGATCATCACCCGTTCTGGGTGTTTCCTTTTGCAAAGATTCAGGCAACTTATAATGATACGAGGGGACAATATAGTTTCTGATTCCATCAAACCACAAATCTCTGGATTGCTTGGCAAGATTTAGTTGCCAAGTGTTGCCATTTCGATTGATATTCCAGATCACTCCAAGCTTTTCAATGAAAGCTTTTCTGAGTAATTCGTGGTCACCATAACTGAAATGACAAGTTGAGAGTCTCGTAATCAAAGAACCTTTATTATTGACACAGAGACTTCCGTCATCCATATACAAGAAAGCGGCTGCTTCCCAATCCAACATGGTTAGTTGATGAGGATCAATTACTTTGTGATTCTGAATATATTGTCTGTCACGTACCCGTGTAAATAGAGGATGGGAAGCAGTCCGTAAATCCAAAACTGACTTGCCATTATCTTTTCGCACATATTTATCAACACGAAGGGTGCAATCAGGAAGCTCAGCGAGCTTTTCCCAAATAGCAGTGATATAGTCTTCGTGTTTTGTATCACGTTGAATAGCATAATGAGCATTCTTGTTGTGGGTTGCATAGCCCACATACCCATCACCAGTGACACTCCAAGTCAAAAACTTGGACAGTTGCATCATATTAATCTTCATAGTCGTTACGCCTCTCTAATGAGCTGGCTCGGTATTATCGCTGTTGCGGTTTCCACCGATATTAGGAAATTTGCAAGTAAGATTCCTCTTACAGGGTGCTTATTGTTAACACATCAGAATCATCCTCTGAAGTAACCTCGGTGCAGGCGTTTCGTAAAGTTTCATTTTGTTTATCACCAAAGTTGAAAGAGAAGCCGGGTTCACCTGTCATCATTGCTTGACGACAATTATTAATGAAAACTTCGTTGTTCATTAGTCCGCCCTGTAGAGCGGCGTCGTCATAGTTGACACTGATGTTGGTCATGTCCAACGGAGCAGGGAAGTTGAAGTCTTTTGCCTTCAGTGCCCTAACGTCTTCTGACCAGTTCTTTGCGACGAGGAATTCAGGAATGTCTTCGTGCTGCCAATTAAGACTTGCATAGATTGCACTACGTCTGCTGCCCCCCTGCATAACGTTCCGTCCGATTTCGTTAACCGCATGCATAGCCGGGATAGGACCGGAACTAACGCCTCCAGTTCGGGATAGAGGTTTTCCTCGCGCTCGATATCGTGAATAATCATTACCAATACCTCCACCTGTTAAGAGACATGAGCTGGCTTTGTGGAAGAGTTCTGCCCAATCTTCTCGCGTGTCCTCTTCGGAGCGAAGGAGATAGCAATTGTTATATGCTTTGTAAGGTCGACCGGCGTAATAAAGGTATCGTCCTCCAGGTAAGAAACGCATTTCCTTAATGTGTTGTGCAAGCTCTCGACGGTCGTCTTGCGACATAAGAACAGGAAGGGTTCCCCATCGACTTCCACACACATCCTCAACAAGCCGATCTGCGAGGGCATCCCAGGAGTCATTTGGTCCTTGTGCATACTTGTTCCTAAAAATCGTTTCTGCGAAGGGGGTTTTGAATCTTTCAATAATCACGTTGTTTTTGTCTTTCCACTTCTTTTCGTTTTAAGTCTTTTTCTCGAAGACATAGTTCACATTGCCCCTTTCGCATCCAAGCATTATGGACAATACATTTGCGGCGATCTGTTCCATCTTTAGTTTTCCAATCGGTTGTACAGACATCTCCATTTTTCATGCTAGTAAAGCCTTCCATGAATGCTCAAACTGTTCTGGAATACAATTTTGAATCTGTTGTGCTACAAGGCGCGTCTCTTCTTGAGCATGGGGATCAGTACGTAGCTTGACCACCCTAGCAAATGCCATTAAACTCCCTGACCAAATCCATTCTGTCATCATGTTTTGTGGTAACAACATACGGGCTTGTTCAGGAGCCACCCCTTTGTCAATGAGATAGCTATAAAACCCTGCTAATTCTCCAACAAGTTCTTTAGGATTCCAGTGACCATACAGTTCATCAAAATTATCAACATCCAAAATAACTTTGCTACTACCTTGCTTGGCATTGACGGGTCTTCCACGCCAAACTTCGGGGAACCAAAACTCAGGTTTATCATCGACATACCGACGACTCACTTCATTCCAAGCAAGCCCCACCTGATGCTTAACCAATTGCCGAGCAACAAAGATGGGTGCCTTGATGCGGAATGATAAAAAACAGTGTGCAAAGGGAGTCCAGTGATTGTGCTTTGCTAAATACTGGATTAGCTTGTCATCTTTTTCACTGAATTCATGACTTTCTTTATGAAAGCTAACCCTAGCCGCGTTGACTACGGAAAGGTCTGACCCCATCGAATCGATCAGGGTGACTGTCATCGGCACACTGTTCATCATACTCCTTAATTTCTTGTTCTGCATCGACCTCTTGTTGTTTACGCAAGAGGTATTTTTTTGAATATCGTTTCTTATCGAACGGCTCGCTCAAATTCCGAGTGTTGTTCTTCAATTTCATCCTCAAAAGCATCTACCAAATCACTAAGTTCGTAGCCTAGAATATCCAGAAATTCCATCACATCGAGATTGGCTACAATAAGAGCCTTTAGTTCCTCAATCGACGTACTCAATGGGGATTCCATGATTTTCCGCAAAAGCGATTTCTCGCTGAATGCCAACACTTTCTTGCCATCCTGGCATTCGGTAAACAACCAGCTTGTCACATCGTTTCAGTACAGCAAAGTCTTGCTTCAGCCAAAAGTCATGGCCTTCAATCTTGTCCATGCCGTGTACCTCAATGGGATGGCTGTGGGCAATGGGGCAGAATACGTTCTTTCCCTCGGCCATCAATTGTGCAGCCTTCTTACAGGCCAGTTTAAAGCGGCGGGTGCGTTTGTTCTTACCTGCACCACCTTGGCTGTAAACACTTGCTAAATAGATCATCTCACTCATCGTTCGTCTCCACTCCCTTGCAGAGTGCCGTCATCCTTACGTTTGAACAGCTTGTCTAAATTGGTTTGTGCCACATCTTCAAGAGAAAATCCCAAGTCTTGTGCAACAGCAGTGACAAACCACAGAATGTCACCAAGTTCTTTCTTCAGCAGAAGATCAAGGTTGGGAGGGTTCCCATCTCGAATGCTCTTGGAAACGTGATTAAAAAATTCTCCAACCTCTCCCACAAGGCCGGTTAAGACGTACAAGGGGGTAGCAGATTCGAGTCGTAGAGACATTGCTTTGTCTTGATAGTCACGCAACGTCAGGGGATTTGTATCGGTCATCTAAGTCTTTCCTTGTTTTCATCATGTTTGATAAGAACATCCAGCAACAGCCTAGATGGTCCACATGAGGCAAACCCGACTCTGGGTCGAGGTCTTCTCCACGTAAAATGGCAAAAGTGTGCCGAAGAGCAGCCCCCAGAAGCCTGCTGTAGCTAATTCCGCCACGCCAGTTGTGTGCCGCATACTTGTTTTTTCCAAACGCTAACACCTTTCCGAGTCCTTCAAGAGCCAAGGGGTCCAATAGCTCCAGAGGAATCTTCTCTGTGTCATATTTAAGCCCTGTTGCTTCTGTCATTTGTAATTCCTGCTGTTGAGATATTTCAGTGAAATGGGCATAATGTCAAATTCCCCATCATGTACATCATGAAGCATAAGGCATCCACGCCAATGATTGTTCTGCTGGGGGCCAAGGTAGTCCTCGTTATGTTCATAACAGGAGCCAGCAATGATGCTTTGTAACATCTTGCCATCTGCCGTGTGGCCTGTGGCAATTTGTAAGCCTTGTTGATGCCCTTGGACACAACTCATGTGTTTCTTGGAGAGACATGCCGCAGCACTGGTTACAGGTCGTCCTAAAAGACCGCTAGTAAAATAGTGACTGTAAGCAATACCGTCCAGCACAACCACTTCGAGAAAGGGGATAACTTCCCATCCCCAATTTCCATATCCAAGATTAGAGATAGACAGAACCCCGTCAAGCTTAGGGTCGAGATTAACAGCACGAGTGATTCGATTTTCATGGTTGCCAAGGGTTAAGACCATCTTTGGTCGATACTGCTTTTTTCCATTTGCTTTTTGCCGGGCGTTGTGGGCGAGTATGGGATTGAGCAAAGCAGCCATACCATAATTAGCTGCATCAATGTCTTTTACATACCGTCGTCCCTCGAAGCTCTTAGTGCCAACGTCATAACTTGACAGTGATGGCATATCGGCAAAGTCGCCCAAGCACACAAGCACATCAGGCTGTTTCTCAACAATGTACTTGCCGATGTTCGTTAGAAATTGTGGGTCATCCCCGTCTCTGAATTGAACATCGGGAATTACAAAATGCTTCATTGGACAATGACACTCTCATCGTTGTCAGGGGGGAGAAGATTTAGCTTAATCACTCCTGCTTGCATCAAATAACTCAGTCCAACCTTAATCACTAAATCAGATTCCGATTGTGTGAGGGTTCCCTGAAATTGGACACTGCCATCCGGCATGTCAATGGTTTTGTCTACTTGCATCTTTTTCCTTCTTACTTTTGATTTTGTGACAAGCTTTACAAAGAACCTGTAAATTACTTTTCTTACAAAACATTCGTTCGATGTAAGTGTTCCAGTCGATAAACCCCGTTTTGGGATCGACTACAGGTTTTTTGTGATCTACTTGCACGTCACTGGCAGGAAACTCCTCTTTACAAGCTTTGCACTTGTAGTGTTGTGCGAGGCGTCCTGTTTTAGCGTTTATTTTTTTTGTTGTTTTTGCTTCTTGCAAGGTTTCAAATTTAGGTGGGTATCTACGACTTGCAGCTCGTAGTCCACTGATGATGAAGGCTTTAAGTCGTGCCTCCGTCCAAGGTTTCTGTGGCAATAGGGAACTCCCATAAAGGCTCGTATTCTTGTTGCTGGATGCGGAGCACACGTCCATTCATCAAGAGCCTGTTGTCGTCGTTGTACAAATCTCTAACGTAGTTGAACATATCGATTTCTTCAGTCATTGTGTACAGCTCATCAATCGTTCCTTGTAGAAACTTGGGAATCTTGTCACGACACTTGCCATCATATCCAAAAATGTTATCGGCTTTATCCCCCATGATTAACTGATAGTAGAAAAACCGAAGGCCGTCTAAGGGTGAGACTAAAAACTGCTCATGCTTGACGAAATGGTAATGCCAACCTGGAATCTGCTTCATGTCCTTATCGATGGAGCAAATGATTGTTTCTCCATCTTGAGCACATTGAGCAATACCCATTGCGTCATCAGCTTCAATGCCGTCTGTTACCTTCGCATTCCACTCAGCGGTGAGATATTCTCGAATGGCTGACAGATGCCTGGGTTTGGGAATGTCTTTTCGGTTAGCTTTATATTCTGGATAAACACTGTAACGGAAATTAACACCACCAGACAAGAAACAAATATAAGAAATGCTGTTGGTTTCATGCAAAATACGTCGAATAGATTCTCCGGCTTGCCAACAAGCTAGCCCTACGTCTTCCGTGTCATAAGCGGCAGCGGTGCGGTAACAAATAATGTCACCATCAAGTAATGCTGTTTCAATCAAACTTGTGGAGCGGGCTAGGGGAATCGAACCCCTCTGTACCGGCTTGGAAGGCCAGCCGTTCTCCTTTGACAACCCGCTGGATTTCAGTTACTTAGCAATGGTGAAACCGAAACTAGAAATGACATCGGAATATTTACCCCAAGTGGCAGTAATTTTACGACGAACATACTGACGAGCTTCTTCATAAGAAGTAAAGAGCTTTTTATTAAAGCGTTTTCCATCAAAATAAATCTTATACATTATTTTCCTTAAACAATAGTTGCACCCATAGAAGGATCATCATCCTTCATGTCCTCAAAGCCAGTGAGAATACCGTTTTGGAAGACCCAATTGTAGTAGTCTTCGGCGAGAGCTAGCACTTCTTCCTTCTTCACGGACTTAGCACCAACAGCAAGAGTATCAACAGCAGCGCTAAGACTTGACTGGCGTACAATGAGAACTTGTCGCCGAGCCCGCTCTTCAGGAGTTTCAAAAGTGGACGTGGGTGACGGAGTTGCTGCAAAAGGCTTGTCCGTGCCCACTGAGCCACCAACCTTTTCAGCCATAGCACTGCCTTTCTTGAGAGCTGTCCACTCATTAAATCCATTCTTTTTCTCCACAGTAACCTCAAACGTATCTCCCGGATTGGCCTCAGCCAGTATGGTGAAGGCAGGAGTTGAATAGCTAGTAATCTTCTTCCCCTCCACCTTTCCTTGGAATGTGTTGTTTTTGTAAGCCACTTCCATTACTTGATAGGACTTACCCGTTGTAGTGGTAGCTGCGCTAATGCTTTTATTCAGCAGAGTGATGTTCATATTTTCCTTTTAAGTTCCTATAACTATATTATAGCACATTTGTGCTGTAAATGTCAAGCACTTCTTGACACCTTTTTCATGTCTTTCATGTTTAAGCCAGCCTTGCATTCACAAGACATCGGAACAGCCCAATTATACTGGAAGTTCAACTTGATGTTTTTCTGCAAGTCGTCAAAAACGCTGTGGAAGACATCAACAACTGTCTGAACATGCTCAGGTAATGTATCAACTACGATTGAGTCATGCACAGTTGAGATGAAATCACAAACAATTGAAAGAGCCTTGATTCGTTTGTATGCACTGAGACGAGCTAGCATCATGATGTCAGCTCCAGTACCTTGAACTGGGTAATTTGTAAAGACCGTCCAAGGAAGACGGAAGCCTTCTTTCATAGGAATTGACCAACTACGTCCTAATGGACCAGTAATTGGTTGTCCATATAGAACTAGCTCAGACCAGTTCTTGTGACACTTATCAATCCCATTGTATTTCTTGTAGAATTTCTCACTGAGGTCGTCCCAAAATTTGGGATCAGTGGAAACGTGAGTGAAGTCGGAATCCTGTGAAAATCCCCACCCAGTCTTGCGATAGATGGTGGAGAAGAGATAAATCTTAGCAATGGTGCGTGTCGGAAGCTCAAATGCCACCTGATTTTTGCTATGAATGTCTTCTCCACTGAGGATTTCATCTATGCCAACTTGATCCCTAGATAACTCTAGAAGGACACGCCATTCGAGCTGGCTGGCATCAACTTGTACGAGCACGGAATAAGGCAGGCTCCTGTTTTTCGTGTGTTAGACGATTAAGTTGTACGGATAATTCCTGAAAAAGATCCGGGAAAGCTTGTCGAAAGTCTTTCAAAACATTGCGACATCCATATTGGGTACAAATTGTGTAAAATTGAAGTAGAGCATCGTCATAGTCCAATTGTTCTTCTAGTTGTTTAGGCATAACGTGAGGTAAAAATGTCTTGCAAATCACCAGCAAAGTTTTGCAAGTTGGGTTTGCTGCTGCTGAGTCGGCCTGTGCTGGCAATGCACTGGTTAAATTGTCCATGCAATACTCCGGGAGGCCAATGCATTTTTTCTCGCAATTGGGGGAGTCCCCGGTAGTAGGTGCCATTCAATTTTTCCAGCTTGGCCAATTCCAGAATGAGGTTAACTGTCTCTTTTTTTCCTTTAAGCTTCTTAAGAGTGCCCTCATCTGTAGCAAAGAAACCCTCTTTTATGAGTTCGCTGCCTTTGATGGGTGTATAGAGCCGTGGAAGCTGATGTTCGATCACCACATTTTTGTATTTGGGTTGTCCAGCTTTTTCTCCTGTCTTGAAAAATCCAATGTGTTCTTTGGCATATTCTTTAACCACACCGCCGTAAAGAAAGGCAGATAGATGATCATTAGAGGCAAAGTTAATAGGGACCTTGGGATAGGTAGCCTTGAGCCTTTCTGTAATTGTTTTAATTTTGGCATCAATTTCATTGGCTCTAGTTAAGCATAGCTGTTCATCAAAAGTAAGTCCATTAAATTCCATTTCCTCCAGTACGTGCAAATCCATGCACATGAGTTGACACAGCTTGATCTGATGGGGAGTCATTTCCTTTCGCTGTGCATGATAGCATTGTAGAGTGGCAAAGGCGTCATACGCTGCATATTCTTCTAGAATATCCCAGGGAATTTCGTCTGTCTGGATTCCCTTGTCCCAATATTGTGACTTGACAACATCAAATTTTTGACCAATGTTGTAACGAAGACATGTTTCGTTGAGAGACGGAAATCGATGGGTTTGGTTAGACAGAATAAATTCAGCCAGTTGCACATCCCAAATGTGATGCTTAGACAAATCAACCCCATTAAGTCTAAGCCAATGATAATCATGCTTGAAATTGAACCCTACCAGTAGAGTGCTTTTATCTAACCTTTCGTTGAGAAGATCGTAAGAAGGCCATTGATGGGCCGCTGAGCCTTCCTCGTCTGTGGCCCAACTCCAGCATACAAGCTTGTTGCGGCTGTCAAAAGGATGCCCTACATTGTATGTAGTGGACTCGGTGTCAAGTGCTGTGATCATCCATAGTAAGTGCTAATTCTAACTTCAAACAAAGCGTCAGTGACGGCAAATCCCTTTTCCAACCATTCTGACAGACACACAGTACGAAAGTCATCGGCTTCATCCAGCTGACTGAATGTACCAAGAATGGCAGTGCGATTGGAAGGAATGTCTTCTCGAACGACAATGAAAATGTGGGCTCTATTCTTCGGAAACTTCATGCTCTTCTATTTCATATGTTTTGTACCACACGCCCTTCACCACTTTTGGTAAAGCTTTTTCCGCCGCTTCTCGTGTGGCAAAGACAGCAAGTACACCACTATAACCTTCATAGGGGGTGTTACCTTCGATGATATATACTTTCATTGGATGTCCAAATACCTCGCAATTTCAGGTTTAATGATGACTTCTCTTTTTCCATGGCGTTGCTCTGCAACAGTGTCTTCGTCTCCCATCAATTTGTTTTTACTTAGATGGAGATAACGGACAGCTTCGTATCCAGCGTCATGGATTTTGCCAATCCCCAAGATCCAGTCGGCTTCAGCCTGTTTGCTTGTCTTGGCATTTGCAACATTGTTCATGGTCAGCCACCTTACACCATCTCCAGTCCCATCGGCTTGGCAAACGGCAATGACCGGCGCATAAAGTTTTGCAAGTTCTCTGGCCCATTGATAGACCGCACCTAACTTAAGGTCCTCCCGATCAGCATCAAATCCCACAATTTTGTCGATTTGATCAAAGATGATGAGAGATGGCTTAAGACGTTTACAAAGTGTTTCTACCTGTGATTTATGGATGACGGCTACATCCTTGAGGATTTTAACTCGGCCTTTGGTGTTTTGCTGGAACTGTTGATTGTATCCTTGAAGATTGCTATACAGTTGTGTGATGGTGCATCCGGTTGAAGCTTGAATGCAGCGTAGCATTACTTTCTCTGACTGCTCTTCATTATTCAACCAGAGAATAGGACCAGCATCTTCCGGCAATTGCTCTGCCATGAAGGTGACTTCGGACGCAAGAAAGGTTGTTTTACCAGTTTCTGGCCGGGCAAAAACGAAACCAAAGTCACCTTTGCGTAAACTCCCCAACATTTGATTGAGGGTGTTTAAACGCCAGCGCAACCCCTGTTTTTGAATCGTACCGGCTACCAGAATTTCTAAATCGTCAGAAGCAAAAAGGTCCTCTTCAACCTCTTCTGTGGAGTCTTGACCAGACTGAAAGTCTGAAAAAAGAGCAACAACTTTGTCAACGGGTATTCGACCCTCTTTGGCATCATGTGCAGCTAAGCTCAATTCGTTAAGCTGCTTGTTGGCAATGATGCGTCGAATAAGTTTGGCAGTGGTGTCCGCTGCAACTTCCAGCGTTTGTAGGTTTTCTATGACACCAAAGTAATAATCCTTGTCTTTGATGGACTCAGCCCCAAGAAGATTGGCTAAGTCTGCAATCGTAAGATTGGCTTTACTTTCGTTGGTGTTCTGGTAATTATCCAGAATCGAATAGACAGGCTGTAATTCTTTGGGAAAGTCGGCTACTGCAAGCTTGTCTTTGTAGCTTTCCCAAACAGAGTAATCAAGAAAGAGTTTAATTATGCTTAGTTCGGGTGTCATTCATCCTCTCACAACGGCAGAAGTCAAATATTGTTTGACACAAATTACATTTCTTTCGACTCTCTTCCCATTTCTTCCATGCACGAATGTTTCGTTCCGTAATGGCATCCGGAATTGGGTTGACAATCTGTCCAGGAGGATGTTCAGTGTCTTTTTCAGGACGACGAATCATATTAGCAACTCCTCATCGTCTCCTGCCATCGCAGGATGCGGTTGTGCCAGCGGTTGATGAATTCCTCGCAATCCTGACGACGAAGACTCTCCAGCCACTGTTCTTCGTGGGCGTAGTTGTTCGAGCCGGAGACAACGGACGTGTCCATGCCCAGCGTTGCGACGTGAGTGAACCGCTCGTACTCCTCGGTGTGGCCGAAGCGGTCGTACACGTCGTCGGGCACCGTGAAGGTAGCCCTGTGGATGGTGGAGATGTGGCCGAAGGGACTCATGTCAACAGCTCCTCGGGCACATCCACCTCGTCGCCAAGTGATCAGCGTCGCTTCGCCCGGTACTGCCGGGCGACGGCTCTTGCCCGCGCGCGATGAAGGCTTCGCGGATGCGCCGGCCCTCCACCGTGCGGATCGGGATGTTCTGCAGGTTGGGGTCGTTGCTGGACAGTCGCCCCGTCACCGCCCAGTCAAGGGCGGGTCCGGTGAGGATGCTGGTCTTGATCTTCATTTCTCTCTCCGAATCACGACTGAAGTTTCTGGCTGAAAGATTTTAACACGATTGTCGTCTTGGTTCACTGACAAAGGATCTCTGGTGTATTCAGAGCAAACAACCACTGTCGTAGGCTCTGGTTTATCATTCAGAATATACATGACCGGCATTCTGTGGAATGCCAAGTCACATGGTTCATAGAAACGTGAACAAGAAGAACAAAGTCTTCCACTAGGTTTATACAACATACTTAATGCTCGCTAGTCACTCTGTTAGTTGCTCGCAATCTTTTCTCTCTATAGTTATAGTATAACATTTTTAAGAAAGATTGTCAAGTATTTCTTTATCAGAATATTCTTTGGGGTCTTTTTCAGTGTAAATCACCTTCGTTTTAAAACCCACCCATTTCCCCAGTTCTGCAATGTGACGAGCCTCGCTATACTTGTCAGCATCCAGCCACACGATTAGGGCCTCGTAGAAGCCCCGTAGACGCATTATTTTTCGGGCAGGTAGGTGGCTACCCAGGCAGGGCATTGCGTCGCTCTGGCGGGCTATTTTGGCCGCAGAAATGACATCTTCAACTACAACCACTGTTGATAGTTGTTTCCCGGAATGAAAGATCGGGAGGAGGTCTTGTGGGCTACCAGCCGTGTAATACTTTTTCTTACCCGGATTGAAGTTGCGGGCTTGATAAAGCAGAAGTGCTTTTTCCTGACCATAGAATGGGTAGATGAGCTGATTGTGAAGGGGGCTGTACAACCACCCCCATTTTAGAGCTTCTTCCATTCTAATGTCATACTTTCGTATCCAGTCTACTACATGTTCTGGAAACTCATTGACACAATCTGATGGAAGTTGGGCACAATTGTCAACAGTTACATCGTTTTGTTGAACAATCGTGCCAGAAGATCGATTCCCAGTATCAATACGAAGATGACACCCAAAACACCAAGCATGACCATCATTGTAGTAAGCCATATTGTCACGACTCCCACAACGTGGGCATGGACCATGTTCCACAAAGAGACTAATTTTTCACTCCTCAAAGGTGTCCTCGTCGAAAATGGTAAGGTCATCTGTGTATTCTTCGGCAACCTCATCATCCACACCCTTGCCATCCACTGTCTCCACGGAAATCGTTGACAAACATGAATCACACATGTCTGTAAACACCTGAGACTCTTTGAAGCGCCGAGTCGCTTGCTTCGGAGTGAGCAAAACATCACAGCAATAGCACCGCATTAGTACCCCATCGTAGCAGCTTGACACCAAAAGTATACACCATTGTTGTGCAGGGTGTACTGTGAATCCATTCTGCCTTTACTATTGAGTTCTTTACTGGCATACCACCAGTAACCCTCAATGGGTAATTTGAATCCTCGCTCTGATACGAAACTCCGATAACCTGCAGCAGGAGTGTCTACTGTAGCAGAGGGCGCATTGCGCACCCAAAGATCCTGCCAATTGTGATATTCCGTCGCGTAGTTGCACAGACGAATACACCACGTCAGCAAACTGATGTAATATGTGGTTTCCCACACTTTGTCTGGAATCAGAATGATCAATTTTGTGGCATCGCTCTCATCGTCCAAAACTTCAACTTTGGTGTTCAAATCCTTCCAAAGTTGTTCATTGACAACTTCCAAATTGTGCAAAAACCTGGACTTGTTCTCAATGTTTGTAAGATGAAGGTATATACCCTCTTCATTTATCTTTATCCTATTATTAAAGTTATATACCTCAAACTCGACACCATGGCGAGCTGCCACAACATCGTTAAAGAAGTCTTTACACTTGATCAATCCCGATTGGGCTCGGAAAGTATTGCCTTCCCGATGGAGCACCCGCCACCGCAGAGCATTGGGTTGAGAAACTTCGTTGTAATAAGGCCACGCCTTGCCAAAATCAAGCAGTTTAAACATTTTGGGTGATCACTTCCACATATTTCTGCACGTTAGAACCTTCAATGCCAGGGGCACTGTTTACTTCAATGACAAACAAATCATCCTTCTTTTCGTTGTAACCAAGGTCAACTCCTCGGAAATCACTGCTACATACCTTAGAAGCGGCCAAAGCCAAGGCTTCAATGCGAGCTTTCAGTTCAGGCGATAGCTCAAACTCCTGACAGAATACATAGCCGTTGGCAAGATTACGAACTTTTGCAGGGGATTGGCCTGCTCGCAATTTCTTCTCAACAATTGTCACCACCTTGTCCTTAAAGACATGGACGCGAAACTCGCGTTTCTTGGGTTTGTATTGTGTGAACACAGGAATGCCCCAAAAATCTGCTTTAGCAGCCGCACCAGGATTGTCAAAAACCACAATACCATTACCACAGGAAGAGTTGAGTAGTTTTCTACCAAAAACCACCTTGTCCTCGTCCGCCCACCAAGAGTAGGCAGTCTCCCAACTCTGAGTAAATTCCAGAGCTGATAGTCCTTGCTCTTTAAACCATTTGTACTGGGTGAGCTTGTCAACACCATCTCCATAGCGCAAATGCTTTCGATTGGGTTTCATCTTGCTTGAACGCCATACTTTGTAGCCAACCTTGCTTGAAAGGTTGATAGCGAGGCGCTTTAAGCTGCTGCTTTTCAGCTTAGTGGATAGCAGGCGGAGTTTCATGGAACAGTTTCTCGATTTGATTAACACCTTGACGTGATGTTTGTTCATCACGAATTGCTTTGATTTGCCACACGAACAAACCATGTGGATGCTTGAGACGATTGTCAAGCTCTGCATCAGACATTTCGTTCAGCTTAGCATCCCATTTGGTTTGATCCTCAAGTGTAGGTGTGATGGCGGACGACGTGGTTGGAAGACTTTTAAGGATTGGTTTTACCTCATCCATTGTGAAGTGGTACTTGTTGTCGTTTGCCCCCATGTCAATTGCTGCAACTGTACCCATCCATTTCCGCCCTAAAATGTCTGCTTCGACATCGTTGGGATCGAGGCCGAGATTGTCAATGGCAACAGTGGCATACAAGTTGTGCCCGACGGAGATAACATCCGCAGAACCAAACAGCATCACTTCACCTTTACCAGCACTCAACTCCGACGGGTAAGTACACTCCACAACATCGTCAACATCGAAACGAAACTTCTTGCCAAGCCACTGTCGGCGAAGCTTCTTAAGCTCACTCTTACTAATAGCAGCTGTACCGGAGCCACAATTGTTGACCCTCTTCCCATGGTGCTCCTTGCTGGAAAGAGAGGCTGCTTTTTTTGGCACAAACTCCTCTTTCGCTAGCTCAGTCTTATCGAGATCAAATGTGAACAGTGTATGCTCAGGAACCATTACAAATTTGATTTGCTCAAACGTGTACCGGCCATCCCTTGTAAGACACCATTGCATCATCATCCCTTCACTGGCCCAGTACCATGCGTCGGGAGTTTCAAACACAGACAGCGGGCGTTCCTTGTTTCGGAACAAGTGAACTTTGTTGCTGCGTTGGTCATATGCTACACAAGCGTAAGCACCAAACACTTGCCCCAGCGTTTCTTCAAGGGCTTCTTTGGAGTTTTCTCCAAAAGCCTTCTCTAACACAATGGCGAGAGCTTTGGAATCTACATCAGTGTCAGCGAGTGCTGTGTGATTGTAGAGAGTTCCATTGTGAACTAACGCAAAATGGTTGTTTACCACAAAAGGGTGAGCATTCTCATCTGAATGCTTGCCCATGGTTTTCTTGCGATTGTGTCCAATATAAGCCTTACCACGGCTGTACATATCTCGGGACATTGCAAGAGCTTTCCATCCGGAGATGAAATAGGTAGCTTCCACAGCTT
>JACCDR012484137.1_pt1 | contig 15060 bp, 10 predicted proteins | sample 7446431 | NCBI WGS metagenome assembly JACCDR01 (sample SAMN15323443, study PRJNA562643) | freshwater metagenome | isolation source: river surface water | place: USA:Blue River Watershed | collected 2017-08-17 | reverse complement strand
TGACATTCCAATTTGTTAATGAAAATAAATCATGTTTAAATGTTTGCATTGTAGATAAACCATGTGAACCTCAAGAAGAATTATATACTGTAGTATGTAAAAATGAACGTGAAGTTTTAATGATATTCTCTAAAATTGTAGGAAACATGCAACCTGATTTTATTTCTGAATTTAATGGTTCTTCTTACGATTGGAAAGTTATTAAAGAAAAATTAGTGTATCACAAATTATATATTGATTTTAAAAAAAATATGAGTTTAGATGAAGTTTCAGCTTATGATTGTAAAGATGATGTTATATTTAAATATAATTTTTCATTGGTACAAATTAAAATGGGAGCAGATAAAATGATTCAAATGTTTGGATTTTATCTATTTGGTTATGTATCATTTGATTCTAAAATTATATTAGAACGGTTATTTCCAAATTTAGAAAATTTTAAATTGAATACGTTTTTAAAAGTTAATAATTTAACATTAAAAGATGATTTACCCATTTCAGAAATGTTTAAAATTTATGAAAATAATGATAAACATGGTATGAAAAAAGTTGCACATTATTGTTATATTGATAGTTTTAGTATTCATGAATTATTATTTAAAAAAAATGTAATCCAAGATAAACGTGAAATAGCAAGTATTTCATATACTAGTTTAGCTGATAGTTTTTATAGAGCTGATGCCATGCGTGTTGCAAATTTAGTTGTACATAAATGTATTAAATCTGGATTATTATATAGTGAAACATATAATAAACCAGAAAAAGGATGTAAATTTCCTGGTGCATTAGTATTAGAACCTAAAAAAGGTTTAGTTAATGTTATAATGTCTATTAAAGATTATGTAATTCATAATAAAATTGAAGAATTATATGATTACCATGAAGAACTATTTAAAATAATTTCTGTATTATTTCAAAATATATATAAAGATTATGATTTAGGTGGTATTTCTACAATTTCACATAATGTAAATAATACAAATACAAATACAAATACTATCGGCATTAATATTGATATTGAATATAATAGCACTAATGGTGTAGATTATTTTACAATAGATAATTTCTTTGAAAAAACTGTTAGTAAAAATAATATATCACAATTAGTAAATATATTAGATCATATGCGTTTGACAATAAATGAATATGTACAATATGTATGCCATGAGAAACTAAAATATCCAGTATGTGCTTTAGATTTTGCATCTTTATATCCATCTATCATTATGACATATAATATTAGTCCTGAATATTGGGTTAAAGATGAAGAACATAAAAATAGATTAGAAAATGATGAAAATGACAATAATAAATATAAATTACATCATATTAAATTTATGTATGGTTTAACAAATCAAGAAAGAGAAATAAACTCATGGACAATTCGTCAAATTAATGAAGATAAACAATTTGGATTATACCCACAAACACTAAAAGAACTATTTGATGTTAGATCAAATTTAAAAAAGATTTTAAAACCATTAGAACATCGAATTGAAGAGTTAAATAATTTAAAAGAAGATAAATATAAACATATTACACAAGAAGAATATAATGAATTAATATTTAATTTTAATTATTATAATGCAAAACAACTTGGTGTAAAAGTATTAATGAATACATTTTATGGTGTACTCGGTAATACATCTTCATCATTGTTTATTTTAGAACTTGCTGGTGGTGTAACATCTGCAGGTCAACGCAATCTATTATATGTTAAATCATTTTTAGAAAAAGAAAAAAATACTAAAACGTATTATGGTGATTCTGTAATTGGAAATACTCCTATTATAATTAGAATTGCTAATAAAAATAAAAATGCAAATAGTTATGATTATAAAATTAAAATTATTCAAATTAATGAACTTAGATATTATTTAAAAGATGAATCATATTTACAATATAGATCAACTAAAGAAGTTATTTGTTTAACTAATGATTTCAATATTGACGTTTATACTGAAAAAGGATGGACAAAAATTAAAAAAATCATTAGACACAAATCTAATAAAAAACTATATAGAGTTACAACAAAACATGGTATTGTAGTTGTAACAGAAGATCATAGTTTATTAGATTCTAATGCAAATAAAATAGAACCTAAAAATTGTAATATATATACAGAATTATTACATTGGGAAATTGATAATTTTAATAATGATGATAATGACGTAAATGAAAATAAACATTTAAATAGATTTAATAAATTTATTGAAAATTATAAATCAAATATTTCAAATATTATTAAATTTACAATACCAGTATGTGCTCAAAAAGCATATATTGCATTATTAAAATATAAACCAGTTGTTTATATTCACAATTATACTTTTTATATAATTCTCACAAATAAAGAATTATTTAATAATAATGATTATAAACATTATATTAAAAATTTACAAAAATTTCAATTAAAAACTGGAATAAATGTAAATGATTTAATAAATGATTTACAATACGAATACAATGAATACAATGAATATAATGAACACAATGAATATTTATCATATAATGATAGTGTTGTTGATGATGATGATAATATAACTAACACTAACACTAACACTAACACTAATATTGAAACATTTGATAATAAATATTATATTAAAAAAATTCAATGTATTGGTAAATGTGATACATATGTTTATGATTTAGAAACTGAATCACACCATTTTGCAGCTGGTATTGGACAATTAGTTGTTCACAATACTGATTCGTTATATTTTTCATGTGATGAAAACAATTTTGCTGAAGATACTGAGTTGTTTTATACTGGTAAAATTAATAGAAATATATATTCTATTAATTTAATAAATAAATCATTTGAAGTTATTGATATATTAGCTCATGAAGTTAATCAATTATTAATAAATGATAATGGTGAAAAATTCTTAAAAATGGCATATGAAGAAGTGTTATTACCTGTAGTTTTTGTTGTAAAAAAACAATATTATGGATTACCACATGAAAATGTAGCTAATCTAGATGTATTTGATAAAGATAGAAAAATCTTTATTAGAGGTTTAGAAGTTAAGAAAAAAGGTAATTCTAAAGTATTAATTAATGTATATACATCTTTAATGAAAGAATCATTAGATGTTAATAATACATTATCTTTATATGGATTAACTGAAAAGTATGTAGAATATATGTTTACAACTAAATGGGATAAATCCGATTTTGTTAAAAATAAAGCATATAAACCTAATAAAAAAAATATTAGTATTAACAAATTTGTTGATAGAATGAAATTAGAAGGTAAACCATTACCAGAACCCTATGAACGTTTTAGATATGTAATGGTGAAAAAATATCCATATACATATGATGTACATGGTAAACAAACTGTTTTAAGTGTATCCGATAAAATGGAATACATTGAAATAGTAGAAAAAGAAGATTTAGATATTGATATTATGTATTATCTAAATGGTGAACTTGTAACACAATTTGCTCGTTTATTAACATGTCTTCCTGAATATTTTGTATATGATGAATATACACATGAAATCGATGACACTAAAACTTTAAATAGATGTAAAAAAGTTATTGAAGGTGTTGCAGATAAATTTAATAATTCTTATAAAAATAAAGATAAAATTTTTAAAGATTTACATAAACAAGTAATCAAATTATCAAAAAATAAATATAAAAATATTGATATGATATTAACTTTATCTGAAGAATCTAAACTTCTTAAACTTATTGAAAAAGAAATTAAAAAAATCAATATTCAAGAAGTAATTAATATTTTATTAGAACATCAAGCTAATAAAACTGAAATACTTTGTAAATATAAAAAGTTATTCAATAGTCGTCCATATTCATATTATGTTAAAAAATTTAAAGAATTAGATAGTGAAATTATAGATATTAAAAATAAAATGTTAAATACTAATAATCTTAATTTTAAAATTGATGATGTTATTTTTAATATTAGAAATGAATATAAATTTATGGATAAATGTAAAGATAATAATATTGAAAAACTTGATGATATTATAACTGAATCAGAAATTCAAAATATTGTAAATGAAAAAGTAGAAATTGACACATCTAAATATGATGATGTAAATCTTAAAGTACAAAAATTAATTGAATTGGAAATTGAAAAATTCTTATATAAACAAATATTTGAATATATAAATTCAAAACTAAATGGTACAATGTATAAACATATAACATATACAAAAAAAACATACACTGATGTTGAAGAAAAAAAAGGTAAATGCGATAGTGATGATGACGATGATGATGAATAAATGTATTGATTATTATATTGATTATTATATAAATGTATTATTATATATTTTTTTTGTAAATTTTTAAATTTTATTATACATATAATAAGCAATACTTTTAATATTTAATCTTTGTCGATGCATATTTAAATCGTTGCAGTTAATAGTTTTACATTTTAAACAATAATTATTAATTTTTTCATTTTTATTCATTAATCTATCATATAATTTTAAATATGAATCATAATTATAGTATGATCGATATAATACATTATTTTTGATAATGTAAATATTATTATAATTTATTGATTTAGTATTTAAATCAATAAATAAATAATACTTATCTTTTTTTTTATTTGTACAAATTGGAACTGATATTAAAGAATCTTTTAATTGTACTAAATTTAAAAGATTGTCTAACTGGCAATTTATTATTAAATCTTCATTTAATAATACTTCAATACCATCATGTACAATATGTTTATTTTCAAATAAATTAACATAATTTATTTTAACCATATTTGGCCAAATATAAAAATATGAATCAGAATATAATTTTGTAATATTTAATATTTTTTTAAATTTATTATGATTATCAAAACAATATTGACATAGTTTTAAATCATTATTATAAATATAACATTTTGTATTTACAACTTCACATGCATCACAATTAGATTCATTTTTAATATTTTTAAAAAATCTAATTTTTTTTTGATTATTTGCACAATATTTACATATTATATATTTTTTAAATTTATATAATATACTTGTATTATTAGTTTTACAAAATATACAACTTAATAAATGATACTGTAAAAATCCAGTTTTAGATATTATTTTATTATTATTTAAATCATTATCTAAATTTTTATTTACATATAGTTTGTTATATTCATTATAATATCTATTATTGAGACTAGTATTATTCCACCCATTAACATTATCATTAATGGTATCAATACAGTCATCCATATATTAAGTTATTACTCAATTAGTATAATATTAATTTTGATTTATTTTAAGATTAATAAAAATGGCTAGTTGTATCCACGATAAGATTAAGCGAAATACCACAACTGATGGTATTATGGATACTACGAATAAATATAATGTTTATACCAATATGCTTGATAATGATAAATTGTATAATAAATATAAACGTTTATATTTAGATTTAGCAGCTGGTATTTTTGATAACGATTTATCAAAATTAACCCGTGAAGATAAATCTAAATTATTAAAATATAATAATAAAATTCGTCGTAAGTTTACATCTTGTCAATATACATATTTGGATAATAAATTGATAAAAATACAAATAAGAAACGATTTTTATAAAAGTAAAAAAATAGGTATTGTACAATTTAAATTTGAACATTTTGTTGATTTTGAAAAATTTAGATTTATTGACTTAAATGTAAATGTAGAAATTGATAAAACTTTAAGAAGTAGTAAAAATGATAGATATAAAGCTATTCCTGATATTGAAAAAGTTACAAAATTATTTTCAAAAGATTTAAAAAATTATAAACCATATAATATTTATAAAAATTTAAATTTAATAAATATTGAAAATATACAAAGTATTGCTTTATTAAATGGAAATGATATTGAAAAAACTAAATATGTTATTAAAATTATAATTGATAAATATTATAAACCGAAATTTTTTAACTGTTTAAAATCATTGGAATATTTAAATTTTGAATTAAACCAATTGATATATTTTATATATGTTCAAATTTTTAAAAAATATAATTTTAGTTCTTGTAATTCTTATAACGATATGAATATTGATGATAGAATGGATGACTATTGTATCACTTTAAAATAAGTTTATTTTTAAAAAATTATTTTATAATTTATATAAAAAATATATAAAATAATACATGAAGATTATTTAAATATAAAACTTATAAAAATACGAAAATTTCTTATAATATTAATTGTATTATTTATAATAGAATTGTATAGTAAATATGTAATAGATTTTATTTATGTAGTTTTATATTTTTTCATTTGCACAACTAAAAAAATAGTAATATAATATATGATTTAAAATTAGTTTAAAATTTATTTTATTTTTTTTCCAAATTTAATTTATTATAATATATTAATATTATTTAATGGTTGATTCATATTCAGATACTTGGCATATTGCAGCAAAACCACGCGGTACTGCATTTTATACATTACCAGGTGGTATATACATTGTAACTTTATGGCTTACATTAATTTTATTAATAGTTGGATGTATTATTGAATTATTTGCCAAAAATTTTGCATCATCTGGAATGTATATTGTACTATTTTTTACATATGGAACTTATAAATTATATTTAAATTACTATATGATTAAAGGTTCGTTAGCTACAAAACTATTAACACCAATACAAATAGAACAATTAAATAGAATAATAACCGGAAAAACAACTTTAAAAGATGAATTAAAAATATGAATTTAGTTAAAAAAATTACAAAAAAAAAATATAATCTTATATTTATTATGTTTATTATAATTATTTAATTTCTTGACCATTAACATCAAATCTTCTATTATTTTCATTTTTAATAATATTTAAAATAATATCAATAGATTGTATATAAGTATTATTAATTTTAATAGATGTTCTATTAAAATTAATAACTTTATTTTTTTTTAAAATATTTATTAATTCTGTTTTTTCGCGATATGTTAATTTATTATTATTATATGAATCTTCAGCTTGTTTACATAAAATATTTAAATGATTTTTAAAACCATCTTTCATTCTAGCTTTTAAAGATAATGGATTTGGATTATAGGTTTTTTCAATTAATACAACATTACCAGATTCTAAATTATCTTTTATAACTTTATTAATATGTTTATTACAACCATAATAAAAGAATATAATATTTTTATTTGATGGTATACCAATAACAATAAAATATTGCATTGATTTAGTTTTAATATTACGATCATCTAAAGTTTCTGTAATAACATTTAATTGAATACTTGTTTCATCAAGTTTATAATTTACTTCAACAAGTTCATCTTTAACTTCAACCAATTCATCTTTTATATCAACTAATTTATTTGTAGTTTCACCAAGTTCATCTCTTACATCAACAAGCTCATCTTTAACATCTTTAAGTTCTAAATAAACATCATCAAGTTCATATTTTGCTTCTTCAAGCATTGAACTAGTTTCTTCGAGAACTATATTAGTTTTATTTAATTTGTTATTAGTTTCATCAAGTTGATCACTAACATCAACTAGCATATTTGTAGTATTTTTACCATATGTTAAAAGCTGTTTAATCTCTTCAGATTGTTTATCAATTTTATTATTTTGTGATATATTTATATTTTTAAGGTCATCTATTTTAGATTCTAATCTTTTAATATTATCATCTTTAATTTTACTAAATGCTTCAGCTAATTGCTTTTCATATTTATTATAATACAAAATGCATTTTTCAATAAACATATAATATTCAGCATAAACTTTAGGATCTACAGCTCCTTCTTTATTGGATTTTTTGGCGCGTAAAAGACAAAGTTTAAATGCTTCAGGTGTAAGAGTATATTGTTTAAAATGTTTAGTTCCCGTATTATTAACCTGATGACTAATATTAGTCATCAGGTAATGTTTATTAGAAATTAAATCTAATGTTTCTAATTTTTGTTTAATTTTACTACTATTATCAATTTCAATATTAACAATTCCATATTCAATTAACTTTTGATGTGGAACAATAAATTTACCATCATTATCTTCATCAGCTAATTCCATAAAATATTCCATAAATGTCATATTTTTATTTGGATAAAGCTTATTTTTAATTTCTTCAATAAATTCATTTAATGTAATTTTTTGGTATTTTTTAACATAGTTATTAATGATTTCTTTAAAGTTTGACATTATGTGTATTTTATTATTATTTAAAAAAATAATCAAATTTAAACATATTATCATTTTTGATTATTTTTTTTAATAATAAAAATATGTCAACAATCTTAAGTATTAATTCAAATGATGATTATGATAAATATCTTTTACAAAATAATAAAAACGATGATATTGAATGTTTAGAAATTAACCATGTTTATAATTTTAAAAATACAAATTATTATAGTATTAATTTTATAAAAGATGATGATTGTGGTTGTAGTGATGATGATTGTGATTGTGGTATAGAATCTGGTTTATATATTAATAATAATGGTGATGTTGAAATTAAAAAAAATAAATTTTTAAATTATAATTGTTATAATAGTTTAAGTGAAGGACATACAGATTTTTATTTAGATAGTAATGATAATAGAATTTGTGCGGAATGTAATGATAAAAAATGTGAATGTTATAATATATTTCTAGATTGTCTTGGTTACACTTATAATTATCAATGTTGGTGCACACATAATTATGATTTAAATGAAATTATAATAAATGTAGATAATTATAATAATGTATTTTATCAATTTTTAATTTACGAACCAATATTTTATGATGTTAAAAAAATGAAATTACAATATATATCTTTTAATAATATAAATGAATTTATAAGTACAAATAAAAATATAACATATTTAAAATATTTTAATAATTTAACTTATTTGGAAATTACAAAAGAATTAATCGATAGTAATAAATTAAAAATTATTTCTAAAAAATGTAAATTATTAAAATACTTATATTGTTCATATGTAAATATAGGTATTTGTTTAGTTTATCATAAAGAAATAGATTATATTTGTTTTTCAACAAAATTTGATGGAAAATGTAATTATTCAATTACATCTGAAAATAAAAAATATAATTATTATGGTTGGTATTCAAATAAACATAATAAAATAGAAAAAAATGAAGAATTAATTAAATATGTTAAAAAAACAGTATTTAGTATATTACCACAGTTGGAACAATTTAATATTATGATAAATCATCATGTAAAAGATTTGAAAAATGATATAAATTATAAATATTTTTACGAAAGTGAACGTAAACCTTATCATATTGATAATTTTTATATGTATAAAATATATAAAAATATTTATAAATTAATCAATCCTAATAAATCATTTTCTAATAAATTTATATTCCAAATTGTTGATTTAAAACAAATTCAAATAGATAAAAAAGAAGAATTAAAAATTCAATTAACAACCAAAAATGAACAAATAATAAATCTTAAACGATATATTAAAATAATACATAAAAATAATAATTTTGATAATATATATGATATTTCTAATCTATTTCAAGAATATGATTATGAACAAATTAGAAACAATAAAAAAGAATTACATTTAGAATTTAAATTTACTTATAAATATTTTAAAAAAATGAATTCACAAAAACGTTTTATTCAAGAAATTATACAATAAATTATACAATAATAATGTAATAATTTTGATTATTTTTTTTAATAATAAAAATATGTCATATTGTATCAACTCAGAAGATGATTTATTAAATTTAGATAAAAATATTATATATAATATTTTAGACATAAATAAAACATTAAAACATATTGAATTACAAAAATTTAAAATATATGTTAACACATTATCAATTAACATAATTAATGATATAAATAATTTATCAAAATTTATTTATTTTGATAAAATAAAAACATTGAATATCAATTTTAGAATTAATATAGATACAATTGATTCAAAATATTTTTATAATTTTTTAAATTTAAAAAAAATATCATTTGATTCATTAATTATACCAGTCGATCCAGAGTTATTTATTAAAGATTTAAATATTTTAATAAATAATATTAAATTTTGTAAAATGTTAAAGTATTTAGATATTAATACAAATCATGGACTTCCTATATCATTTAGTCATATTCAACCATTTGAAGAAATTGAATATTATACACATCATGGACTTCCTATATCATTTAGTCATATTCAACCATTTGAAGAAATTGAATATTATAGAAAATTAGAACATATATTAAAACCATATTTTAAAAATAAAAATTTTATATATGATGATTTTTTTAAATATAACAACTTACGATCTATTAGCATTAATAATAATTGTTATAAAAATTTAGGAATAAGTATCAATTATTCTGACAATAAATGTATACATGGTTTTATTATATTAAAATCATATAAGCAATTATATAAAAATATTAAAAATTTAAATAATAAACTTAAATCAATAACAGTTTTAACTAACCAAATTACAATTCTCCATGAAAATATTAAAATTATACATAAAAATAATAATTTTGATAATGTATATAATATTTCAAATCTTTACAAAATTTATGATAATAGTAAATATAAGTTAATAAAAGATGAAAATATGAAACAATTATTGATATCATATAAATTAATAAAACAAAATATGACATTACAAAAATTAATTAGAGATATAATACATTAAACTATCAAAATAATAAAAATATAATTCGTTTATTTTTTTTACAAAAAAAAAATAATAATATACAAAAATATGTATATATTTATTAACAATTATTTAATTTTATCTTTAAAGTTTAAAAGTTTAAAAGTTTAAACTTTGAATACTAGTATTAACACTATTTATCATTACATATTCTTCATCACTTAATAATGGTCTAAAGAATATGCTATTATTAATTTTAATACTTTTTAAATTATTATTTTCAAATAATTTATTTAATTCATTTTTAGATTCATAGCGTTTTAAATAATATTCATTATAATATGGTTCAAGAATCGTAATTGTTTCTAATAGTTTAAAATCATCATAATTAGATATCAATCTAATAATATTACATTGCATTACATAACTAACAGTAATATTTTTTAAATTTTTAAATTGTTTAGAATTGTCAGTATATATTAATGGTAAATATAAAGAATGAACTTTATCAACATTTAAAATTTTAGAAAAATCAAAAGTCATACCACTATTGAAAAATACAATATCTAATGCGATATCTTGATCAATATACAAATTATTTTTTTTAAATTCATTAACATAATCAATATTGTTTTTATTAATATCATACCATAAAATCAATTTTTCAACACTTTCAATATATTTACTAACTTCTTTAATATCACTATTTCTTCTAATAGCATATGTTGAAAAATTAGCGTTAATCATATTGTTTAATTAGTTCTTATTATTTATATTAAAATAATAAATCAAAAATGACAAAATACAAAAAAACGTCATTTTTGATTTATTATTTTAATATAAATAATAGGTCTTAAATCAAAGCTATGAGTTCTCCTAATAATACGATTGTTCTTAAAACTATTGATGATATTTCTAAAAATTATGATCAAATTATTAGTAAAAATAGTAATAATATTTTACAATTATATGCTGATGTTGATTATGAGAATGAATTTAATAAATTAAATTTATACATTGATTATGAAATTGGTTTAGATTTAAACTATTTCTGGTGTGGAAAAATTGATTTTAGTAAAATTTTAAATGTTAATAAAATTAAATATGTTAACATCCCATTGTTATGTTATAAAGAAATCAAACCATTTAAAAATTTAGAATATTTAAAATTAGAATATGTAAGTATCTATGATTTTCCAATTAACAAAATGATTTTCGATTTTATTAAAAATCATGAAAAATTAAAAGTTATGGAATTTGTTGAAGAAACATATAATAAATATGTTCTTGCATTTAATGAAAATAAAGAAAATTATATAAATTTATTTATTAATAACAATTTAAATAAGATTATTATTAATGGTAACATATATTACAGATCATCAATTTACGATATTATGTATACTTCTACCAATAATTACAATTATAACTGGACTTATGAAATTGATTATGTTAGTGATGATGATGATGTTAGTGATGATGATGATAGTGATGATGATGATAGTGATGATGATGATGATGATGATGATGATGATGACGACGACGACAATAGTGATGACGACGATGATTGCAATAGTGATAATGATAATGATAATGATAAAAATGATAATAATAAAAATAATAATATCATATTAACAATTGAAAATTTTAAAATTTAATTAAATATATGTATACATTTTAAAATTTAATAAATGTTATTTTTTTTTTGTAAAAAATAGTGAAACATTTTTGATTTTATATTTAAATATAAATAATATACATTTTAAATGTCATATAATCAAACAACGAAAACACATTCGATTGATACTGCTAAAGATATTAGTGTTATTAAAAAATGTATTGATAATGTTAAAATATTATTTTTTAGTGATAATATTGATTATGAACGTGAATTTTTAAAAAATGATTTTTATATTGATAAAGAAATTGTATTAAATTTAAAATATCTTATAAATAGTGCTAAATTAAATTTTTCTCACATTTTAAATATTAATAAAATTAAAATAATTGAAGTAAAAGATAATGCAGATATTCTCAATATTAATCAGTTTAAAAATTTAGAACATATTAAAATTTATATAAATTCAGAAATTAATGTAGAAGATATTATTTATAAATATAATTATCCAAAAAGTTTAAAAATTTTTGAATTGAATAATAATTATAAAAATTATAGTTTTAAATATATGAATAGTAATAATGTTAACAAATTATTTGAAACTTTTAAAAATAAAGGTTTATATGTAAAAAAAGCTATTATAAATAGTAATACATATTATAATACAGATCCAGCGTGTTTTAGTGATGATGATGATGATGATTATGATGATGATTCTATTGATGATTCTATTGATGATTCTATTGATAATTCTACCATATTAAATAATATAATAATTTATTTTAAACGATTAAAAATATAATTAAAATATTATAAAATTATTATTAAAGCATTATTTTTTTTATTATTTTAATTTATTTTTTTGTATTTATTATAATAAATACAAAAAATGATATATAGTAATGATCCGGATATATCAAACACAGCTTTAATCATATCTAATGATGATATTATAAAACTTAAAAATAATATTAATAATATTAATAAAATAATATTATACACTAATGTTGACTATGATAATGAATTTAAAAAAAATGATTTCTTTATTGATAAAGAAATTGAATTAGATTTTACAAATTTTAGAAGAAATGATACATTTGATTTTTCTAAAATTTTAAATACTAATAAAATTAAAAAAATAAAAATAGCTGGTAATGCATGTATTGTTGGTGTTGAACAGTTTAATTATTTAGAACATATCATAATATGTTATAATATAGGTATAGATTTATATTCATTTGTTCATTCACATAAATCATATCCAAAAAATTTAAAAATTTTTGAAATAATAAATCCAACATATAATAATACATATTTAACACAATATGATAAATCTGAAAAATTATTTGAGTTATTTAAAATATTTGAAAGTTTAAACTTAAATTTATACAAAATTATTATAAATGAAAAAGTATATAATCATCCATTGATGAATAAAAATAAAACACAATATTATAACACATCAAATAATAATGATAGTAGCAGCAATAAAAATGATGATAATAATAAAAGTCGTAATAAAATTAGTAATAAAGTTTGTTATTATAATAGTTCAACAAATACAAATGATACATTAAATAATATTACTGTTGATAATATTGTATATATAACATATTATTTACTACATTTAAAAATTGATTGATTTTTAAAATAAAAATATATAAACAATTTAAAAAAAATACAATATTTATATAATTATTGTATTTTTTTTAAACTTAAAATAATATAAAACATATTATATAAACAATGAATATTGGACTACATATATTTAGGCGAGATTTAAGAATATATGATAATTTAGCATTAAACGAGCTATATAAACAAGTTGATAAAATATTATGTATATTTATTTTAGATAATAACCAAATTGATTTAAATGATAGAAATAAATATTATTTTAGCAACAATGCAGTACAGTTTATATGCGAGTCATTAGAAGATTTAAATGATCAATTAGATAATAAGTTAATATTATTTAAGGGAGAACCTATTGATATTATTAATAAAATTATAAAACAAGAAAATATTACACATATATCATTTAATAATGATTATACTATATATAGTAATAAAAGAGATGATGCTATTATTAAACTTTGTAAAAATAATAATATTGAAGTTATAACTGAAGATGACCAATTTTTGGTAGAACCTGGAAGTTTATGTAAATCAGATGAAACACCATACATGGTTTTTGGTAGTTTTTATAAAAATCATTCAAAATATCAAATTATAAAAACAGTAAATATAAAAAAAGATAAATATTATAAAATAAATATAAATATTAAACAATCTTTTAATATATCTAAATTAAAAGAACTGTATGATTTTAATGAAAAACTCACACAAATAGGTGGTCGTGTAGAAGCTTTTAAAAAACTTACACCACAAAATATTAGAAATTTTAAAAAAAGAGATGAATTACATATTAAATCATTTAATATAAGTGCTTATTTAAATATGGGTTGTATTTCTGTTAGAGAAATGTTTAATTATGTTAAATATCATGAAGAAATAACAAAGCAATTAATTTGGAGAGATTTTTATAATTGTATTATGATATATAATCCAGATGGTAATAAATATGTGTGTTTAGATCATAAATATGATAATGTAAAATGGCCAACTGTAAATAAAACAGAATGGAATAAATTTGTAAACTGTAATACAGGATTTTTATTAATTGATGCAGCTTTTAAAGAATTACAAACAACGGGTTATATTGGTAATAGACAAAGACTTTTACTTGGAACATTTTGGATTAAATATTTATTAATTGATCCATTTAATCCAAGATATGGTATACAAGTTGGTTTTTCTAAATATTTAGTAGATTGTGTAT
>JACCDR011783514.1_pt1 | contig 15060 bp, 9 predicted proteins | sample 7446431 | NCBI WGS metagenome assembly JACCDR01 (sample SAMN15323443, study PRJNA562643) | freshwater metagenome | isolation source: river surface water | place: USA:Blue River Watershed | collected 2017-08-17 | reverse complement strand
CGCTTCGTCCCATGCCTACCCCTTCCCGCCGGACCTTTCTGAAAACGGCCGCCATTGGTGCGGCCACGGTTCTCACCGCCCGTTCCTGGGCTCAAGTCGCAGGTTCCAACGGTGACGTGCGTGTCGCGGTCGTCGGCCTCAACGGCCGCGGGCGCGAGCACCTGCGTCAGCTGCGCGTGATCCCCGGCGTGCGCATCGCGGCGCTTTGCGACGTGGACACGGCGGTGCTGGAGCGCGTGGCGGCGAGCCTCGCCAAGGATGGCCTCGCGCCGGAAAAGTTCACCGATGTGCGCGAGCTGCTCGCTTCACCCCATGTGGACGCGATCACCATCGCCACGCCGAACCACTGGCATGCGCTCATGGGCATCTGGGCCTGCGCGGCGGGCAAGGACGTGTTCGTCGAGAAGCCGGTTTCGCACAACATCTGGGAAGGCCGCCAGCTCGTGGCCGCCGCCGCGAAATACAACCGCGTCGTGCAGGCCGGCATGCAGGTGCGATCCGGCGAGGGTTTGCAGCAGGCGGTGCAGTGGGTGCGCGCCGGGAACCTAGGCAAGATCAAGGTCGCGCGCGGCTTCTGCTACAAGCGCCGCAAGACCATCGGCCGCACCACCGGTCCGCAGCCTGTGCCGCCCACGGTGAATTACGACCTCTGGCTCGGACCCGCGCCGCTGGAGCAGCCGCGGCGCGCGCGCTTTCACTACGACTGGCATTGGTTCAATGCCTACGGCAACGGCGACGTCGGCAACCAGGGCATCCACCAGATGGACGTGGCCCGCTGGTTCCTCGGCGAGGCAGGTCTGCCGCGACACACGCTCAGCATCGGCGGACGCCTCGGCTACGTGGATGACGGGGAGACGCCCAACACGCAGATCGTGCTGCACGATTATTCCACCGCACCGCTGGTGTTCGAGGTGCGCGGGCTGTCGGCGAGATTTGATCCTGACGAGGACAAGCCGGGTGGACTCGGCGCGGAGGCGGCCGGGGCGATGGCCGCGGCCATGGACGATTACCGCGGCGTGAAGGTGGGCAACGTCATCGATTGCGAGGGCGGCAGCGTGGTCACCGACGGCTATTTCGGCGCCAAGGCCTACGACACCGCCGGGAAGGTGCTGCGCGAGTTCAAGGGCGAGGACACGATGATGCGAAACTTCATCGACATCGTGCGCAGCCGGAAGATGGCCGAGCTGTTCGGACCGATCGAGGAGGGACATATTTCGAGCGCGCTGTGTCATCTGGGGGTCATTTCCCACGGACTCGGGCGCGCCACGGCCCAAGCGGACATCCAAGCTGAAATCAGGCGCACCGCCGCTCTGGCGGAGAGTTTTGAACGCATGACCGCACACTTGGCGGCGAACCGAGTGGACTTTGCCCGCACGCCGCTGCAGCTGGGTGCCGCCCTGCAACTTGAGCCCGGGGTGGAGCATTTCACCGGCGCTAGGGCCGAGGACGCCAACGCCCTGCTCACCCGCGCCTACCGCGCGCCCTACACTGTGCCGAAGCTGGCCTGACTCACGTCCCGTAGAGCCGGTCGCCGAAATCGCCGAGGCCGGGGAGGATGTATTTCTTGCTGTTGAGCTGGCGGTCGAGCACGCCGGCGTGGATCGGAATCTCGGGATGCGACTTCTCCACCGTGGCGACGCCTTCCGGGGCGGCGACGATGCAAACGAAGACGATCTCCTTGGCGCCGGCGGCCTTCACGACATCGATCGCCTGGGCGGCGGAGCCGCCGGTGGCGAGCATCGGGTCCACGACGATCACGCGCTTGCCGTCGAGCGGCGGGAGCTTGCAGTAGTAGCTGCGGGCGATGGCGGTCGTGTGGTCGCGTTCGAGGCCGACGTAGCCGACGGAGACATCGGGGAAGGTGTCGAGGAAGGGCTGCACCATGCCGAGCCCGGCGCGGAGGATGGGGACGACGGCGAGCGGGCGGGCGAGCACGCGGCCGGTGACGGTTTCGAGCGGGGTCTCGATTTTCTTTTCCTCGGTGGCGAGGTCGCGCGTGGCCTCGAGGGCGAGCAGCAGCGAGATCTGGTAGCTGAGCGTGCGGAACAGCGCGGGCTTGGTGGTCTTGTCGCGCAGGTGGGTCAGCACATGCGTGCCGAGCGGGTGGTGCAGAACGTGCAAGGGCATGGGAAAATCACAAACGCCAATGGCCAAACGCCAAACAAGGCGGACCAAAGAAACTCCCAAAGCGCCGAAAAAGGCGAGAGAGGAATCCGCGCGTTCGCGCCGCGTGCGCCCGTTTTGGCCTTTGGCGTTGGTGGTTTGTGACCTAGGGCTGCAGCGTGAGCGTGTGCTGCGTCGGGCCGGGGAGCAGTGGGGTCGGGTCGCCTTTGACCCAGGCCTCGTGGCCCGCGCGGTAGAAGGGCGAGGTCGGATTCCCGCTCTGTCCGCCGGGCATGTGGAAGATGCCCTCCTCCTCGCGGCCGGGTGAAACGACGAGACGCTCGCTGGCGCCGTGGCCGGGGGTTTGCACGCGGGGCATCTCCGTGGCACCGGGCAGGGGATCGGCCGGCATGTCGAGGAAGCGTCCGAGCCAGGCGGGCAACATGCGGCTGAAGGGGTGGCGCATATTAAGGCGGTTGTGGCCGCCCCAGGTCCACTTGGCGGGAGACAGGCCGGCACGGTCGGATTCCGCGAGCACCTCGTCGGCGGCCTGCAGCAAGAGCGCCGTCCACGAGTTGAAGTCGGGGTTCAGCAGTTGCGGTGGGCGCTCGCTGGCGAGCAGCCAGAGGGCGTGCTCTTGTTGAAAATGTTCTGGATTGAACCCCGCGAACTCCCCGCGGGCCTGGGCGTGGAAGGGCGCCAGGACGTGCGCCGCGACGCGCCAGCGCCAGGCATGCACGAGGCGGAAGGCGGCGGAGTTCGTGCTGGCGCGTCCGTTCCAGGCGCGCACGGCGTCGCGCAGGTCGGCGCGCTCGCCGCGCTCCCGGATCGCCGCGTCGTCGAGCACCCCGAGCAACAGCTGTTGCCAGCGCTCGAGGAACAGGGCGCGATCATCGAGCTGGATGGCGAGCAGGTCGGCGGGCGCCGCCTTTCTGCCGGAGGCGACGAGGGCGCGGAGACCGTCGCGAATCTGTGCGCCGCGCGCACCGTTGTCGTAGCCGCCGTCGCCGATTTTATCGTAGGCTTCGCCGCCCACGAGGCGCTGGTTGGCGGTCCACAGCAGGCCCTCGGCGGGATCGCGCACCACGGGAGTCTGCTCCGGCGGCAGCCAGCCGTCCCACCGGCGGTCACCGTAGCCCCACGAAACCGGGTAGCGTCCATCGTAGCCGACCCGGAGAGGATGCCGGCCGAGAATGGTCCAGGCCATCGCACCGGTCGTGTCGGCCACGAGCAGATTCTGGTTGGGCAGGCAGGTGCGCCGGGCAATGGCCAGCGCCTCCGCAGTGGTGGCGGCCGTTTCCATGGCCGCGAATTCGAGGTTGAGGCTGCCGGCGTCGTGTGCGGTCCAGCGCAACACGAGAAGATTGCCGTCGGCGTCGCTGCCGAAGACGGGACCCCACTCGGTGAGCCGGACCCGGTGGGCCACGGGAGCGGCGCCCTTCACCGCGATGGTCTCGGTGCGCGCGGCCATTTCCTTTTGCCCGGCGGCGGTGCGGTAGAACACCTGCGCAATCGGGTCGGTTTCGACCACGATCACGTCGGCCGTGTCGGTGTAGGCATTGGTGAACCCCCAGGCCACGCGGCCGTTACTGCCCGCGACAAGAATCGGCATGCCGGGCAGCGTGACGCCGACAAGCCGGTGCGAGGTGCCGTCGGCCCCGGGCCACTTCAACACGGCGCGATACCAGGCGTGGGGCAGCCGATGGTCGAGGTGCATGTCGTTCGCGACCAGCGGCACGCCCGAGGCGGTGTGCCCGCCGGCCAGGGCGAAGCTGTTGGAACCGGGCTTGGGCGCGGGTGCCGCGATGGCTACGGGTGCGGCGGAATTGTCCTCGGACGGACGTAATTGGAGGCGCGGCAGGGGCGCGGGGTCGAAAGTGCTGCCGTCGAGCGCGGAATCCCACAGGGTGCCGGACGGGGCAAAAAAATGTGCGGCCTCGGAGCCGAGGCTCTCGCGCAGCGCGAGGCGGCTGAGTTCGTCGCTGCCACTGGTGTCCTGCAGGTCGAGCCACATCGCGTAAACGACCAGCAGGCTGTCCTCCGGCTGCCAGGGGCGGGGATCGGTGCGCAGCACGGCGTATTCCCAGGGTGCGCGCGGGAGGGCGGCGAGGCCGGCGTTGACGCCGGCGGTGTAGGCCTCGAGCAGGGCGCGGTGTTCGGCGGGCAGCTGCGCGAGCACGCGACCCGCGAGAGCGCGGAAGCCGTGCAATCGCCGGGCTTGGTCAAAGCCCACCGCGGCCGGGCCGAAGAGTTCCGCCAGCTCGCCGGCGCCGCTGCGGCGGGTGAGGTCCATCTGGAAAAACCGGTCCTGCGCATGCAGGTAACCGGTGGCGCGGGCCACGTCGAGGCGCGAGCCACCGGAGATCGTCGGCACGCCGAGCGCGTCGCGCTCGACCTGCACCGGGGCGGCGAGGCCTGCGAGTGAACGGGTGCCGTCCAGCGGAGGCAGGCTGGCACGGATGCGCCACCAGACGGCACCGGCGGCCAGCAGCGCCAGCACCAGCAGGATGCTCAGCACGGACACGAGCAGCTGCAGGCGTTTCCAAAGCGCGTCACCCATGGCGGGTCAGATGCTTTCCCAGGGGCGGTCGGGGGCGGACGGGCGGCCCTCGTCGTAGTCGAGGTAGTCGAACATCGTGAGCACGGGCTGGCCGCCGAGCGCGCTCTCCTGGATGCGCTGCGCGAGGGTCCCGGCCGCGCCGTCGCGCCACCCGCGCTTGATCATGAAACCGTTCCAGATTTCGCATTCCTCGTCGGTCCGGGTGCCGCCGCGTGCGTGGCACCAGGCGAGGAGCGCGGCATCGTCGAGATCGCCGGCCAGCACGCGCGCCTTCAGCTCGTCGTAGGGGACGCGCAGAAAGTTGCAGCAGCGGCTGTCAAAGCCCTTCCCGAGGTTGGCGCCGTAGTCGGCGAGCGGGAGCTGGCCGGCGGCGTGGAGCCGGATTTTATCGAGCATGCGCCCGAAATAGACGAGGCGACCAACCTTGGCGTAGGGACTGCGGAGACCGGGGACGGCGGGCATTTTCGGAAGGGTGGAATGGTCGGTGGGTGCCGGCGGACTCAGTCGCGGGCGTAGTAGGCCCAGGTCGCGACGAGGCCGAGGACAAAGGTGGGAAAATTCACCCAGAGCTGGTGAAAGGGCACGGGGTAGTGGCGCACGGCCCAGATCACGAGGAGGTGTTTCACCGCGATGAGCGCCCAGCAGAGCAGGATCACCCGCTCCACCCGCGGATTGCGCGGCACCGGCCGCTTGACCTGCACGGACTGGACAAAGGCCCGGTCGAAATCACCGGGATCACGGTCACGCAGGAACTGGAGCAGGTTGGCGAACATCCGGCACGCACGGTAGCCCGGGTCCGTGAAAAGGAAAGCCGCCGTTGTGGGCGGCGGGCGGACTCAGGCGCGGCGACGGCGGCGCAGGGCGAAGGCCACCCAGCCGGAACCGAGCGCGAGCAGCGCATAGGTCGAAGGTTCGGGCACGGCCTGGAAGTTCAGGTAGATGTGCTGCGTGTCGGCCGTGAGGGTGAAGGCGGAGGCGGGGTAGAGGTCGTTTTGGAACAGGCTGCTATCAATGACGAACTTGTCGGCGCTGAAGCCCGAAATGGTGCCGCCGGTCTCGATGAGAGTGAATTGGTAGCCGTTCCCGAGGGTGATGCCGGCGGCGAGGCCCTCTTCGCCGAAGGCATCGTAGGTCTCCAGGAACAGGTCGAAGGAGGCGAGCGAGACGGAGGTGAGGTCGAGATTGCCGGTGATAAAGAGCGATCCGAAGCCCTCGGAATGGGAGGCGTCCTGCAGCCCAAAAACAAAGCCGCCGCCGTTGGCGAAAACGGTGTTGCCGCTGAAGGTGAGCTTGCCCGGGAAAAAGTCGTCGGGCACGCCGGGGAACACGCCCTGGTTGGCGCCGATGGTGATGGGGGCGCCGGGGGTCCCGTTGAAGGAGGTGGGGGCAAAGGTGCCGAGGCCGCCCAGCACGCCCTGGGTGAGCAAGAGGGCGTTGGTCAAGGTCACGCTGTCGTTAAGGATCAGGCCACCCTGACCATTGGTGGCGTTGACCGTGATGGTCCCGGTGCCGGCAGAAGAACCGGTGCCGAGCCCCAGCACGCCGTAACCGGTGATGGAAGTGCCGCCGGAATACTGGTTGTTGCCGTAGAGATAGAGGATCTCGCCGGGCGTGCCGGCCGTGACGACCAAGCCGGCGGTGGTGTTCACGTCGCCCGGGGCGGTGATGGTGCCGCCGAACTCATAAAAGCCGTCGATCGTGCTGGTGTCGAAAGTGAGGGTGATGCCGTTGTCGAGGTGGAGGTGACCGCCGTTCCTGCCGTTGATGCCGTGCAGCGAGCCGCTGGTGGTGAAGGCGGCGGTGGCGTTGTCGCTGTCCAGCTGGAGCACGCCGCGGCCGGCGGCATTCGCGCTGGCGAAGGTGAGCACACCGTTCTGGACCTGCCAGCTGCCGTAGTAGCCGCTGTTGTCGCCGGTGAGGGTGACGTTGATCGGGGAGGGGTTGGCGAGCGCGATGAGGCCCACGCCGGTGCCGTTGGGGTTGGCGTCGCTCGGGGCGTTGGAGAGCGGTGGTCCGGAGATGTTGCCCGAAAGGGTAAAGTCGTTGCTGCCGGTCAGCATGAGTTGAGGGGTGAAACCGGTGCCCGGAGCGGCTTGGGCGAACACGATGTTGTTGGCGAAGTTTCGACCCGCCGTGGCGGCAGACAGGCCGATGTTGTTGTTCGCCTGTGGGGCTAGGGTGATGGCACCCGTGCCGAAGGAGGTGTTGGTGGCGCCGGCGAGCGTGATGCTGCTGAAGCTGTTGATGGTCGTGCCGCCGGTGTAGTTGTTCGCGCTGCTCAGGACCACCGTGCCGTCACCCATCTTCTGGAATCCGCCGGGCACACCGACGATGACGGCGCGCGAGCCGACGCCGTCAAAAAGTGTGGCGTCCACGACCAGTGTGCCGCCGTCTGCGGCGGTGAAGCGGTAGGTGTCGGCGGCATTGCCTCCGGCCAGCTCGGTGGTCGTCCCGAGACCGCCGGTGAGCACGGCCTTGGTGGTGGTGCCGATGAATACGCCGTTGTTGAAGCCGGTGAGATCCAGGTTATTGACGGTGATGGGCGTGTTCACGTTGGTGGAATCAAAGCCGACCACGCCCCAGGTGTTGGGTTTGTCGAATCGGGTGAACAAACCGCTGAGAAGCGTGGCTCCGTTGACCGCCGTGCCCCCCAGCGTGGTGTCGGTGAAACCGAGGTAGCTTTGGCCGATGTTCACGGCGCTGCCGCCGGCGCGAAGGATGCCGGAGCCGGGGATGGAGGAGGCGCCATCGAAGATGATGAAGCCGTTGTTGGCGTAGGTGCCGCCGGTGTAGGTGTTGGTGCCCTTCAGGTAGAGCATCAGGGCCACGCCGTTGTTGTTGGTCACCACGTAGGTCGAGGTGGTGAGGTTGACCAGGTTGGACTGGACGTAGAGTTTGCCGCCGCCGTTGCCGAAGTTGTAGTTCGCGGTCAGCTGGGGCGTGAGGGTGCCCGCGAGGGTGACGCTGGTGGCCGTGCCGAGGCGGATGCCCTCGAAGGCGGTGGTGGTGAAGCCGGTCAGGTTGATGCTGTCGGTGAAGGTCGAGGGCGAACCGGAGGGGAGGCCGGCGGTCAGCGAGTCGAGACCGACCGCGCCGGTGGAGCCCGGGTTGAACTTGGCGAGGAAGGCGGCAAAATCGCCCGCATTGGGCACGGCGCTGGTCGCGATGCCGACGTAGCCCGGATTGGGGGTGTTGTTGGCCTGGCCGGACAGGATGGCGCCGGTGGTGGGGATGGCGCTCGCGGTGGCGAAGATGAGCGTGCCGTTGGCGTTGACATTTGCGCCGGTGGTCAGGTTGGGACCAAAGCCGACATTGGTGCCGCCGGTGTAGGTGTTGGTGCCGCCGAGGATGACCATGCCCGGACCGGTGATGTTGAGGCTCCGGACGCCGCCTGTTTCGACGATGTTGCCGGAGATCAGGAGGGGGCGGCGTGTGATCGGGCCGGGCAGAGGGCGGACGCCGGTGTTGTTGGGATATTCCGCCGTGAGTTTGTTCGCGAAACCGGTGTTGGCGAACAGGGTGGTGTTGTTGGCCAGGGTAATGGTGCCGGTGAGCGTGGTGCCGGGCGCGTCCCACATGCGGAAGCGGACCGGCGCATAGGCGACCTGACCGCTGAGCAGCGAGCCATTGTTCAGGGTGAAATTGTTGGCGAGGGTCGGAGCATCATGCGTGATGAGGTTGCCGCCGTTGGCGAAAACCACGCTACCTGTGCCGATGGAGTCGGCGCCCCATAGCACGAGAGTGGAAACACTGCCCACAGCGGCGGTCGATTCCGGCGCCAGGGTGAGGGTGCCGGTGAAGTCGGACGCATTGCCCGAGGTATTGGCCAGCAGCAGGGTCTGGTTCGAGCCGGTGATGGTCAGTCCGGCGGTCCCGCTCAGCTTGCCGTGAAAAGTGACCGTGCCTGTCTCGCCGAGATTCCAAGTCTGCGCCCCGGAGAGCGTGGTGAAGATGTTGTCGGCGAAATCGGCCCGGAAACCCGTCAGGCCCGAGCCATCGATGCCCCCGGTGATGGTCAGCGCCGACGAGGCCCCGCTGGGCACGAAGCGGAAACCATCATCGATGGTGAAATCGAGGGAGTTGATGCTGAAAGTGCTGGGCAGGTGGATGACATCGCGCACGGCGTCGCCAAAAACCAGCGTCTCACCACCGGTTCCGGTCGGAGCGCTGGGGCCGCGCCAGCCGTCGCCCACGCCGGTCCAGATGTAGGTTTGAGCGAAGGAGGCGGTCAACAGGCAGCCAAAAACAATGGCTCCGAGCGTCAGTCGTGGTGTGCACTTCATGGGGACTGGGCCTGAGGCTGGATTGGAGGCGCATTGCGCACAATGACAAACAAGCCATCGCCACTACGCCGGCGCAGGGGACCGGATGAAGGCAGGGCCCGGCGAGCGGGGACCAGCTTCAGTTCGCGCGGCGGTTCGCGAGCACTTTGCGCAGGTTGGCGATCAGGTCCGCCAGCTCGAAGGGCTTGTGGATGATGCAATCCACCCGCGCGGCGGTGAGCAGCTCCATTTCCTCCGAACCCAGCCGGCCGCTCATGACGATGACCGGCCCCTGGTAGCGGCCGGCGGCGCGCACGCGGCGCAGCACATCGATGCCGCTGAGTCCGGGCATGTTGACGTCGAGCATAAGCAGGTCGAAGTCCCCCGACCGGGTCTCAAGCGTCTGCCACGCGGTGCTGCCATCGGGTTCCCGGTGGGTCACGTGTCCTTCGCGCTTGAGCACCGCGATGACGGTTTCGGCGACAGTGTCGTCATCCTCCGCGAGGAAAACGAAAGCGTTGGCGGAGGGGCGATGGTCGGCCGGCGGGTTGATCGTCACGGTCGGCACGGGCACGGGCAGGATGGGCAGGAAAATAAGGAACGAGGTGCCTTCGCCGGGCACGGACTCCACCTCGATATGTCCGCCGCACATGTGGACGAGGTGCCACACGGTGGCGAGGCCGAGGCCGGTGCCTTGTCCGACCGACTTGGTGGTGAAGAAAGGTTCGTAGATCCGTTCGCGCACCTCGGCCGGCATGCCCATGCCGTTGTCCTGCACGACGAGTCGCATCCAGCCGGTCAGGCCGGGCGTAGGCACGTCGGCGAGGGCCGGCCGGGCCGTGGCCGGCACGGCGGTCGCATCAATGCGAATCAGCGGAATCCAGTCGTCGGGGTGCGGAACCTGCAGCCGTTCGAGCAGGGTGTCGCGGGCGTTCAGGATCAGGTTGACGAGAATCTGGTTGAGGTCGGTGGCGTTGAGGTAGAGCGGTGGCAGCCCGGCGGGCGTGTCGTTTTGCCAGCGGATGCGCCGGTCCATGGTCAGGCGCAGCAGGGCGAAGCAGCTGTCGATGGCCGCGGACAAACGCACGATCTCGGGCCGTGATTCGTTCTTGCGGCCGAAGGTGAGCAGGCGGCGCGTCAGCTCGGCGGCGCGCTGGGCCGTGCTGGCGATGAGCCCGATGGACCGGCCAAGCTCCCGGTCCTGCGGACGGTCGAGCAGGATTTCGCCGCTCTTGAGCAGGATCGGCGTGAGCAGATTGTTGAACTCGTGGGCGATGCCGCCGACCAGTTCGCCGACGGCACGAAGCTTGCGCGACTGCGCGACCTCCTCGTCGAGGCGGTGCCGCTCCGTGGTGTCCTCCAGGAGCAGGCAGCAGCGCCGGGTCTCGTCGGGGCCGCCCAACAGGGGCACCAGCATCAGGGAAAAATCCCGGTTGCTGCGCGGCAGGTGCCGGTTCTCGCGCACGAGGGCGGCGCCGGTCCGGTTTCGATCGATGAAGGCGGTCAGTTCCGCCCGCAGCTCCGGCTCGAGCGGCAGTTCATCCAGCCGCCGGCCGGTGGCGGCCCCGGGCGGCAGGGCGAACAAGGCTTCCGCCGCGCGGTTGAGCAGCAACACGCGGTGACCGCTGGCGGCCGCGGCCTCCAGCACGCAGACCGAGAGCGGGATGTTGTCGTAGAGCGCCCGAAGCAGGGTCTGCTGGCGGTTGAGCTCCTCGGCCTGGGAGGCGATGCGCCGGTGCAGGAAGCGCAGGCGGAGGTAGGCGGTGAGCGCGGCGGTGAGGCCGAGCGCCAGCAGGAACAGGCCATAGTTCACCGCCTGCTCGCGCGTGATCAGCGGCGAATCGATCCGGCCGAACCACCGTTGGTAGATCTCGCCGAATTCGCCGGTGCGGTGGAGGATGGACAGGCCTTCGTTGAGCCGGGCCAGCAGCAGGGCGTCGCCCTTGTGCACGGCAAAGCAATGCCGGATGTCGTAGCCCGACAGCGGTTCCCCAAACATCGCCACGTTGCCGATCCGGCGCTCCTCGATGACGGAAAGCGCGGTGAGCTGGGAAAGGAAGGTTCCCGCCACCTCGCCGCGCGAGATCAGCCGGAGCGCCTCCTCACTGGAGCTGACGGGGACCTGCTCGACCCGGAGCCCGTGGTCGGCGACGAAGCGTTCGCCCATGCTGCGCGTGCCGATGATGGCAAACTTCCGGCCGTTGAAATCCTCCAGCCGCCGGATGGGACTGTTCTTTTCCTGGACAAACACGGCTCCGCGCAGGGTGAGAAACGGCACCGTGAAGTCGCTGTAGCTGTCGCGCTCGGCGGTCTGGCTGTAGATCTGCAGCATGTCGAATTCGCCTTCGCGGAACCGGTCGTGCAGCTCGCGCCCCGGCATCGCCACCCGCTTGATCTCCAGCCCCACCACGCGCGCCACCGCATCGAGCAGGTCGGTGGAAAATCCGGTGGACCGACCCTGGCCGTCGATGAAACCGTAGGGGTAGCTGTCGGTCGTCACACCAACGACGAGCGGCTGGCGGGTCGCCAGCGGCCGGAACGCCGCCACCGGTGCCGGTGCGGGCTCTGGCTCCGCAGACCGCACCGGGGACAGCAGCAGTGCGGCCAGCCAGACTCCATGGAGGAGGGCACGATGCGGGGTGGTCATCTGCCGTTCATGCTAGCCAGCGTCGGTCAGGAATCCACCCAAACTTTTCCGCCCCCCGCTTTCAGCCGAGCAAGGTCAGCGTGATGCCCGCGACTATGCCCAGCACGGCCGGAAGCGTGGCCGCGCCCTTGGCCTCGCGGAACAGCCAGACGCCGCCCGCGAAGGCGACCAGCGTGCTGCCGCGGCGCAGACTGGAAACGACCGACACGAGCGCCTCGGGATCGCGCAGCGCCTCGAAATACACGAAGTCCGCCACGAGCAGCGACAGCGCGATGAGCGCGATGCTCCCGCGCCAGTGAAACTCGTTGCGCGGCCACCAGCGGCGCCACCAGCCCACGATGAGGGGCAGCAACACCACGGGCAGGTAGAGGGTGAACCACGCCTGCACCTGCGCCGCGCTCAGGCCCACCGTGCCGAGGAGGTGCTTGTCATAGAGTCCGCTCACCGCGCCGCAAAGCGTGCCGGCCACCATGCAGCCCACCCACCGGTTGCGGTGGAAGTGCACGCCCTCGGCCCGCCCCGCGACCGACAGGCCCCAAAACGACGCCAGCGTGAGCAGGATGCCCGCGTTCTCCAGCCAGGAGGGCCGTTCGCCGAGCACGATCAGCGCGCCGAGCAGCGTCCAGAGCGGTCCGGTGGCGCGGATCGGCGCCGCCAGCGATAGCGGCAGGTGCTTGATGCCGAAATACGTGAACGCCCACGACGAGGCCACGATGATGGATTTCAGGAAAACCAACCCGTGCTGGCCGGGCGTCATCGGCGCGGGCACGAAGGCGGCGGGCAGCGCCGCCGGTGCCGCGATCCCGACCCCCAGCAGGGCCAGCCACACGGCCGCCCCGCAGACCGTGCTCAGGAAGAGCACCGGCAGCACCGCGTTGCCGTGCAGCGCGTGCTTCTTGCTCAGGTCGTAGAACCCGAGGAAGAGAGCCGAAAGGAGACTGCCGACGATCCAGGACATGAACGGCGAGATGTGACGCACGCCGCCGCCGGGAGCAAGAACTCAACCGGGACGAGGGCGCCCCGGCGCCGCGGATCACTTCCGCTTCGCGCAGGCCTGGTGCCGCGGACAGGACACGAGGTGGTCATTCACCAGTCCGGTGGCCTGCATGAAAGCGTAGCAGATCGTCGTGCCCACGAACTTGAAGCCGCGCTTCTTCAGATCCTTGCTCAGCGCATCGGACTCCGGTGTGCGCGCCGGCACCTGTGACGAGTCGGTCCAACGGTTCACGAGCGGGCGGCCCGCCACAAAGCCCCAGACATAGCGGTCGAACGACCCGAACTCCGCCTGCACGCCCAGGAAGGCGCGGGCGTTGAGCACGGACGCCGCGACCTTGAGCCGGTTGCGGATGATGCCCGGATCGGCGAGCAGCCGCGCCTGCTTCTTCTCGTCGTAGCGGGCGACCGCGGCCGGATCGAAGCCGCCGTAGGCCGCGCGGTAGTTCTCGCGCCGGGCGAGGATCGTCGCCCAGCTCAGCCCGGCCTGGGCGCCCTCGAGGATCAGCATTTCGAAAAAATGCCGGTCGTCGTGCGAGGGCACGCCCCATTCGGTGTCGTGGTAAACATGCTGCAGCTCGGCTTCGGCCCAGGGGCAGCGCGGCGGGGCGGACGGGTCGGTGGCGGACATGGAGGCGAGGTTAGCAGAGCGCACTGACAGCCCTGTGTCAGCAGGCTTGCGGCGCGCGGGCCGGGTGTCGTAGCGTGATCCCCTTATGGGACGTCAATGGCTGCACGCGAAACGCGCGATCGTAAACCTCAAGAAAGGCCAGGTGGTCGGCAAGCTGGTGAAGGAAATCACCGTGGCCGCCAAGCTCGGCGGCGGTGACCCCGCCGGCAACGCCCGGCTCTTCGCCGCGGTCGAGAAGGCCAAGAAGGCCAGCGTCACCCGCGACGTCATCGAGCGCGCCATCGCCAAGGGCGCGGGCACCGGCGGCGACAAGGCCTCGCTGGACCACGTCGTTTACGAGGGCTATGCGCCGCACAAGGTGCCGGTGATCGTCGAGGTTTACACCGACAACCAGCAGCGCACTGCTCCGGAGATCCGCGTGCTCTTCAAGAAGGGCGTGCTCGGCGCCGCGCACAGCAACAAATTCCTCTTCGACCACGTCGGCATGGTGGAGGCGCACACCGCCGCGGCGGGCACGGACCTCGAAACCGCCGCGATCGAGGCCGGCGCCAACGATTTCTCGCCCCTCACCCACGCGGAGAACGACGACATCCCGGAAGGCGCCACCGGCGCGCGCTTCATCACCGACCGCGCCGGCGTGCACACGGTCTCCACCTGGCTCAAGGCCAACGGCTGGACCGTCGTCACCGCCGAGCTCGGTTACCTGCCCAAGCAGTTCCCGGAGCTGGACGACACCGCGCGGGCCGAGGTCGGCGAGTTCCTGCACGAGCTGTCGGAGCACGACGACGTGCAGCGCGTGTGGGCGGCGGTGAAATAAAAAACCCCGGGCCGAGGCCGCGGGGTTTTTGTTAACAACGCCGGAGGGGTGGCCGGCGTCGGCGGAAGAATGAAGGGCAACGCGGATCGCGTTACTTCTTCTTTTTGCCGGCCTTGGTGGCCTTCTTCTTGGCAGGTTTTTTCTTGGCCATGAAAAATTTTTAGAACGCGTTGCCTGAAGTTGCACGCAAAATTTTCGCAACTGTGACAATATTCCGCGCGATGCGCGCGCGGAAATTGTCCGCGCGTTCAGCGTCCATAGAGCGCGCCGATCTCTTTCAGGTAGGCCGCGGTGCCGTGGAAAAGTTTTTCGAGCGCGTCGGCGCGCACGCGCCAGCGCCAGTTGCCCGACGGCAGGCCGGGCGTGTTGAAGCGCGCCTCGCTGCCGAGCACGAGCAGGTCCTGCAGCGGCACAATCGCAAGGCGCGCGGGGCTCGCGTAGCAGAGGCGGATGAAGTCCCACGCGATGTCCTCGCCGGAGACGCGCAGGTAGCGGCGCACGCGGTCGCGCTCGACGTCGCTCGCGGTGCGATACCAGCCGACGGTGGTGTCGTTGTCGTGCGTGCCGGGATAGATCACGGCGTTGCGCGGCGCGTGGTGCGGGAGGTAGGAATTGCCGGCGTCGCTCCCCCAGGCGAAGTGCAGCACGAGCATGCCGGGCAGGCCGGTGGCGTGGCGCAGCGCGTGGACCCCGTCGGTCAGCACGCCGAGATCCTCCGCGATGATGCGCGCATCGGGCAGCGCGGCCTTGAATGCGCGGAACAGGTCGAGGCCGGGCCCGGGGCGCCACTCGCCCTTGCGGGCATTTTCGGCGGGCAGCGGGATGCGCCAGTAGGATTCGAAGCCCCGGAAGTGGTCGATGCGCACAATGTCGCACACCGCGAGCGAGGCGCGCAGGCGGTCGCACCACCACGCGTAGCCGGCGGCCCGGTGCGCCTGCCACGCGTAGAGCGGGTTGCCCCATAGCTGGCCGTCGGCCGAGAAATAATCCGGCGGCACGCCGGCAACCGCGACGGGCAGGAACGTCTGCGGGTCGAGCTCGAAGAGG
>JACCDR011745883.1_pt1 | contig 15063 bp, 38 predicted proteins | sample 7446431 | NCBI WGS metagenome assembly JACCDR01 (sample SAMN15323443, study PRJNA562643) | freshwater metagenome | isolation source: river surface water | place: USA:Blue River Watershed | collected 2017-08-17 | reverse complement strand
TACGTTGAAGCGGTTCCAGAAGTCGTCGGGGTCGCGCTCCGGGGTGTTGCCGTGCTCGTACGTGTAGTTCACGCGTTCTCCTCCGTCCACAGCCGCTCGCTGGCGGCCTTCTCGTTCGCCGCGGCCTGCGCCTGGCAGTGCCGCAGCGATACCTTGGTGAGCAGCCACGCCTTCTCGGCGAGCATGGCCTCGCTGTACTTCCAGACCGGCGCGTAGGGGATGCCGCTGGGGATGCCGTTCGCATCGGCGCCGAGCGGGAACATCAGCTCGGTCGCTGCGATGCGAGCCTTGCCTGTCGCGATGCGGCGGTCGAGGTCGCCCGGGTAGCCGGGGCCTTTGGGGTACTTCACAGCTTCAACGCTCCTTGCCTGCGAAACGCCTCCTCGATGAGCGGCATCCGGTCCGGGTGCACCAGGATGTTGCCGCCGACGATCACGCACAACGCATCAACCTCGCGCTCTTCGCCGGTCTCGGGGTCACGCTTCATCGTCGTGAGCGGCACCTTCGGGTCGATGAAGATCGGCATGTGCGCCATGAGTCGGATGTCGTAGCTGTCGTCGCTCATCGCACACCCTCATGCTCGTCGGCAATCTCCTCGGCGACCGCTGCGACTCCGACGAAGAACAGCATGGCGGCCTGCAGCGTGCGATTAGCTGCGTGCTTCGCGAACATCGCCTTGATCGGTAGGCACCATGAGCAACCGGGCCCAACGCAGCAGTAGCTGATGTTCGCGTTGGTCGGAATGCCGAAGTACATGCCGGGCTCGTCCGGCCACTCGGTGAGCATCGTTTCGACTTCGGTCATCGGACCCCATCCGGCCGGTAGTAGTCGGCGATGCGCTCGCATCCGACGCCGCCGTAGATGTCCCGCATCACGGCGATGCCTGCCCGGTACGCGCGTCGCATGCCTGCCTCCACGTCGAACGCGACGTCTTCGTACGGGACGAAGACACTCACTATCCCCTCGGCCCCGATGGCCACCCAGCGCATGCGGAAGCCGTCCCGCGTCTCATCGATGACCGTCGGGCCCATTGCCGTCACCGGGCTGCGAGCCGCCACGAGCGTGATGCGGTCCACCTCGCGAGCTACTTGATCGAGCGCTGCGGTGAGCGACGAGACACTCCTCATCGCACTCCCTCCAGCCACTCGTTTGCGTCCAGCCACGTCCCGTACACGCCCCGCTGCACGAGCGCCTTCACGATCACCTTGTCGCGGCTCGGCGCGTTCCGCTTCGAGTAGCTCGGCAGCTTGCCGGCGAACGTGTACAAGAACCGCTTGCCGATGCCGGACGCGTCGAGGAGGCGCGTAAAGATGCCCTGCTTGCGCTTCCCGCCCCGGGTGTACGCGAAGTGCACCGCGGGGAGCTTGCCGGGCGTGTAGGCCAGCCAGCCGAGGATCGCGTCGGCCCGGCCGTCATGCTCGCCGTACGCGCACAGGATCTGCGTGTCGTCGCGGGCGATGATCTCGTTGATGAGCGGCGTGAACAGGCGGTGGTAGCTCGACCACGCCATGCCGGCGCCGTGCGGGCTGAGCTTGTGCTCCTCGCGCCAGCACTTCTGGACGAACGGCAGGTCCTCGACCGCGGCGAGGCGGATGTCGAGGATGAGCGGGGCCGTGGCGAGGGCGGCGGTCATGACTTCTCCCACGGCTGAAAGATCTGCACCCATCCGTCACGCTCCGTGCCGCCGCAGACCTCGATGAAGTACGCGCGGTCGGGGAAGCGAGCGATCAGGGCGTTCTCGACGTAGCAGGCGAGCCTCGTGACGTTCGAACTGCGTCCGTCGGCGCGGGCAGCCTCGTAGGCTCCGAGCGATACCAGTTTGGACAGCGACAGCAGCTCATCGAAGCTGTCGTCGGGCCGAAGCTCTACCCCGGTGATCACCTCGACCCCAGCCAGCTCGACCGTGGCGCGGACGTAGGCCTCGCGGGGTGGCTTCACTTGGCCTCACCCTGCGCCAAGCAGTTCGTGCGTCGGTGGCCGTTCTCGCCGCACGCTCGGCACCGATACGGATGCGCAGACGGTCCGTGCGTCTCCAGTCGATGCTTCGCCGTGGCAGCGCGGGCGCAGGCTCGGCAGATGCGACCACCGACTCTGGTGATGCGCACATTGTCTCCGGCGTACGCGTGACCCTGCGGGCAATGCGTAGCCAGGCGCCCAACCGCGGCACGCGGTGGCTCTACTCGAATGCCGCGGTCGAGGTTCTCGGCTGGGGTCACCGGCTCAAGATGGAGCGGGTTGACGCAGGCGCGATTGCGACAGAGGTGGTCCAAGTGCAGTCCGTCTGGAATTGGCCCGGCCAGCGACTCATACACCACGCGATGCGCGAGCCGCATCTCACCGGCCCTTCCACCCACCCCTACTCTTCCGTAGCCGCCGTGATTTAGCGGTCCCGTGTAGAGCCAGCATCCTGCGTCGTACTTCACCCGGGACAGCGCCCGGTCTACAGCTGGCGTTGCCGTGCGGCTCACGTCGCCTCCACGTCGATCGGCTCGGGCAACTCGATGCGCCCCTTCCGCAGCTCCATGCGCTTGCGGCGGACGATGGTCTCGAGCTCGTCGAGCGGCGCCTCCTCGAGCATCTGCCGGAGGTCGGTCCTGATCTTCCGGTCCAGTTCCTCGTCGGTCAGCCCAGCAAACTGGTTCTTCTGCTCGCGCTTGTAGTAACTGTCGCAGAGTCTCGCGCCGCCGCCGACGACGGCCGCAAAGCAAACGGAGAAGTCGTGGTCGGGCACCCATCCGCGGGGTGCCTCGTCCACGACTTGCTCCAGTCGCTTTCGCACCTTCGATACGAGCCGGACGAGATGCCGATGCTCACGAAGGATGCGGGTCGACGACCAGCTCGACATGGCCTTGACCATTCGAACCTCGCCCGGACTCAGATCCTGGAACGCCGACCCACTGGTTTCGCTGGTTTGTGCCACTACTTCCTTGGCTCAGGCGGTCACTGCGTTGAATTCGCACGACCCGCGTCTGATTCCGCTGGAGTGTCACACTCGCCTACGACAGTCAAGCCGCAACTGCACGTACAGGCCAGTTGCGGCTACGCCGGCGGGCTACTCGGCTGCGCCGTCACCGGTCAGCGCCGGACCGCCCGGCACGAAGCACCGGCAGACGCACCCGCCCTCGGGGCGCTGCTCGTAGCTGCACACCGCGTCGTGCGGCATGTGAGGGGGCGGCGGGCACGCCTGACCGACGCGGCTGCACGTGCCGCTGCCCGAGCCGCCTCCGCCGTTGCAGGGCGGCCGCTCCGCCTCGTCCGGCGTGTCGCACTCACCGCCGCCACCGATGTTCTCGACCGGAGGAAGCTCCGATGCGAGCGACGGAGACGTCGCGATCCCCTTGTCCGGTCCGGCGTCCGGCAGAGCCAGCTCGGCCTCGTCGACCGACATGTCCATGTCCGTACATGACGCCGCGAACAGCGACAGCACGAACCCCACTGAGCAAACGACTGATCTGAACATCTCTACTCCTCCGCGCACACTCCCACGACTCCATCGGCGCGAACGACAAGAGCCGGCTCCGTGGCGTCACCTGCGACATGCAGCGACTGCCTCGGTCCGGCTCTTAGTGGAGATGAGTAGTTTGCGAGTCAACCGCAGGCGATTCGTTCTCACGCTCGAGACTCGGATACGCGCGAGTCAAGAGGATTCGACCTGTCAGCAGCCGGCTCGACCGTTACACGCATCCATGTAACCCATGTCGAATCCGGCCGACTCGCCATCGGTGTACCCGCGATTTCTCGCCTCGGTCAGCGCGCCGGCGACTGCGAGGTTGTGACCAAGACATGCCAGGTCGAGGAAATCGCACCCGCTGCCGCCACATCGACTGCACCAGTCGCGGTCACTGTGCCCGCAAGGCTCCATGCCGCTTCCTTTACAGGCGCCGCAGTCGACCTCCATCGGCGTACTGGTCTGCATGAACACGTAACTCATCTCGCCCTCTCCGCTGCCTTGCGCAGCCTGGCACCGTACTTCACCGCCAGCTCGTGCGGCTTGAGCTGCAGGCACCCGAAGCAGCAGTTCAGCCCGCTCGTGCCGTGGCGCGGTATCAGCTGCGACGACTCCTCGCCGCAGCACTCGCACGTGAGCGGTGCGGGCTCGGTGGCTACGGCGCGCTTCATCGGCCGTCTCGCTCGTAGATGGCCTGCCGCAGGTAGACGCACAGGTCCAGGGCCTCTTGGTACGCATCGACCAGCGCGTCACGGCCGTTGTTTGCCTGAAGTCGTCTGCCGTACCGCTTCCTGCCGGCCTCGTCGCGCAGGCAGATGTCGGTCAGCACGAGGTCCCACATCGCTGGCGTCCGGCTTGGCCTCGGCTTGCGCTGCTTCGTCGTGGCTACTCGTTTCGGCATTGCCCCACCTCCGTCGCTTGCATGAGCCCCCCGTACTTGACCGCCCTACTCTGCGCGTTCCGGCACAGTGCCGCGCTGCTCGCACACGCCAGCGCCGACTCGCTCTTGCCGTCGAACGAGAAGCGCAACCGGAAGCAGAACGGAACGGGCGCCGCCTCCGGTTCACGTGCCTGCGGTCGCGGCGCGCAACACACCGTGGCGACCAGCGCGATGCCGACCAGCGCGATGACCGAGAGGCCGCCCATGATGCGGTCGATGGCGGTCATCAATCACCCGGCATGATGTCGCGCGGCCACGGTTCAAGAATCGTAGGCATCACCGTGACGTCGATGACTGTGCGACGCCCAAGCACACCGCCACGATCCAGCTCATATGCCCACCAGCGGCGCTCGTCGACCTGCTCGTCCAGTAGCCATCGTAGATTGAAGTTGTCGAAGGCTCGCGGTCCGAAGCTGGTGCGCTGCAACTGGTCGCCGCGACGATGCGGCCTGCGCCGAGATGCCGCCTCCGCCTCTCGCTTCAGCACACCATCGATGTCCGGCGGCGTCCACCCCGGAGGCTTCAGCGCCTTACCCGTCTTCGGATCCTTCGGGCCGCCCAGCTTCGCCATATTGGCGCGGCACACCTCCTCCCAGACGGCGTCGCCAGGGATGCCCCACACGTCGTTCGCGCCGATCGTCACGAAGGCGAGGTCAGCTAGCGCGTCGGCGACCTCGGGCATGTTCGGCTCCTCGCCCGCTGTGTTCATCTGGAGCGAGAGCGTCCGAGCCTGCATGAACGCGTTGACCGCATCCATCGCCGTAACCTGCGGCTTGGCGAATGGCGACAGCGCAGCCATCAGCTCGTCGAACTCTTCCGCAATGAGTCGCAGCCGCAGCCCCATGTCGACCGTCGCGTCCGGCTTCGTGACGTCGCCCTTCGGCGCGCCGACCATGCGGTTGAATGCCGCGACCTGCTCCAGTGCTCGCTTCACGCTGCCTCCTCTCGTTCAAGCCTCACGATGAACACCCACATGCCGCTCGTCATGTACGGCCGCTTGACCTCGATCCGCCCGCCCCACGGCATGGTCAGCGCGCGCCGGTACGCTTCGTTCGGGTCCTCGGTGCCGGACCGGTAGAGCTTGGCGTGGCCGAGGCCGCTGCGTGCGAGCTCGGCGGATGACGGCGGCGGGCGCAGTGGAGCGCGGGCCGTGGCGGACTTGGCGGGCTTCATTGCAGCTCCTCGATGGTGATGAGCGTGCCGCTGTCGCCGTCGACGCGCTCCTGGTGGTAGTACGCCTCCAGCCAGTGTGGCGAGTCATCGACGATGAGTCCGGCGTGCTTCATGGCGTCGATGACCGGCTTGAATCCGCCGATCAGGTTCCCGACGTCGCGCAGCTTCATGCGACCGGAGTAGCGCCGCACAATGGAGACACGCCGCGCCTTGCCGGCCACCGGGATAGCCTTCGCGACGCGCACCGATGCGAACAGGCGAGCCCACGCGTCGCGCTCCCTCTTGTACGACCATCGCGACTTGCCGCTGTTGGTCGCAAGCACGTTCTGGCTCGGAGCGTCGCGCCGCACCTCGAACGACCAGCGCGCAGAGGCCACCGCGTACGGCCGACCACCGCACAGGTTGCACACCACTAACTCGTCAGGCATGCCCATTACGGCACCACCTCCATGCGGCGCTGCCTCAGCGCGTTCTGGATCGCGTTGAACACCTGCTTCTCGCGCCACGTCGGCAGCACACCGATCCGCTCGCGCAGGGCATGGCTACACGTCGGGCACGCCCACTCCTCGGCCACCTTGAGCCAGCCGGCGTTCGACAAGATGCGGTCCTTCATTCGCACCGTGTCGCGCTGGTCGAGCTGCACCGTGAACACCGAGACATGCGAGCAGCCGGAGACGTCGCAGGTGGCCGAGTAGAGGATGGCGCGGCTCACCGCTTCCTCCTGAGCCACTCCGCTGGGATCTGCTCGACCGGCGTCACACCGAGGCGCTGCAGGTTGACCGTGCGCTGGAAGTCACGCCACGCCTTGCGCTCGGCACGACGGGCTGGGCTGTTTACGGCGCGGCACACGGCGAGCGCGATGGCAATGGCGACGATGCCGAGCACGAGGGAGATGACGAGCCACTGGTTCACGCTACACCTCGCTCGCCATGCCGGCACCGTTCGCACAGGTCCCGATGGCGCTCCGGTCCGTAGCTGCGGAACACGGCGCACCACTTGCGCGACATCTCTTCGTCGTCGCGATCACGCCGCTCGCGGATCATCCGCATCTCCTCTCGGTGGTCACGATCAAGTCGGCGCATCGAACGGATGTAGACCAGCGTGGCAATTCCCATGATGACGCCGATGAGCGCCGCCACGACGTCGGGCGCACTCACGGCAGTTCCCTGCCGACGAACGCCACGTCCGCGACCACGAGCAGGTCGACCGAACTCCACAAGCGTATGTCCGACGCGCCCTGCGACTGCAGCGACAGGATCGTGCTCTTGAGCTGAGCCTCGGGGATCTCGTGGACGGTGTGCTTGACGCCGTTGCTGTCGATGTACGTCATGAAGTAGGTCACGGTCAGTCCTTCTCGGTAAGAGCCATGGCGAGCGCAGCGCCGGCGAGGTACGAGTGGAGCTTGAAGTCGGCCGTGTGCACGAGTGCGCACGTCTCACCGGCGCAGCGATCATCGAGCACGTCGGCCGCTCCAGCCATCGCGTCACTGAAGCTCAAACCGACCCAGTCTGGCGTGGCCGACGCGGCATAGCCGAGAGCGCTGGCCGGCATGCTGCCGACCATAAGCTCATTCGCCAACCCCTCCGCCGGCAGCATCTCGGCGCGGTCCGGGTCGGGGCCGGCGGGCGTGCCGGGTGGGCAGACGATGCCGTCGAGCCAGCGCACGAGGTTGCCTGAGTCGTCGCGATGCGGTCGGACCCAGTCAATGCCGCGACTCACGCCCCCACCGCCCTCTCCAGCTCCTCGACGCGCTTGTTCAGCGCGGGAAGGCCGAGGCGGTCCGCGTAGGCCGCACGGAGCAGGTCGGCGGCGAGCTCGGACAGGAACGCGAGGATCAGGTCGAGGACTTGGCGGGTGAGTTGGGTCATGCGGCCCTCCTTGCTTGGGCGATGCGCTTGGGCAAACGCAGGATGAAGGTCAGCGTCACGACGGCAGCGAGCGCGAAAGCCAGGGCGACAGTGCGGGTCATGCGGCCTCAGCGGGCTGCGAGTTCAGCGAGGGCGAGGGCGACTTGCTGAGGCACGGCTCCGTTGCCGAGGATGCGAAGTCGGTCCACTCGACCGGCAGGCCCATGAGCGCCTCCACAAACCGAGGGTTCAGCGCCCGGGTACAGCTGCAGGTACTCCGCCCAGCGATCGAACTCCTCGGGGCCCGGCGGCCCAGCAGGCCGTTCGTCGGCGCTAGCGAACTCGGCGAACCGCCATCCTTCCAGTCGCGAGCAGTCGGAGTCGCCCACTTCTTCCGCACCGCCGCATCCGTGAGCGTCGTCCCGGCGTTGCGCGTCGCCGTGCTCGGGTACCCGGCCGACCCGCTGCCCCGACTGTCCGTCGGCGTCGGCGTCGGCGTCGGCCAACGGCGACCCATCTCCGCCAGTAGCGGTCGCCTCGCCGCGCCCGCGCTCGGCGACCTGTTGAAGCCAGTCCGGACGCACGCGTCCGGCGTGGGCCAAGCAGAACCAGCGCTCGCGCTTGTGCGGCGCGCCGGCTTCGGCAGCGGAGAACACACCCCACTCCGCATCGAACCCCAGCGCATGGAGGTCGAGTAGGACGTCCTGGAGTCCGAGGGAGACCAAGCCCGGAACGTTCTCCAAGAAGCAAGCCGGTGCGCCGCAGTCAGCGATGATCTGCGCGACGAGGGGCCAGAGCCATCGGTCGTCACCTCGGCCCTTCCGCTTGCCAGCGACGGAGGCGGGTTGGCATGGGAATCCCGCCACGACGAGATCCACGCAGCCGCGCCAGGCGCCAGCGTCGAAGGTGGACATGTCGCTCCACACAGGCGCGTCATCCAACCGGCCCGCTTCAGCATTGCTGACCAGGACCGCGGCGGCTTGAACGTCCCTCTCGACGTAGCAGACCGTGACAGCGCCTGGACAGGCGAGCCGGACTCCAAGGTCGAGTCCGCCGTAGCCGGCGCAGAGCGAAAGGACGCGGGGACGTGCAGCCACATTCACGCAGCATCCTTTGCAAGTTGGTCAGCCACCGCCGTGCGGTCCGATGCGACCAGCTCCGGCGCGATGATGTCGAGTACAGGCGTTGTCGCGGCGAGCTCGACCGGTCCAGTGCGCGGCGCGTCGTCCGGGTGGCGCACGAACACGGCGCCGTTGATGACCGCCGCGACTCGCACCGTGCGGCCGTCGGCGAGCAGTGCGTAATGGCCGAGCGGCACTGCGCTAATCTGGTGCTTAGCAGTCGGCTTCGCAACGGCCGTCTTTCCCTTAGCGCGCGGCGCCATTCTTCGCCTGCTCGACGAGCGCGGCCAGTGCGGCGCGAGCTCGCTCGAAGTACGGTGTGCCTTCGGTGGCACGCATCGTGTAAAGCAGTTGGTTCATGCGTACAGCGAGTTTCATCGCACCCTCCCAGCCCAGCGCGGTCGCGCCTCGGGCTTCAGTTCTTCCCAGTCGGTCCAGCCATCGACGGGCCGACCGAGTCGGTATCGCGTCGCGTAGGAGCGCAGGCCGCGGTGATACTCGTGCAGCGCGACCAGGCCAGACGCGCCGCCGATGCGGTCCTTCGGCACGTGCACGAACGTGTTGGCCGTCATCGGGTTGCCGGATGGCACCGAGTGGGCCGGCGCGAGCAGCACGGCTCGCGTGCAGATCTTGCCGAGGTCGGACGACCCGTGAAAGTCCTCAATGTCCGGCACGATGCGCTTGGCCCGCATGTCGCGCTTGCGCAGGTGAGCGACGAGGATCATCGGGACGCCTGCCGAGATGACGAGGTCGCGGATGACCTGCATCGTTTTCTTGTAGGCCCGGAACTCGTCGGTGTCCTCGGGCATGTCCATCACGTGGAAGTGGTCCACGATGAACAGGTCGGTGCGCGACTGCTCGGCAAGGAACAGGCGGCGCAGGTCCTCGTGGTCGAACTTCGAGCCGCGGTAGTACGTGTGCAGCGTCGCCAGCTTCTTCGCCATGATGGCGTCGGCCTCGGCGTTCAGCTTGCCGACGACGTCCTCGCACTTGCCGATGTACCAGTCCGGATAGTTCAGTCGGTCGCGGCCCTGGACGCCGTGGTGCTCGCACAGCTCGTTCAGGATGGCGAACTTGATGCGGCGCTCGATCTCGCGCGGCTCGGCCTCAAGCGCGAAGTACGAGACCTCGGCGCCGCGTCGCGCGTTCTCGCGGGCGATGCCGGTGACGAGGTCCGTCTTGCCCGCGCCAGTCGCCGCGCCGATGAGGACGAGGTCGTGCGGCAGGATGCCCCGCATCGTGTCGTCCAGAAACGCGTTGTGAAATCGGAGCATCCGCTCGGCGTTGTCCACGCGCTCGCCGAGCTCGCCGAACACGCGGTCCGGCGCCTTGCCAAAGCCGTCCGTGCCGGAGCAGGCGCGGCGAGCGATGGAGCCGATGCGGTCCATCTCGGCGGCCAGCTCGAGCGCGCCGATGCGGCCGTTGGCGTAGGCGGCCGATATGATCGCGACGGCCTTCTCGAGGTCGCTCTGCTCGCTCACGCGGCCCTCCCTGCGATCTGCGCGGCGAGGTTGCGGCGGTCGCGACGCTCGAGACCCTCGGCCGCAATGATGCGGTCGTAGGTCAGCGCGGTCACCCGCGACACGAAGTCGGCGTAGGCCGCGGCCATGTACACGGCCAGCGCGGCGCCGTGCTCCACCGACTCGAGCGCGCGCTCGATGACGGCCGCAGCGGTCGGGTACTCGAGCACGCCGTCCTCGGCCAGGTCGGCGATGAGGACGAACATCCGGCGCGCCTTCACGTCGGAGAAGTCGTTCGCCTCGACGGTGAGCTCGCGGGCGTTCACCTCGCAGGCGACCAGGGCGCCGATGAGGCAGCGCTCGTAGAGGGCCAGCAGCGTGGGACTCGGCTTCTTCATGCGACCTCGTCTGGGCTGTTGCGGAAGTCGGCATCCGGATCGTGGCGTGGCTCCTCGCGCGCGGCGGTGCCCTGCAGCTCGACCAGATACCGCTCGAAGTTGGACGGACGGAGCAGCGTCGTCGGGATCAGATGCTCGCGCATCTTCGCGTCGCCCTTCCAGCGCGCGACCTTGTGGCGGATCACCCGGAGCATGTCCTCGGCGCTGTGCCTCGCCTTGAGCAGGGTCCGCACGTTCGCGATGACCGGCTTGCTGTCTGCGGCGAACCGCTTGCCGGTGAGGCGGTTCAGCTCTGCGATCGCAAGCTCGGCGGTGGCAGCGACCGGGTCAGGCTTCGGGACGGCCGGCAGCGGCACGAGGCTCAGGGCGGGCGCGTCGGGCTTGCCCGACACTCTCTCTTCTCTCTGAACAGGAGAAGGAGAAGGAGAAGGAGGGTTCGATTCAGGTTCGATGACGGTTTCGTCTAGGTCACCCGACTGCGAACCTAGACCAGAACCTAAAGGTTCCGATTTGCAAGGCCGCCCACCCTTCCGCCCGTTTTGTCGCTTGGCCCACAGCCACTCAATGCGGCCCTCGGCGCCGCGCATGCGGTAGCCGACGGAACCCTCAAAACCTACCGGTTCGCTGTAGGCCAAGCGGGACTTAACCAGAGCCTCACCGGCACCTAGGCCAAGGTAGTGCTCCAGGATGTCGTTAGGTACGACGTAGGTTGGGCTGTCGGGTGCGTACTCCTCGGCCTGCCACTGCCAGACACGAGCGACCTTGATGAGCGCGTGGTGCCCATCGGCGAACCCGAGCAGGCGAGCGAGGATGCCGAACCGAGGATCCTCGAACGCCTTCGACTCGATGCGAACCGATGCGGCCACTCAGCCGACCTTCTTCTGGTGCAGCCGCCTCGCGCAGTACACGGCCATGTCGAGCGCCTCCTCCTCTGCCTCGCGCCGGAAGTCGCGCGTGTCGGCCTTCGTGAACAGACCGTACGCGTTCTGCCCGGCGTATATGCGCTGGACGATCTCGAGCACGACGTCGAGCTCGATGTCGCCTAGGGACTGGCACAGCTCCGTGATCTGCTTCAGGCGACTCACGGCGCACCTCCCACTCGGACGACGCGAAACGGCTTCTTACGGTCGCGCATCTGCTCCAGCATGTCCTTCGTGCCGCGCGACTGGCCGTCCCAGAAGATCAGCGCGGCGTCGGCATACCGGGCCATCTCCGCGTTCCGCCGCGGCCCAGCGCTCTTGCCGTACATTCGCCAGTCATGCTGCGTGATCGGGAAGCGCTTCACGGGCAGGCCAACCGACACGGCCCACTCCTCGCCGGCGCGGTCGACGCCACGCGCGTTGCCCGACACGATCTCGCCCGGGACGATCGACTCCTCCTCAAGCCAGCGGTCGAACGCGTTGTGAATGGCGTCGCCGTTCGGAGCGAGTCCACGCGACCCGGCCACGATGATGCGCAGCACGCGAACCGGATCGACGACGGAGCTGCGGCGGAGCAGGTCGGAGACGTTGTGGGCTTGGATCATGGCTCGTCCTTTACGATGTTCCTGAACATGGCGATGAGCTTCGCGGCTTCGCCTCCGCGCTCGATCAGTGCGGTGAACTCGTCGACGTTGATCTCCATGGTCGTCCACCTGGCTCCGCATGATGCACAGGTCCGACGTCGCCGCGTAGCTCCGCCTCTGTTGCGCGTCTCTAAAACGTGTGACCGTCCTAGGCAGTTCTGGCATACCGAAGGCTGAACCTTATCGGCATTAGAGCGCGGCGACAGCGCTCTTGCTGTCGCCGATGTGCAAGTCTGCCTCCTGTGGCCAGGCTGCCCGCAGCGGCCGCACGCGGCTGGCTCCTTGCTTCTTGGAGCGCTGGCAACTTCCCTGCGCTCCACTCGTCGAGTTGACTCGTAGCGAGCACACTCAATGCAATCGCGACGGTTCTCGCGACCGACTTCCTTCTCGCCTCCGCACCGAATGCATTCCGGTGAAAGCCCGGAGTCGGTCATTCCGCAACCCTCCTCTTCGTGACGCGACTTGCGATGCGGTTGCCGGCTCTGGGTGGGCGCCAGAACTTGCCGCACTGAAGGCAGCGGTCGCGGCCGGCCTTGCGTGCCACCGGCATGACGCGAACGCCGGAGTAGTTTCCCGTCGGTTTGCACTCGCATCGGGCCATGTCCCAGCTGTACGTCCAGCAGATCTCCTCGCCGGGCTGCACGTGGCGTCCGTAGCTCTCGACGATCTCCTGCCGCTCAGCCTTCGCGACCAGCCATCTCCGCGCGCTTTCGAGCTCGGCGGGCCCGCTGGGCAGCGAGGCCACGCTCGTGGCATTCATTGCATCGCTGGCGTCCGTCTCCTGACTCTCGCTTTCGGCAGAGGGGGCACATTCCGATAGAGGCGAGATAGGCGCGGTCCTTTCGCTGTCTCTCATGGATGATTTCCTTCATCTCCTTGGGTAGTGAGCGGCGATACTCGCGCCCGTGAGCCCGGCGTGCCTCGATGGTCCGTTCGTAAAAGCGCTTCTGTCGTTCGGCGCGCAGAGCGCAGCACTCAACGCACAGGATCGTTGTCGCGTCCTCGGGTAGACCGGCGGTGCAGTAGACGCACCGGCCCTCGACTTTCAGACGATAGTAGCGTTCGCGATGGGACTCAGCCACGCGCGACCTCCTCAGGAAAGGGAACCGCCGCGGCCTACGTCGGTAGTTTTCGAGCTGGTCCGATCGCAGGCCGCAGCGGGTGCCGCGGGAATCGCGGCGAAACATGCGGAGCCAGCCGACCGAATCGAACGGTCGGAGACGAGACTGGGAAGGGATGTGGAAGCCCACGCGGCCCTCACGGAACCGCGCATCTCGAAGCGCACCATGCGCTGGCAAAAGGTGACCGCGTATCGTGCGGTCGTACGCTGGCGGCGAGCGGGCTCGCTGGGCGTGATGGAGGGGTACGAGCCGCCCTGCGTCGCCAGGCTTGAAGTGGTCAGCAGCGCCCCAGCCGTGCGGCCATGTCGCACTGCGCGAACATGCAGCACTTGCGCGAAGGTTGCGCAGTGAGAATCATCGGCCGGGTGATGCGAGAAGTTCCGAAGATGCGTGTGGTGACGGATCGACCGGCGTGGCTGGTCACGTTGTGCGTTGCGCTCAGCTTCGCCGTGAGTGCCAGCGTGAGCATCCTGATCGAACGTCGAAGCCAGAGCGACATCGACGACGTTGCCGAGAGCACGCGATACGGGTTCGACGCGGTGGACGCGAGATTGCGTGCGGTCGAGCAGCGATGCGGGCAGTGACGTCACGGGATGTGCTTCCACGTGCGGCGCGTCGCAGCCTGCCACACGCAGGCAGGGGTGACGCCGAGTCCGTCTGCGATCTCTTCGATGTCAGACCAGGAAGCGCCGGCGTCGTACGCTATGCGAATCTCGGCGACGGCAGCGGTAGTAAGCCGCGACCTAGGAGAGTCCTCGCCGCGAGCGCGGGCCGCCCTGCCGCGCTCATGACAATCGCGCACGTTCTCGAGCTGCGTTCCGGCGCGGAGGTGACTCGGGTTGACGCATCTAGGCACGTCGCACGAGTGAAGCGTCGCCGCGTTGTGCGGCCACTCACCTGTCTTCAGCATGAGAGAGACGCGGTGCGCATACAGGTTGCGGCCGCCGACAGCAAAGCCGCCGTATCCCAAGCCGAGCGCCGCGCCGCGCCACATCCAACACTCCTCATCGCCACGCTTGTCGACCTTCGACCAGAAGCGCTCGATGTCCGACTCGGAGAGGATCGGCGCTGAGGTCACGCGGCCTCTCCGTACAGCTCGGCAACGGTCACCGACAAAGCCTTCGCGAACCTCGGGATGTCGTTCGCGGACAGCTTCGTTCGACCTGTCTCAAGCCTCCACAGCTTGATCGGGCTGATGCCCATCTTCTTCGCGAACCTCTCCCGGTCCGGCTCGCGCTGCTCACGCAATTCCCTGAGCCGATCGTGAATCTCGACCAGCTGGCGCTTCTTGCTCACCAGCACAACCTACAAACTTTGAAATGTCCGCGCAAGTCCATTTCAAACACTGAGATCTAGCATGGCGATATCATTCGGCATGTCGCCACCAAGGCAACGACGACCAAAAGATGAGAACGAGGAACCCGAGCGCGGCCAGACGGTCCCGCGCGCATGGGGCGCGGCGATGGAGCGGGCCGCGTCCTCCATCGGCTTGTCGTTGACCGCCCTAGCGGAGAAGGCGGGGCTCGAGTACGTCACCGTGTGGCGGGTTGCGCGTGGCAAGGGAGCGGTTAAGACCGCCCGGCGGCTTCGCCTATGGCTCTCGCAGAACGGCGCGCCTGTGCCGCCCGTCATGTTCGACGCGGACGATCAGCTGGTGGAGTGGGTGACGCTCGGCACGGAACTGAGCGTGCTACAGGCACAAATGTATGCAGATTTGGTCGCCAAGGTTCGTGACGTGGTCGTCGCGTCCAAGACCGTGGAAAAGGGACTTGTAGTCCTCTCCGAGCCGTTTAAGAAAAGGGAGTAGGTTTCAGGCAAAGATCGGAATGTAGCCACCGATACTGTATTCCGTGACGCGTCCGGGTACCGTTCGGGTGATGTCGGGGGACGATCAACGCGAGTGGCTTGAGCTTGGCCGGCGCTTGGCGGAGGCCAGCCCGTCCAAGTACCGGGAGGCGGTTGCCTGCCTCCGCCTCATCGTACCGGCCCAG